>Ga0172363_10004318_pt1 | contig 11499 bp, 2 predicted proteins | sample LakKivs2_kivu2a2_FD_114541 | JGI IMG/M metagenome (GOLD analysis project Ga0172363, IMG submission 114541) | Sediment microbial communities from Lake Kivu, Rwanda - Sediment s2_kivu2a2 | ecosystem: Environmental > Aquatic > Freshwater > Lake > Sediment | place: Rwanda: Western Province, Lake... | reverse complement strand
GTACGGTAATTCTTACCCCGCTGAGGGGCTCCAACATCATTCTTCCCAACCTGCCGCTGGTAACAATAAACGGAGACCTTGTCTGCAACGGTTCGGATGCCGACGCGTGGCTGGCCATGACCTGGACAGGCGAGTACGGAACCATTGTGGCCAAGACGGTTAATGTGAAGGGAGACCTGCGTGTGTCAGGCGGATCTTTCGGGTTCATTTATAACACCACAACCCTTCAGAGGATAAATATCGACGGTGATGTCCACGTGGCTCCGGGAGCAGGCATTGACGTATGGGAGAGCAGCACTGCAAATATTATGTCAGTAGGAGGCTCAATCTTTAACAACAGTAACAATACCACGGCTCCCCACGGAACCCCGAGCCTTGTCCGTTTTGTCAGCGGGGCCAACAGGTGTGATCTTGTTTTCACCGGCAACAGGTCCGCAGTGGTTACGAATGACCCGGCCGTCAGCACCACTCCCGTCACAGTCTTCAACAACGTTACAATCAATAAGGGAACCACGCCCGATTCCACCGTCACATGGACGATTGGCGGCACACTGACAACTCCTGCCAACGGTTGGCTCACTCTCCAGAACGGAACCCTTGTCTATGAAAGAAGCGGCAATTTTAATATTTCTACAACTACTGATTTTACAATACCCTCAACCGCCGGACTTACTCTCAACACATCCTCAAGCGTATATATTTCCAACAATGCTGCATCAGAAATTTTATACCTGAACGGCAGGCTGCGGATCCTTGGAGGAGGCGGTAACGTTTACATCGGACCTTCCGGCAATACTGCCAACAATGCTGATATCGAATATTCCGGCAGCGGAGCCTCTCTTCTGGAGATACAGAGCGGAAACCTCTTCGTTAATGGCCAGATCAGAAGACCCGTGGCATCAACCAACGGAACCCTTACATATATTCAGAGCGGAGGTAATGTCATAATTTACGGAAACAACTCAAATGCCTCCAAGGCCAAGCTGGAGGTTCTCAATGAGGGAAGCGGGTTTACGATGTCGGGAGGCACTATTACTGTCGTGCGCGGCGGAGGAACTGCTTTTGGCGATCTCTGGCTGAGACCGGCGGCGGGATCAGTGACAGGCGGAACGATTATATTCAGTCAGACCCCGCCTGCAGGCCCGGTAATTGATGCCGCCCAGTCATATCTCCTTGATGCATCCATACCATTGAATAACATGGTTGTAACGGGAAAAACCTCGGGAACAAACCGGAACGCCTCACTCACACTGATGATCAGTCCGCTGGTTCTTAACGGATCGCTCACCATAACCAATAACAGGAGCCAGTTCACTTCTGCAGACAGGAATGTCACAATCAGGGGAGATCTTAGCAACAGCGGGATCTATGATTTCGGGACCAACAGAACAATATTTGACGGTGGCGCCCAGGCTGTCACCGGAACTTCCACAACAAACTTCTATGACCTTGAGGTGTCGTCACTGACCTCACTTACCGTAAACGGAAGTTTTACCATAAACCGAAACCTTGACATTGTCTCGGGAAACCTGGTTCTGGGATCCTCACTGGCAACCCTTTTGGGCAATATGACCAACAACGGGGCCTACACAGATGACAATATTACGGGAGGCATCCTGCTTGGAGGCACCACGCAGCAGTCACTGTCAGGAACAGGTTCTTTCGCAAGACTTGTGCTTGATAACGGTTCCGGGGCAAAAATAAACAATGACATTGCCCTTCAGCATGATCTTGTTCTTACCAGGGGCGTCCTTGACATAAACAGGCACCTGCTTACCCTGAGCCAGAACAGCCTTATCATGGGAAGTGGCTTCAAGTCGACCAAAATGATAAAATCTGACGGGGTGGCGAGCAGCAGGGGAGTCCTCAAGTTCTTTCCCGCCGGTGCACAGACATTTACGTTCCCTGTCGGAGTTGCCGGCAAATATACCCCGGCGTTACTGACTGTCACGGCCAGCAGCACAGTTGGGTCAGTCAGGATAAACCCCGTCAACGAATGCCACCCGAGCATAACCGACCCGCTGAATGCCCTGGGATATTACTGGCAGGCAGAGAGCTCCGGCATCTCAGGTTTCAGCGGAAGCCTTCTGCTGAATTACCTGACAGGAGATGTTTCAGGTGATGAGGCATCATATGTTGCGGCACGCCTTGTGATGCCAGGAAGCATATGGGATAAAGCCCTGCCGGGAGCAGCAACAGATAACGTCAACGAGGCTGCAAATACAATTACTTTCAACTATTCGGCTACCGGAAACCTCGGTGGAGACTATACCGCCGGCACAGATACCGCAATTCCCGATGAAGTCCCCACGTACATTACCAACAGCAACGGGCTGTGGTCTGACCCGTCCATCTGGGCTCCGGTGGGAGCAGGTCCACCCTCTCCCGCAGGAGGTCCAAGGGGCTGTAACGTAATAATTGACCACGTTGTGACAACAGATTTAAATTATATCTCTGTCCTCAGCACAACAATAAACAATGAATTAAGAGTGGTTTCCCCGACGTTCGGTCACAATCTCGGTAATGTTAGCGGCGATGGAAAGCTCTATCTTGAAGGAGGCAATCTTCCCGGCGGTACTTACACTGACTTCACTGACTGTTCGGGTAACGGAGTCATTGAGTATGGCGGCAGCGGTTCATACATAATTGTATCGGGAGTTTACACCTCAGTGCCGAACCTATTCTTCACGGGAACAGGCACCAGGATACTGCCCAATACTGATCTGACGGTCTGCAAAAGGCTCGTCATTGACGGACCGGTACTCGATAACAGCATCAACAACAGAAAGATAACAATTCTGGGCAGTATCGAAAGATATAATTCCGGCGCCTTCAGAAGCGGTACCGGGTCATATCCTGCAGCCACTGTTTCGTTTGCCGGCAGTGAAGCCCAGTCAGTCGGCGGCCCGACGGGTGACTTCAGCGGTTTGAACATGTTTTACAATATCGAGATCAACAACCCGGCAGGGCTTACGGTTTCAGATGGCGGCCTGGTTGAAGCAGCGAACCGGCTGATCCTTGGCAACGGCATAATCACGACATCATCTGCTGGAAGGCTGGTACTGCTTAGTACCTCATCCTCTGCCGTGATGCCTGTTGGAGGCACTGCCACCTCCTACGTCAGCGGTCCTCTGACAAAATACATAGTCAACGGTGATCCTTTTGTCTTTCCACTCGGAAGAGGCACTCTGAAAGGTCATAATTTCACTATCACCCCGACGGGAGGCAGCACCATTTCCTGGACGGCGGAATATTATTCACCGAACACAACCGCGACGTCAATAGCCCCGCCGCTGGAAGTGGCCAATACCCTTGAATACTGGAGCGTATCATCGTCTGTTGCTTCCTCAGCAATGTTGAAAATAGGCTGGGATCCACAGAGTGAGCTTACTCCCCTTATGACAGAGAACGGTCTGTCAGACATGCGTGTGGCGGAATATATTTCAGGGCTCTGGACAGAGCTTCCCTCCGTTGCCTCCGGAAACAGCAACACCGGAGAGGTAGAGACATCAGGCAGTGTGAGCATCAGTTCTGCCCCCGCCGGTTTTACATCAGCCACTGTCTCCGGCACCCTCGCAAGGGCCTCCTTCGCATCATTTGAACCGATATGCGGATCAGGAGGAATACCCATGAGCTTTATATCATTCAACCCTATCAGCCTGAATTATGTGATAAGCTACACAATTAACGGTGTCGCTCAGCCTGACATTACGGTGACATCCCTTCCGTATACGCTTCCTGCAAATGCGCCGGGGGTTTACAGGCTGACAGGTTTCAGATTTAATAACGGAACAGTAACAGGTGTTGCAGACCCGAACATTGTCACAGTATACGATCTGCCGACGACTTCAAATGCAGGACCGGACCAATCGCTTTGCGGTGTCTCAGTGACTACACTTGCCGGGAACGACCCTGGGCCACACACAGGCCTGTGGACCGTGGTAAGCGGTGCAGGAGGGTCATTCGTTAACAGCGTTCAGCGCAATACTGTCTTCAACGGTGTTCTGGGAGTAAGTTACACACTAAGGTGGACTATCAGCAACGGCCCCTGCAGCTCATCTGATGATGTCATTGTCTCATTCCCGGTAGTCGCCTCGCGTCCCGGAGATTTTACCGCTTCAGCCACACAGGTATGCAGGGACGGATCAGGTTATGTCTATACGGTGCCCTTTGTCTCCGGAGTGACTTACAACTGGTCCTACAGCGGAACAGGGCATACGATTAACGGTTCCGGAAACAGCGTCACTATTGACTTCAACAGTTCTGCCACGGCCGGGACATTAAGCGTCACTGCCACCAACGCCTGCGGAACCAGTCCCTCAAGGAGTGTTGACATCGGGATCATAGTCGCCTCTTTTGCATACACAGGCTCACCCTGGTGCCAGAACCAGGCTGACCCGACACCTGTTCTCGATCCGGGAGGCATTGCAGGTACATTTACCTCAACGCCGGGACTGGTGTTCGTCAACAGCGCCACCGGTCAGATCGATCTTTCTGCCAGTCGTTCGGGAACATACACAGTCACAAATACTGTCTCATCATCTCCGTGCGGTGTGATGTCGGCAACAACTACCGTTACGATCTCAGGTCAGACATGGACGGGGGCTGCCGGCGCCGACTGGGATAACGCATCAAACTGGTCATGCGGATTTGTGCCCTACCCCGTCACTGATATCCTTATCCCCGACGTGGCACAGGAACCGGTAATCGGAAACGGCATTACCGGAGAAGCAGCTAACCTGATCATTGAAGCAGGTTCCTCTCTCGCCGTTTCGGGTGGCACCATCAGGATACACGGGTCAGTCATCAGCAACGGAAATTTTGATGTTTCAGACGGAACTGCCGAGTTCTGCGGTGCCTCAGCCCAGACTGCAGGTACCGGTATTTTTACAGGGAACACGGTAAGAAACCTGACAGTAAACAACAGTTCCGGCATAACACTTCTTGGTCCGCTGAATGTCAGGGGAGTGGTGCTGGTACAGGATGGCAGCCTGGCATCGGATGGTCATCTGACGCTTCTTTCCGATGCCCTTCAGACGGCGCTCATTGACGGTTCCGGAGCAGGCAGTGTGACGGGGAATGTCACCATGCAGCGGTATCTCGCATCCAAATTCGGGTATAAGTATTTCAGCTCGCCCTTCACGGGAGCAACTGTGAGCGAGTTCGGCGATGATATGGATCTTGCATCATCGTGGCCGATGTTTTACAGGTATGATGAGAGCCGCACATCGTCAGGCTGGGTGGCCTATACCACCGGAACCTCGCTTCTTAATCCACTTGAAGGTTATGCCGTTAACTTCGGGTCATCAGGTGTGCCGGCCACCGCGGATGTCACAGGGGTTGTAAACAACGGAAGCCTTTCGGTGACATTATATAACCACAACAACACCTATACCGACGGATTTAACCTGGTAGGCAACCCGTATCCTTCGCCAGTAGACTGGAATGCCGCAGGATGGACGAAGACCAATATTGACAACGCCGTTTATTATTTCAGGACAAGCGATACCGACGAGTATGGAGGAACATACAGCAGTTATGTAAACGGGGTCTCGAGTGACGGGGTTGCCGGCAACATCATCCCTTCAATGCAGGGCTTCTTTGTACGGGTTTCCTCCGGAGCCTTTCCGGTAACAGGCACCCTTGGTGTTACAAACAGTGTAAGGGTAAACAACTTTACCCAGCCGTTCCTCAAATCGGCGGAAGCATCAGAGAGATTCCTGGTAAGGCTGAGTGCGGCATTTGCGGACGATCAGGCATCATCAGCCGATCCGCTTGTGATCTATTTCGATGATGCGGCTGATACCTCATTTGACAGTGACCTTGATGCCCTCAAGCTGTTCAACACCGACTGGCTGGTCACAAACTTTTACTCGGTTATCCCGGGCGGACGCAGACTTTCTGTCAACGCCCTTCCGCCCCAGAGCGACACTGCCCTTTATGTTCCGCTTGGTTTCACAGGTTATCGCGACGGCGAGGTCTCTTTCCGCCTGCGTGACATTGAAAACATTCCTGAGGGTGTCCGCCTATTTTTCCGTGATGCCGTAACAGGTGCCAGCACAGAGATGCTGCCTTCAGCTGAGTACAGGATAAGCCTCCCGGCCGGAGAGTACGCTAACAGGTTTTCGCTGGCTTTCCTGAAAAAGACTACCGGGTCAAAGGACCCGAAGGCTGAATCGGAGTGCTTCTCCGCCTACAGTTCAGGAGGGATGCTTAAGTCTACCGTCTCTGCCATTGACGGAAACGAGGGCCGCATAACAGTCTATGACCTCAGTGGCAACGCGCAGGCTGTGCTTAAGATATACGAAACAGGCCGCCATGACTTTCCAGTCAGTTTCAGGCCCGGTGTTTATCTTGTTGAATATCTGTCGGGGAAACTCAGAAGGACCGTAAAACTGGTAATTGGATTATGATGAACGCCTGTATCTGCAATAAACACATTTTACGGGGCCTGATACGGATGACCCCGCTGCTTTTTCTTTCTGCCTTTTGCCTCCCTGTGCTGGCACAGGAGCCTCCGCCCAGGCCGGTTATTGTTACCTTCAATGATGCGCAGCCGCTGGCCTTTGGCGCCTTCTCCCCGGGAGCATCCGGCGGCACGGTCACCGTAGCTCCTTCCGGCACAAGGAGTTCGGCAGGTGATGTCGTGCTTCTTTCGATGGGGTTTATCTACACACCTGCAATGTTCTATGTCAGGGCCAACCCGGGTACCGTGCTGTCTGTACTTGTCAGTCCTCCTGTTACTCTGACGGGCAGCAGCGGCGGAACACTCACGCTGCAGGTGGCCGGTACCCTTCCTGCTTCTCCTTTTGTGACAACACTGCCATGGCCTCAGCAGACAACAGTACTTATCGGCGGAACCCTGACTGCAGGGAATATTGCTTCCAATCCGCCAGGCACATATACAGGCAACTTCACAGTCATATTTGTTCAGGAGTAACCGGCCTGATAAAGATGAATAAAACAGATGATAAGAAAAGTATATTCCGGATTACAGAGCTCTGCACAGGGGTCATTGTTTCCCGGTAAGCTTTATCTGTTCATTCTGCTGTTATTCTGCATGTGTCCATTTTCCGACTTGCTTGGTCAGGAAGATTCCGTTTATGACGAGATATCTGTTTATGTCAGGGTTCAGAATCTTGGCGTTACCGAGATTGATGCTGCCATAAAGGGTGAGGAGGTTTATCTTCCGGTAGCCGGACTTTTTGACTTCCTGAAGATCAGGAATATTCCATCTGCCGATTTAAATACTGTCACAGGTTTCTTTATTAACCCGGAAGCGACATATTCTGTTGACAGGCTGAATAACCAGGTTACTTATAAAGGCAGGATCTGGCAGCTTGATGAAGGCGACCTGGTCAGGTCAGAGACATACCTGTACCTTAAATCAGTTTGGTATGGCAGGATCTTTGGCCTTGATTGTAAATTCTCTTTCAGGGACCTGACCGTTACAATAGATACGAAGCTTGAACTGCCCGGAATACGCGAAATGAAGCTTGAGGAAATGCGCAACAACATGAAACGGCTCAGGGGGGAAGTTGTCGTGGATACTACCATAGGCAGAAGCTATCCGGGCTTCAGGTTTGGCATGGCCGATTGGTCTGTGTATGCCACAGAGCAGCAGGGAGGGCCCGCTCAGACGCGCATGAACCTTTCTCTTGGATCAGTTATTGCCGGCGGAGAGGCAACAGCATCACTGAATTATTATTCGGGAGATCCTTTCTCGGAGAAATTGCAGTATTATCTCTGGAGATATGTCAATAATGACCATTCACTGCTCCGGCAGGTCATGGCCGGAAAAATCATCTCCGGCGCCACGGCTTCAATTTATGACCCCGTTGTCGGAATTCAACTTACCAACGCTCCTACAACATTCCGGCGTTCATTCGGATCATATGCGCTTACCGACAGGACGGAGCCGGGATGGACCGTTGAACTTTACGTCAACAATGTTCTTGTAGACTACGTCAAGGCTGATGCATCAGGTTCATATACCTTTGACGTACCCCTGGTTTACGGCAACACCCAGGTTAAGCTAAAATTCTATGGACCATGGGGAGAGGAAAGAACCAGGGAGCAGAATATAACCATTCCTTATAATTTCCTTCCGGCAAAGGAATTTGAATATGTCATCAGTGCAGGTGTTGTTGAGGATACTCTCTGGAGCAGGTTTTCAAGGGCCAGTGCCAGTTACGGAGCCACGAGGTTCCTTACTGTCGGTGCCGGGGTTGAATACCTCTCTTCAGTAACAAACACACCGGTTATGCCGTTCGCTAACGTTTCGCTGAGAGTAACGTCAAACCTTCTTGTGTCAGCTGAATATACCCATGGTGTAAGGGCAAAGGGAACTCTTACATACCGCCTTCCTTCAAACATACAACTTGATCTCAATTATGTGCGGTATGACAGAGACCAGAAGGCTATATCTTTTAATTACCTGGAGGAAAGAAAAGCCTCTCTTTCACTGCCGGTAAAGATCAGGAAATTTGTCGCTTATTCCAGACTGTCATATAATCAGACAATCCTTCCTTTATCAAGATACAGCAATGCAGAATGGATGATTGCAGGTTCTCTGTTCGGCATAAACACTAACCTGACCACATTCGGGATCTTTGCAGATAAAAGCGATCCGAATATTTACAGTAACCTGTCGGTAGCAGCACGACTGCCTGCTGGGTTCCTGCTTATGCCGCAGGTGCAGTATAGTTATACCGGGCATGAATTCATATCTGCAAAACTCGCCATAGAAAAGAAAATGCTGAGTCAGGGCTATCTCTCTGCATCCTATGAACAGAACTTCAAAAATGATCTGAAAATGACCGAGCTGGGTTTGAGATATGATTTTTCTTTTGCCCAGGCAGGTATTACAGCGAGGCAGACAAACAGGCAGGCGGCATTTGTTGAATATGCCAGGGGGAGCCTGATCAACGACAGGAGAACAAAATACCTCAGGGCAGATAATCGTACCAATGTTGGCAGGGGAGGCATTTCCATTATCCCGTTCCTCGATCTTAATGCCAATGGGGTCCGTGATGCGGGTGAACCAAAGGCTTATGGGCTGAACGTTCATTCAAACGGAGGAAGAATGGAGCAAAGCGAAAAGGACACCACCATTCATATAACAGGCCTGGAACCCTATACAAAATACTTCATTGAGGTCGACGAAAACAATTTTGACAACATCTCCTGGCGTATAGATAAAAAATCACTGGCCGTAATAGTTGACCCGAACATGATGAAGCTTGTAGAAATCCCGGTGACGGTCAGGGGAGAGGCTGCCGGCACAGTGGTTCTTGAGGACAATGGTTCCAGAACAGGGATGGATCGCATCATTGTTGATTTCTATAACAGCTCCGGCATGCTCATGACAAAAGTGCTGACAGAAGATGACGGTTATTACAGTTATTTCGGGTTTGCCCCGGGTTCATATTATGTTCGTGTTGATACTGCCCAGATAAGGAAGCTTAAAATGATCTCAGCCCCTGATTCACTGTCATTCAATATCATGAAGGGAACAGAAGGCGATTATATCGAAGGACTTGACTTCGTTCTTAAAAGGATCATGGAACGGCCTGATACGACCCGGCTTGCCCCGGAGCCGGCCCCGGAAACGGTGAAGAAAGATACTTCATACCTGGTGGTTCATGAAGTAACCCGGGAACTTGTGACTATAAGCCAGGATTATTTTGCTGTTCAGTTCGGAGCCTTCAGGAATAAGGCTTATGCTGAAATAATGAAGAAAAAGGTAGAGTCTGTCCTTGACAAGAACGTGGAGCTGTTCGAGGAAGATGGTTTCTGGAAGGTCCGGATAACAGGATTTGCCAACCGCGAAGAGCTTGAAAAATATATACCGATTATTCATGGCCAGGGTATTACCGAGATATGGGTCATAACCAACAAGGCGGTCAGGGGAGAGTGGATCACTATTGCCAGGGAAGACTCTCTGGCCCTTGTGAGGGAAAGGATAACAGAGGAACCGGCACGGGAGCCCGAGCCGGTACCGGTACCGGTTGTAATAGCAGGCACAACAGTACAGCTTGGAGCCTTCGGTACCCTTGAGGAGACGACAGCAATGAGCGACAGGCTCCTTGCAGCGGCAGAGAAGCTCGTCACGATAAGAAATGAGGGCGGAGTGTTCAAGGTGCAGATTTCCGGTTTTGCTGACACGAGTGAAGTAAGAGAGTTTATTCCGCTGCTGCAAAAGCATGGATTTGCTGATATCCTTGTCCTGCACCAGGATGAAACGGCACTGGTGCCGATAGTACCGTCGGCGCTGCCGCCGGCAGCTGTGGAACCCGGATTGCAGCCGGAACCTGAAGTTCAGGTTCCTGTTGAAGAGCCGGTGGCCCAGGAGCAACCCGCCGTGATTGTACCTGAGCAGCCCGCAGCCATCGTGCCGGAGAAACCAGAGGCCATACAGGAGGCTGCACCTCCTCCGCCGGTGCCGAGGTTCATCCTGCATGCAGGCAGTTACCCCAAACGGGCGCAGGCAGAACGGGCAAGGCAGAGAATAGTCCGGAGCCTGAAGCTGCCTGTGGAGATCATTGAGGACTGGGACAGGTATCGTGTTGTTGTCACGGGATTCTTTACAAGGGAGGAGACATATCCATATTATCCTGAGCTTGCAGGACTGGGATTCTCGGATATCTTTGTCTATGAAAAACCCCTGATAGACAGGTAAACATTTATTGCCGTATGAAGTACGCAGGAGCACATATAAGCGCTGCCGGAGGTGTGGAGAATGCGCCGGTCAACGCACATGAGATAGGAGCGAAGGCTTTTGCCTTCTTCACAAAGAACCAGCGCCAGTGGGTGTCACCGCCGCTTACCAGGAAGAGCATTGAGGCTTTCCGCGAAAACTGTGAAAAACTCGGATACAAACCATTTCAGATACTGCCGCATGACAGTTACCTGATAAACCTTGGCAACCCGGATAAAGAGGGTCTTGGTAAGTCGAGGTATTCATTCAATGACGAAATGAAGAGATGTGAACTCCTCGGGCTTGACAGGCTGAATTTTCATCCAGGGAGCCACCTCGGCAAGATAACAGAGGAGCAGAGCCTTGACCTGATAGCAGAATCGGTCAATATTGCCCTCTCAAAAACCACAGGTGTGATTGCCGTCATTGAGAACACGGCAGGGCAGGGGACAAACCTCGGGTACAAATTTGATCACCTGAAATACATAATTGACAGGGTTGAAGACAAGAACAGGGCAGGAGTCTGCATAGACACATGCCATGCATTTACTTCAGGTTATGACCTCTCAACAAGAGAAGGATTTAAAAGGGTTTTTGATGAGTTTGACAGAGTCATAGGCTTCAGATACCTTAAAGGAATGCACCTGAACGATTCAAAAAAGACCTTCGGGAGCCGCGTTGACCGGCATGACAACCTTCACAGGGGTTTGCTGGGAGATGAGGTCTTCAGCCTGATAATGAATGATCCGCGCTTTGACGACATGCCTCTTATCCTTGAGACACCCGAGGAGACGCTGTGG
>Ga0172363_10004312_pt1 | contig 11505 bp, 11 predicted proteins | sample LakKivs2_kivu2a2_FD_114541 | JGI IMG/M metagenome (GOLD analysis project Ga0172363, IMG submission 114541) | Sediment microbial communities from Lake Kivu, Rwanda - Sediment s2_kivu2a2 | ecosystem: Environmental > Aquatic > Freshwater > Lake > Sediment | place: Rwanda: Western Province, Lake... | reverse complement strand
TCTTAGAAATTTTCCAGGCTATTACATATATTGGAAATCTGCCGACAGAAAAGGTTACAGCGGAGTTGCAACATATGCGAAAGTAAAACCAACAGACGTAAAAACCGGTTTTGGCATAGAAAAGTTTGATTCCGAAGGAAGAATCTTAATCACAGAATTTCCATTATTTGTATTGTTTAATATCTACTTTCCAAATGGAAAGCAAAGTCAGGAGAGACTAGATTACAAGCTTAAGTTCTACGACACTTTTTTAGCATATGCAGATAACCTAAAAGCTAAGGGAAAAAACATAGTTGTGTGTGGTGATTTCAACACGGCTCACACAGAAATTGATTTAGCAAGGCCCAAAGAAAACGAAAAAATATCTGGTTTCTTACCAGTTGAAAGAGCATGGATTGATACGTTCATTGATCACGGATATGTTGACACATTCAGACATTTTAACAAAGAACCAAATCAATACTCATGGTGGGATATGAAAACAGGTGCACGTGAACGCAATGTAGGCTGGAGAATAGACTATTTTTTTGTAAATAAAGAATTTATGCCAAAAGTAAAAAATGCATTCATTATGCAGAATATAATGGGATCTGATCATTGTCCCACTTGCATAGAGTTAGATGTTTGATTTGAGGAGATCAAATGAAAGAATCACTTGACTTTATTTACAAAGAACAAAAGGAGCTTTCGACCCTAGGCGGCATTTCTGCACTGCTTGGATGGGATCAAATGACGTATATGCCGGCTATGGGTGCTGAGGAAAGATCAGAACAAAGCGCTCTTTTATCAAAATTTTCTCATGAAAGGGTAATTTCAGATACATTTTGGAAACATATTGAAATATTATCTGAACCAAATAACTTTGACAGACTATGTGACAAAGACAAAATCGTTGTTAAAGTGCTAAAAAACGATGTAGAAAAGGCAAGGAAGGTACCGTCTGAGTTTGTTGAACGATCGGCAAAAATAACAACCCTTGCTTATCAAGCATGGCAAGAAGCAAAAGAAAAAAGCAATTTTTCAATATTTTCCTCTCATCTTGAAAAGATAATTGATATGGAAAAAGAATACTGCAGTTACATAAATTTGCCTGGCCCTATTTACAACACGCTACTTGATGACTATGAAGAGGGAATGACCGTTGACAAACTGAAAAAAGAATTCGATTATCTTAAACCAAAGTTAGTCGAAATTCTTGAAAAAATCAAATCAAGTGAAATTTATAGAAAACAAAAACCATCAAATAAAAAATTTAATATCCAAGATCAGAGAAAACTGTGTGATGCGGTATTGGATAAGATGGTCCTTCCAAAAAACAGATTTAGACTGGACATATCCTCTCATCCATTTACAACTTCCATGGGTTACGATGATGTAAGGCTTACAACAAATTTTGAGAGAGAAAACCCTCTTTTTTCATTTTTTTCTACGGTCCATGAAGCAGGGCACGCCCTTTACGAGCTCGGCATGCCAAAAGATGAATTCAAAGATACTGTAATATCTGATGCCCCTTCTTTGGGTTTGCATGAATCACAATCAAGATTTTGGGAGAACATGATTGCTCACAGTAAACACTTCTGGAATTATTTTTATCCTGTTTTTAAGAAAATCTCTCCAACTCAATTTGTAGATTTAGATCTTGAAACGTGGTACAAACAGGTGAACCGCGTTGAACCTTCACTAATTAGAGTTGAGGCTGACGAACTTACATATTGCTTACACGTCATACTAAGATTTGAACTGGAAAATCAACTCATTGACGGAAAAATTAAAGTCTCAGAATTGCCCGGTGCATGGAATGAAAAAATGATAGAAATGCTCGGCATTGCTCCTAAAAATGACAAAGAAGGCGTCCTGCAGGACATGCATTGGAGCGGAGGTAGCTTTGGTTATTTCCCAACATATGCAATTGGAACAATTTATGCATCACAGTTATTCAAAAAACTATCTGAAGAAAAACCAAACATCTTTAATGAGATTGAAAAGGGAGATTTTACAAACATACCTGCTTGGCTTAATGATCATGTCTATAGATACGGCCGACAGATGACCGCTGATGAAATTATCAAAAAAACCTGCGGCGAAGGACTGAATTCAAAAATATTTATAGATTATTTAAAAACAAAATATTTCGAATTATATCAAATTTAATTTCTAGATTTTTTTACCGCATTTACTGCAAAATTCTGCGTCTTCACTTTCCAAATAGCCGCAATTTGGACACTTTATTTTTACGACTTCTTTTGATTCACCCGTTAAGCCTTTTGCAAATGCCTGCGAAGCCGTAGTAATGGCTGGTGAAGTCTCCTCTGCCACATATGTTGCATATTTGCCCAATAGACCTAACCCGACTAGCCCAAATCCAATAATTAATAGAAGTACGCCAATTGTGATGTAAACCATTGCATTATTCGCTTCGTCAAATGCCTCTTTATCAAAACTACCCATAAAAGATGCAAAGCCAAAGACACCCAATATAGCACCAATTAAAAGAAGAGGGATGCCAATTCCCAACATGATTTTTTTAGCCTTCAAGTGACCTCTGCTCATATATTTGAAAATAGTTAATTAACTTAAAAAACATTCCGTATTAACAATTGAGGTGGTATATTGTCTAAATTAATCTTAGTTCGGCACGGTCAATCAGTATGGAATCTTGAAAATAGATTCACTGGTTGGGTTGATGTTCCATTGTCAAGTAAAGGTATAGATGAAGCAATTTCTGCAGGTAAAAAACTTAAGGATGTACGATTTGACACGATATATGTTTCGCACATGCTTAGGGCTATTCAAACCCTGCATTACATTTTGTTGGAGCTGGCAGATAAACGAACCCCAATTATTCACCATGAGGAAAAGCGGGTTCAGGATTGGGAACACCATACGGGAGATATGAAAAACGAGGTACCCATCTATCAGTCTGTTGATTTGGCTGAGAGATACTATGGCGATCTTCAGGGACTTAACAAGGACGAAACAAGGCAGAAGTACGGGAAAGAACAAGTGCATCTCTGGCGACGAAGCTACGATATCAACCCGCCCGGAGGAGAAAGTTTAAAAAACACCTGTGAGCGCACTATACCTTACTACAAAAAATACATTTTAAAGGATTTACAGGATGACAAAACCGTATTGGTAGTAGCCCATGGAAACAGTCTCAGATCTATTGTAATGCATGCAGAAAACATCTCAGAAAAAGATATTCCTAATCTAGAAATACCAACAGGAGTACCTATTTCATATACACTGGATAAAAACATGAAAATATCGGAAAAGAAACTTTTATAAGTGCCAACAAAAAATAAATACTAGTATTTTATATGCCATACTCTATTAAAAAGAGATAATATATGTTAGAAAAGACCGTCAGTTGTCCAAATTGTCACGAAATTTCCACTTTTTACGGTGAACCTGGAGAGGTTAAGAAAGTTACATGTCCAAAATGCGGCACTTTGGGTAAAGTTACATTTGCGCGTCCAATTCCAACAGATGGTGTTGCAATCGAAGTATCTCATTTGAAAAAAGTATACGGAGATCTTACTGCCGTAAATGACATATCGTTTTCTATCAAAAAAGGAGAAGTTTTTGCATTTCTGGGACCAAACGGAGCAGGTAAAACAACCACTGTAGAAATTATAGAATCCATAAGAACAGCAACAGCCGGCACAGTAAAAATATTTGATAAAGACATATCCACTTCTTTTAACGACGTAAAAGAAAATATCGGCATTCTTCCCCAGGAATTTCATTCATTTGAGCGGCTTACTGTAAGAGAAACTCTTGATTATTTTTCAAAATTTTATAAAAAAAGAGCAGATATCGATGAAATCATAAAAACAATGGATCTCACCTCACATAAAGACATGCTATATAGGAATCTTTCAGGTGGTTTGAAGCAGCGTGTTGGAGTTGCAATGGCTTTGGTAAACGATCCAGAAATTATTTTCCTTGATGAACCAACAACCGGGCTTGACCCAAAAGCAAGACGCGAGGTTTGGGAAGTTATTGCAGGTTTGCGAAACAAGGGGAAAACAGTTTTTCTTACGACCCATTACATGGAAGAAGCAGAGTATCTTGCCGATCACATTGCAATTATTTACAAAGGGAAAATCATTGCCGAAGGATCTCTTGACGAGTTGATTAATAAATACGGGCAAGGAAGCATACTTCATATTAAGAATTGCAGTACAAAAGACGCTCTTGAGATACTTAGGGACAGGGGTTTCGATGTTCATACGGAAGGCAATGGTGATATCGCAGTTAAAATAGATTATAAAGAGAGGGTGTTAGAAATACTATCGCTTCTACGTCACGATTGTGTTGAATATGAAAGCATTAGCATTCGGCGCTCCAATCTAGAGGAAGTATTCCTTACTCTTACTGGTGCAAAATTGGGGGAGGTTGAGGCATGAATCCAAAAATAATTGCAGTAGATTTCGTCGCCAGCTTAAAGGGCTGGTACCGAAGTAGAGGCATACTATTTTGGTCCCTTTTATTTCCCATCATGCTTATTTTGATTTTTGGTGCGATTTTCTCAGGCGTAGGCGATACGAAGTATACATTGCCTGTGCAGGATTTAGACGATTCAACATGGTCGCACACATTTGTTGGCACGCTGAGCAATATTTCAGTTTTTAATATCGAGAAACTTTCTGTAGATGAAAACGTTTCTGCATATGTCAGGGATAAAAGTCTTGCTGGAGCGCTAGTGATCCCCAAAGGTTTTGGAGATACCATTGCCGAATCATTTATTGACAAAAATGTTTCCATTAATGTATCATTTTATTACGATCCCTCGTCCAATTCTTATTCGGTGTTACAAGGCATGATTTCGAATACTCTTCAAGAATACAATATGCGTCTCTCAGGCGGCAATCATATAATCGGCATAACTCAAGAGAGTACGATTGGTAAAAATTTCAACTATATCGATTTCTTCGTTCCAGGAATGATCGGTTTTACACTCATGCAGACATGTATATATGGGAGTATTGAAAGAAATACAAAATACAGAAAAGACGGTATCCTCAGAAAACTATTGACCATGCCAATTACAAGAACAGAATGGATACTTGCAAAGATGCTATTTATGTTGTTTTTATCATTTCTCTCAACAGTAGCAATAACAATTGTTGGAATTTTAGTCTGGGGTATGACCGTCAATGTTAATCTCGTCATGATTGTGATAATTATAGCCAACAGTTTCTTGTTTTCTGGGATTGGAATGATTATCGGTCGGTTTGTTAAAGAAGAAGAAACAGCTGATATGGCTGGCGGCGCAATATCCTTCCCGATGATGTTTCTTGCAGGAACATTTTTCCCGTTGGAGCAGATGCCCGTGTTTCTACAATCATTTGCAAAGATATTGCCTCTCTATTATGTAAACGAGGGGCTTAGAAATGCTATGATTTATCTGGATTTTGATAAAGCCATCTTCAACATGGCAATCGTCTTAGTATTTGCAATCGTCTTCTTTGTTGCAGGGGTTCTACTTACAAAATGGAAAGAAGACTAATTTATCTGTAAATTTTTTTTGAAGAATTGGATTTTTTTCACATTAGGCTAGTTTTGCTGAAGCTACTTCAAAATGAGTGTTTTTAAAGAAATGTGGATCAAGTTTGCTCCAATCATCAAAATCTCCTTTTCCATTTGTGCCATCTGAGTAATCAAATATTTTATATGTGTAATGATAGTTCATAATACTCTTATAATTTTTATATTTTAGATATTGAACAAGAAACGGTAGAGTTACAGCCTCGTTGTCAATTCCTCCATGATCATCAACTGTTAAACCTAGGGTGTGACCCAGTTCATGAAAAATAATTGATTGTATAAGTTCCGCTCTTGGTCTTGTTGGGAAAGAGCCTTGTATCATTTGAGCAGATGTGCAAAATGAATCAAGGTGATCAACTCCTACAAATGAAAAACCTCTGGCCGGTCCCAGATCACAAACCAGACTGTAATGGAATATTCCTTTTCTAGGATTGATTATATCATTATGTAAAAAGTAATCCCAATAAATATCTGTTAAGTCCGAATGAGTAAAATTAATTATTGTGGGTATTTCTTCTCCACCGCCGAGTGAGCCGTCATCAAAATGTAGTGTTATATCACGTTTTGCAAATTGTACTATCATTTCATCAATGTATTTTCTTTGAGGTTTATTAGTTACATTTGGATAAACTGATTTGATCCAATCACATTCAATAAATATATCTCTTTTAAATGGATTTGAGCCCCACTTATCAGTGTAACATTCTTCCATGTTATTAAGTCCGTCTCCATCGGGATCAAAATTTTTATGGTCATTCCATGTGAGAGGGTCATATCCCCACTTTAATTCCCACCAGTCAGGTAATAAATCTTGATCAAGATCTATGCCTTGTAGCTCAATTTCTTCAAATCTTGATGCATTGAACTCAACATCGCAGAAATCTTCATCAATCTCCCAGCTCGATCCCGCGCTTCGTATCTTTAAAATACGCCACGGAAAAATCATCAAATGTGCAACTCTGAAAAAAAGCCTATCTCTTACGTTACTTTCTATAAATGTTGGGCCTAAGGGCGAACCCCACCAATTATTTCTTGCATTGCAAGATGACTGCTCAGCCCATAAACCAAAGACGTGACTGTATATGTTGTTATTTTTCAAAATACAACTGCTATCAAAAATCTGTATCCCATTTCTAAAATTTTCAAAGACATTACATTTATTTATTGAAATTTTGGTCGAATCTTCTGTTACATAAATCGCATAATGAGTATTCCAAAAATAATTGGAATCCGATATATCGATTTCATGACTTTGTCTAATTGATGTCCCTAGGCCATTGTGCTTAACATTACAATCAGAAATTCTAATGCTATTTGACCCGTATATGAATATCCCGCCTTGGTTATCGTTGTTATTAAAAGCGGCGCATTTTAAGAAAAAAATATCCTTTGAGTTATTTATGTAGTATCCAATTCCATTTGTATATGCATAACTTCCTTCAATCTTTATATTTTGAGACATATCGACATCGATACCTATAGAATTATGTGTAAAACAGCAGTCAGCAATATTGCAACTATAACTTGATTTTAAAAAAATTCCTTTTCCATTTGAATAAAATTTGCAGTTTTTTATTTCGCTGAAATTTGCCCCATCAAAATAAACCCCTGTTTTCGTTCTATAAAAAATACAGTTAGTAATTAAATTATCATTTGTATGAATTTTTATTCCTGCGTTATTTTTGAAACCGTCTGAGTTTCTAATGGATAAATTTGTGATTTTAACATTTTTATCTATGACATTAACAATAATTTCTCCATAGTTGCCATCAATAATTGTATTTTGAGGATTCTCACCTTCAATGAATAATTTTTTATCAACTATTAAATTTTCATAGTATACTCCATTGAAAATGTGGATTTTATACTCCTCATCTGCGTTATCAATACCATCCTGGATAAACTGATAAGGATGTTCCAGCGTTCCATCCCATGGGCCAGCTTCATTATCGTCGTCTACATATATTATTCCTGTAAATGAGGATACAGTATTTGCTTTCGCTTGTTCTCCAAAAGTCATCGAATTTGCAATCGTCAATACAAAAAGTAGAGAAGCCAACATCGCCAAGAATCTTTTTTTCATTCTATATCTTCCCCTTATAAGTAAATTATAATGTACAAATATAGATATAAAACTATCTTATGAATGTCGCGGCTATTTTTAACTAAACATCTTGTTTAAAAATATCGTATTATTTTTAAAAAAATAGAAATATATTTATATTACCTACGATACATATAATAATAGTGAATCGTGTTAACAATTAACATGAAAGGGAAGTGAGAAAAAATGTTGATTGTAGGGCAAGTAAGTAGTGAAGAAGAAAAATACGAAATAAGATTCATAGCAGAAATGTTTGTAATTGGTGAAAGAATCAGATATCTTGCCCGTCAACAGAAGAAAAAATAATTATCTTATATTTCTCCAGACAAACTCTTAGTTCCAATTAGTGTTTTTGTATCCATTATACCTTGTATGGATCTTATTTTTTTTATCACTATACTTCCAATGGAGTCAATGTCCATACATTCTATTTTTATTAGAATGTCGTATTCTCCAAATAGTGGGTGAACCTCTATTACTTCTGGTATTGCTCTCAGAGTTTCATATACTCCTTTCTCGTGTAGTGGGCTTATAGATAACAACGCGAATCCGATTGCCATGATGTACCGAATGCCAATTATATATCTTATAGTTTTTCATTTTGTTGTCACATAAACTATTAATATTGAGAAGATAAGTAAACAGTGAGTTTATATAGCACGACTGCATTCGATATGTTAACAATTAACCCGGAGGTATTTAATTGGATGAAAAAAATAAAGCTAGGTCAAGCATCACTGATGTGGCAGAAAAAGAGCTTGACCTACTAGGCAGACACCTAGAAGTTTTAAAAACAGTTAAAAACCAGGGTCCCATAGGAATTATAAAATTATCTCAAATGACGGGCCAGCCTCAACACATGATTAGGTACTCTTTAAGAACACTAGAAAAAGATGGCTTGATAAGACCCTCGCCACATGGGGCCGTAGTTACAGATAAGATACACGAAACATTGGGAACGCTAGAGTCAACATTGGACGAATTCAGCACGTTGACGAAAGATTTCAAGAAGAAATTAAAATAAATAAAATTTATCTGAAAAGATAAGTTGTAATTTCTTTCATCTTTTTATCAGAGTAAAATAAAAAAATAATTGGAAAATATTTTTGGTAACAATTTGGGAATAAATATTATAAACCATGCCTTCTATAACTTAGATGCATACCATTTGAAAGAGATGTGAAAAAATGATGAAGAAAATATTGATTCCAATATTGATAATGTGCAGCCTTTTTGCAATTTCAGCCAATACCGTGATTGCTGCTGATTTTACAAGGGAAGTAGCGGATCCTACTGGGGATGTTTACGATAGTTATGGTGATTCTGTCACAACCAGCGAAAATATAAACGTAGATGACATAGACATTGTAAAATTGACATACTCAAAAGAAGGTAAAACAGCAACTTTGACCTTGCAGGTAAATGGAAACATTTTAAACAAAGGTCAACTGGACGATTTGTACAGCATATTTGACATGGATAAAGACATAAATCTTGTGCTGTACACTCTTACTCTTATTACTTCTGGTGAGCAGTATATTATTTACTATGTAAATAACGAATGCAATTTATCATACGGCTCAAATGATGAATCAGTAAATCTAAGAAGTTTTTACGTTTCTGGAGATACTTTGAGAGTTACGTTTGATTTGAATGGTGAAGAAGAAACATACGACTCCATGAGCGCTGAAACCGCGTATGAAAAAATTCCAGATCTCTCCGGCTATGATATTGAAAGCATGACTGAGGAGGATATTGCTAATCTAGATATCGAGGAGCTTTATGATGAAGTTGCAGACGAATCTGATGATGGCAGTAATAACAATGGCGGTGACGATACTAATGGAGACACCGATACGGGTGATGGAGGGCAAGAGTCTTCAAATAACGGATTAATTCTCTTCGTTGCCGTTATTGCATTTATTGCAGTAGCTGGAGTTGCAGTAATAGTATATATCATAAGAAGATAAAACCTCTAATCAAAATTATTTCTTCTTTCTTTTAGATTTTTTCTTATTTACTTTTAGTTACCTTTTTATTTTGCTATCACATGAGCCCTTAGAGGTATTTGGATGGCAGAGAAAGAAAGCAAATATTCTTACAAGAAAAAATCAGCATGGGAGATTTTTAATAAAGATCAGATAGCAGAGGCATTTGGTTTTGCAGAGGAATATAAGAAATTTTTAAATGAATCAAAGACAGAAAGAGAAGCCGTACAAAAAATAAAAGAGGCTGCATTGAAAAATAAGAAAAAAATCATGCTAAATAGAGAATCAGAAGCTGCCATTGTTGTACCTGGTAAAAAATCCATAATGGAAGGTCTTCGTATTGTAATATCTCATATTGATTCTCCACGACTTGATTTAAAGCAAGTTCCACTCTATGAGGATTCAGAGTCAAATCTAGCTCTTTTTGAAACACATTACTATGGAGGGATTAAAAAATTCCAATGGGTTACAATACCTCTTTCCTTGCACGGAGTTGTTGTTAAAAAAGATGGTAAAAAACAGAAGCTTACATTGGGTGAAGACGAAAAAGACCCAGTATTTTCAGTTCCAGACATACTGCCACACCTATCCCAAGAGGTTCAGGATGATAAAAAATTGGAAGAAGCAATAAAAGGCGAGAGTCTTGATATTGTCGTGGGCAACAGGCCTGTCAAAGGAGATTTTAAGGAAAAGATAAAAGCTGCAATTCTGGAAAAATTGAACAAGGATTACGGCCTTGTTGAAGAGGATTTTGTTTCCGCCGAGCTCGAAGCGGTCCCGGCATACAAGGCAAGGGACATGGGTTTTGATAGATCGTTGATAGGATCCTATGGGCATGATGACAGGGCAAGTGCTTTTGCATCATTAAAAGCAATTTCGGATTTGAAAAATCCAGATCACACTGCCATATCACTTTTTGTGGATAAAGAAGAAATTGGCAGTGAGGGCAGTGCAACTGCTCAGGTTAAAACTTTTATAAGATCCATTATAAGAGATTTGGATCCAAATGTAAATACAGATTCTGTTATGTTAAAATCAAAGGTGATTTCTGCCGATGTAAACTCTGCAGTAACTCCTAACTATACTGAAGTTTTTGAACTTAAAAATGCCTCAGTTCTAGGTCATGGAGTCGCAATGTCAAAATTTACAGGCCATGGCGGTAAATATGCTGCAAACGATGCATCTGCTGAGTATGTTGCCGAAATAAGAACACTGCTAAATAAGGGAAAAATACCATGGCAAACAGGTGAGCTAGGGAAAGTTGACAAAGGCGGCGGTGGTACAGTCGCAAAATATTTCGCAAGGCTAGGGATGGAAGTTGTTGATCTAGGCCCACCGGTGCTATCTATGCATTCGCCATTTGAGGTCGTAAGCAAAGTCGATATCTACTCTGCATACATGGCATATAAGGCGTTTCTAAAAAGCTAGCAATAAAGTTGTTTGCTTAGAACCTTTCTTTTATTTGTTCAAAAATTTCTTTAAAGGTTCCCTGCTGACAGTACTCCGGATTGCATTTTTTATCTAGTTTAGTTGCAACTGGAAAACCTGCAAGATGCATCATGGGCAGGGTTGCTTTTTTTCCGTGTTTCCATCTGGCGTATAGCCAATGCGTAAAGAAGAAGCCGGGTCCCACGTATTTTTGCATGTCTGGCGCCCAAAAATCAATGTTGTTTCTCCAGCATCTTGCCAGTACTTCCCATTGTAATTCCGTAAGGTTTCTAAGATTTGTTCTACTGTGATTTCCCAAAACCGCTTCTTTTAGCGGTATGAACAAAACAGGAGTGTAAAACATCTTTGCGTTGTGATTTTTCAAATCATCTATTAGATTTAGAGTAGCAATAACGTCATCCTCAGTTTCAT
>Ga0172363_10004310_pt1 | contig 11508 bp, 5 predicted proteins | sample LakKivs2_kivu2a2_FD_114541 | JGI IMG/M metagenome (GOLD analysis project Ga0172363, IMG submission 114541) | Sediment microbial communities from Lake Kivu, Rwanda - Sediment s2_kivu2a2 | ecosystem: Environmental > Aquatic > Freshwater > Lake > Sediment | place: Rwanda: Western Province, Lake... | reverse complement strand
TCTCTCCAAAAACTCCAAAAAAATTTTCAAAAAAGTGGTGTTTTTAGCGATTTTTTAGAAAAAAAGATAGTCGGAAATCACTCAAAACCCCCTATTTTGGGGTAGTTTGACCCCCTAGAATCGCCTTGAGACCTCATTTTTTCGAAGGTCCTGGTGAACTCGACCAAAGTTTAAAACACGGATATGGCAAGCCATTCATCTTAATTCCTTGAAATTTACAAAAGAGAGTTTTTAATACATTCCACCAAAATATTAAAAGAGCTTATTTTTTGATAAAACAGAGTCTAAACTATAGTAAAATGCCTTCTTTTTTGATGAGAGTTGTCAAAGTGTCGGAGTTAGCAAACTACCATATAAATAGGGGTCTATTTTAATTTATCATCGAATCTTCATTTTATAAAAGTCGTATTTTTCTCCAAGGGGTGATATTGATGAAAATTATCGTCGAGATTTAAAAACTGAGACTTTTCAAATCAACATTCAAAAAATAAGTCGCTATTTTGCTATTTGCCGCGGACCATTTTTTGACCCCCAAAAATAGGGGGTTGTTTTGGACAAAAAAATGTCCTCGTGCAACACTTGATACCATAAATACAACTTGATGTGTTCTAGAAGTCAAATCTTCATTTTACAAAATCGTTGTTTTTCGCTAGGTCCTCCCAAACGTTTTCAAAATGCATTTTTGGACTCGGCAAATATCAAAATATGCAATTACTTAAACTGGGAATAGCCATAGCTTATACTTTGAGCATTTTTAATTTCGAGGGTATCAAAAAACAACGATTTTTTAATATTGCTGATATAATAGCATTTTAATCGATATTTTTGGTGTATAAAATATTGTTGTTTTTATACAGGCCGGGTGTAAGGGCCATTTTTGGAGGCACGGAAGGAGTCCATTTTTAACAAGTATTAATAGAATATTAAAATACTTGGCATTTTATGGTAGTTACAAACCTTCAAAAATCGCTATGACCCTCCATCGTGACCTCAATTTTGTGTCCATGAGAGGGTCTCCAGACCCCTACTTGTGATTTTTTGGAGTGCCAATCCCTCACACTTAAGATTTAAGTATTTGCAAAATGTGAAAAATCGCAGGTATCTGGTATAATGTTTTCAAAAAATTTCGGAGTCACTTTTTGATGCCTCCGGACCAAAATGCATATTTTTTGATATATAAATAACGATTATATTATATTTTTAAAGAGTTTCTGATAGTCAAAATATTTTTGCAAAAATCGCAGGTGTCTACAGGTAAATTATCATTTGCCTCGGGTCCATTTTGGAGGGTATAGGGTCGCCCTCCAACAAAAATTTCAGTTGAGTTTGCAAAAACAATACAAAGAAACTTATTATTTTGAATCATTAACAGATTTTAAAGTATCAAAAATAAATTATGTGCATTTTGAAAAGTTTGATTTTTGCAGTGGGGGGTAGTTAGTGATGTTATTTTTGTCCGTTGATCATTACCCTAGACCGACACTACCTTACACCCATAATTGGGACTCTTAGTGACAAAATATATATACATAAAACAGGTTCTTACGTATAAAAAAGCGATATTAATCTAATAAAATTTTGTTGATTTTTTATCTATGGTGTGGCGTACAAAAATATCAACAAAATATAATATGCTCTAAAATAAAAATTGAATTCGTTGTATTAGATATTAGAATACTTAAAATAATGTCTTCTAATAACACCACCACTGTTGACACTGTTGACACTACTGACACTACTGACACTACTGACACTACTGACACTACTGACACTACTGACACTACTGACACTGCTGACACCATCAACACAGTCGACACTGCCAACACCTCAATCACCAATGTGTTGAACACATGCTCATCAAGTACAACCTCCAACTCAACCTCTAACTCAACCTCTAACTCAACTTCTAACCCGCCCTTATCTGACACACCTCATGAAGATGAACCCACTCTAAGTGAACTTTTTAATGAAAACTTTGAGGCCAATAAGTTTCTGTTAATTTCTGCAATTTACGCTTCAATGAGTAAACGTAAAGAACAAATTTTTAATCCTAAACCTGCTAGTATGCCAGAATTTAATCAAAATAAAAAAAATACAATTACTTATGTTGAAGAGATTATTGACGCTTTAATGAAGCATAATCCCTTGGACAAATCAATTGAGAAATTTATTAAATTTATAATCTCTTGCGGGTCATTTTCAACTCAACATACTAAGATAAAGGTTCAAAATAGTAATTTATCTTTTGATCAATATGAAATTAGTTATGACAGTATTACTGAAGCAGATTTTGTAATGCAACGAAACAAAAAGAGTAGTTGTTTTCTATTTCACGGAAGCGGTATTGAAAATTGGTACTCTATTATGGTAAACGGAATTAAAAACTGTTCAGGAACTAGTTTGATGACAAGCGGAGCTGCTTATGGACCGGGTGTTTATTTATCAAATATGTTGTCTTTCTCCGCAGGCTATGGCATAAGCAGAGAATTTAGTCATACTGTAGTTGGTGTATATGAAGTTATTGGTCAAACTAAAGATTATTTTAAATCTCCTTGTATATTTGTAGTACCTGATGAAAAATTGCTAAAATTAAAGTATCTTATAGTATTTGACCAATATGTACCGGAAAAAAATATCAGTGACCTTCTATATGAGAAATTTATTAAAAATGCTGAAAATGAGCGTATTATGTCAGAGAAAAAGATAGATAAACAATTGGTAAGAATTGAAAAAGAACGTTTAATTTGTGCAAAAGCAGGTTACTCAATTGAATCTATTTCCGATAAAGATTATAGTTGTATAATATGGAGACTTTCCTTTATTATAGACGGTGACACTGATGTTGGAATGATTCAGATATTATTTACTAAAGATTATCCCTCGGAAGGCCCTATTATTTGGGATAGATTTGGCTGCAAAAAAATTAAAAAGTGGACTGTTGTTAATCGAGTTTTAAACTTGCTGGAAGGATTAATGCCGATTAAAAACATGGGCACAAAAACAGCAAAAGAATTCTTCGATGCGGTTCCAAAAGTTAAACGAGGTGACTTACATTAAAAAAATAATGTGTTTTAGTTGTTGATAAATTGTTGATTGTTAATTATTTTTTTTGTTATTTAACGCCTTTAATTTTGCCAGCTTAGCAAGTAAGTCTGAATTATTAACCGCCTCACATACAGATGTTTCAGCTCCGGGCCCATTCTCGAATATAATTTTTTGCCCGGGTACAGATCCAATAATTTTATCAATGATTTGATTAACATGATTGAGAAATTGATCTAATGTTGTGGTAAGTTCCGGACGATTATTGAAATCTACTATTTTCTTCATAAATTCCGCACGGCGGTTAAACTCTACAATGTTGTACATTGCTCCTTCTCTCACATTAATTAATGTTAAATTATGTTTGGGTTTTTCAGGCGCTGCAAGTGTCGTTGTTGCCGCGGATGCAGCGGTTGGTTTAGAATTACCACCAACATCATCTAACATATACCCATAAATTGCCAATTGAAACAAATGCTCTGGTTTAGTTTCAGGTGTAAACTTGATCTCATAAATTGTATTAGTGACCGGTGCCAATATATCAATAAAACCAGTCAGCTTCAATAGTGGATCAACAATCACACACATTTTATGCTCGTAAATTCTTTCTGTGTGAACTATTTCATCAATAATATCACTTGAAAGTGTAATAGCCGGTCCGTCTACGAATGAATAATCCGTAAGTTGCTTCCAACGAGAAATATAGCCACTTCTAAGCGAATCAATAAAATTGCATAGAAGCAGCAATTTCTGGAAATCAAATGCATTAGTATCTTTATATTTATATGCAAAATACGACACTCTTTGACGATTTATTTCGACAGTTTCTTCAACTGATTCAAAATTTAAATATGGCAAAACATCTTCCAATTTGAAGTCATATTTGTTAGTGATATTTTTGACACCCACTGGTATGTCTTTATCATGCTTAATTTCATTAAACAAAGTAATAGCTACTCCATATAAATCGCTAATTGCTTCATATTGCTGTTTATTTTCTTTACCAATGGCACCCACTGCATATGGCCTAACATTGGTCACACTTTTGTTTAGTGGCACTTTCTCGACCTTTAGATGAGTGAGTAAGTCAGTGGTGAAATCAAGAGTAAAGAATCTTAAAATATCTTTTACACCCCTATTAGGCATACGATTTTTTACTTCTGCATCTTCTACAAAGTCGTATTTTTTGTCACTTATGATATCACAGCAAGAAGCAAGCGCGTCTGCATTTACAGTGGGAAACATTCCATTTTTATGATGATGCAGAATAAAAAGATTTTCCATAGCGCGTGTTAATCCCACATAATAAGTGTTAATAATAGAGGAAATAGGAGACTTCTTTTCCTCGACATAAAATCGGTAAGTGCGTTCATCAAATCCAAGTAAAAATACTACTTTGCGCTCTCGGCCCTTAGCTTGATGAAACGATGAGAATGTAATCTTATCTCGCATAACATTTTCATCAAGTTCCGAGTCATCATCTATCGGTACATAACAAGGAAAGCCCTCAAACACTAACTGGTTTTCAAGAATCTTAACTGGCGAACTTTTATTTTGCGATCGAATGCTATAAGACAATATGAATATTTCGTTTGGCTTCCAATTGTTTGATCTAATAGTTTGCCCCAGTTGTTTAATAATTCCTTTACGGGAGAATGCGTCGTAAAAGATATATCGCACATTTGCACCGATCTTTTTAGAATTAATACGATTGTTATTTAATAGCTGCGTGTTTACAAAGTCGGCAATTGGCTTTGTAACACGGAAACTTTCATGAATATGCAATTGACACCACTCTCTGTTCGAGATACGTGAATAAATTTTTTGTGCTTCAGTGAGATATCTATAGTCCGACCCTTTAAAGCCATAAATAGATTGATTAATATCGCCAAATACGGCAATACCGGGCTGCTTACAATTATCATGCATAAACTTTATAATAAACGTAAAACATATAGAATCGACATCTTGAGACTCGTCTAAGATGATAATATTAAATTCAGGCACTTCTCGTGAAGGAGGCATGTTATTTACGCATACTTTGTTCATCACAACATCCGTTGGACTCAACATATAATACTTGGTACATAGAGAATGATAGGTATGAATTTCAACATTACCTATATTTAAACGTTCTACGCGAGCAACAGTTTCTTTTCGCAGCTTGGTATTATAGGTAACAATAAGAACTTTTGATGTTGGGTATTTTACACAAATACCTAAAGAGGTGCTGGTTTTTCCACATCCAGCTACACTATCAACAATAACGTTGTAATTACCTATAGCGTCAACAACCGCTTGTTGTTCATTGCTTAGCTGAATATCAAGCGACATTTCAATATCTATATATTATATGTATATCTTTAGTTAATAATTCATTTTGTCCCAAAAAATCATATAACACATATTGAGAAATTTTTAACTGCAGTTAGGTGGGCTTTTGAAGTTGGTGACTTTTTGCAAAAAATAATGCCTATATTTGTTGATGTTAGGTTATTAACTCTAGTTGCTAATATCAACTCCCATAATTTTGCAAAGACACCATTTAAATAAATTTATGTACTCTTTGCATATGTTATATATTAATGGCGTTTTATCTGATTCTGTAAATATTTTTGCAAAAAGATCACACGCGTCGCAAAATGATAAGCAAAATAATTTAGTACTATCCATTTTATTACGTAATTCCGATATTAACTTAATTATGTGCAAATAATCTGGTTGAGCTTTATAATTCATTAACATACCACGTTCTACTTGCATACATACCATTAATAATGTTGACTCAAGAGAACATAGAATCACCGCTTCTGTGTTACAATCATCCATCAACTCAATTATATAAGTTAAGTTTAATTAAGTATATTTTGGAATCAATTTTTAAATCTAAGTCTTTTGTAAAAGATATTTACTATTACAATGGTGTAAATATTGAAAAAAAACCTGGGACTTAACTATTACCATTGAGTTTTCAATATAATCCAAATAGGAAATGCTAATAGCGCAAGTGCTATATAGACGTTTCGTCTATTTTTTTCCTGTGGAAACATTTCATATATATAAGAGTCTGTGGCAGACCATATACCAATCCAAAATAACACAAATAAAACTTCTAAAACTATCAATTTAACAACTATACTATCAGACATATTGTACAGTAAATAGAGTCTAATTAATTATATATTATTGCGAATCAAAAACAAAAAAATAAACATTATTTGTTTGCGTGTGGTGTTATATCATTGTGATAATTAAGTTTATGCAGAAGTTTCTAATAATGATACCCTCTTTCGAAGTTTCTGCACTTCTTGAATCAAGATAAGAGTTAATTTATCGTAATTTACCGAGAAGGGTATGTTATCTAAATCCAAGGGTACAAATTCTGGATATATTTTGTATAACTCCTCGGCAATTAAACCGACTTCCATTAAGCCGGATTCAACACGTTTGTATTTTCGCACGTTTATTAAATCTATTGCATGTGTTAAATCATGCGCATCAACGATCTCAGTCTTGAAGCGTTTGGATGATGTGTTCGGACCAAGTTGACCGCCTGCACTGAAGATTACCGCAGTACCTGTGCCAAAGCCAGCAAGAGTAGTCGGTAAGAATAATGAATTGTCTACTGTGTTGGTAACGTTGGAACCAATTGCAATACGACCTGTGGCAGCCGCTGCGTTTACGTTGGCCTGTCTGCCAATAAGAATATTATTCGATCCCGTAGTTAATGTGGTACCAGTTGTGTATCCAACGCAAACATTGTTAGCTCCCGTAGTTATGTTATGTCCAGCGAACGAACCACATCCCGTATTTTCACTACCAGTCGCATCTTGTAACGCAAAAGCACCAACACCTGTATTATTACTATTACCTGCTATATTTTGACCCGAGTATGCACCAATAAACGTATTATTGGAGCCTGTAGTCACTAAGATACCAGAATCGCGACCTATCGCAGTGTTATTTGGGCCAGAAGTTAACGCAGTTAATGCGCTTAAGCCAATCGCAACAGCACCACTTGCACCAGTTCCAACTGACGCAGTCATAGCATTGTGACCAATTGCAATGCAGTTACTAATTGCAGATCCTGCGCTATTCAATGTGTTATTGCCAATTGCAATGTTGTTATTAGTTAGTTGTGAATTACCTACTGAGTAACCCACTAGCACGTTATCATTACCACCTGCTGATATAGTTGTAGTATGGCCGACTGCAGTATTTCTTGAACCTGTAGTTACTGCATTTGCTGAGTTTTGGCCTATTGCGGTGTTGCTTGCGCCGGACGTTAATGCAGTCAATGCGCTTGTACCAATTGCAACTGTGCCGCCTGCAGCGGTTGTAAGAGCTGATGTCGCGGCATTATGACCAATTGCCACGCAATCGCTAATTGCACTTGCTGCGCTATTCAATGTGTTGTTACCAATTGCAATGTTGTTATTAGTTAATTGCGCATTACCTACTGAATCACCCAACAAAACATTATCGTTGGCGCCAACTGCAGTTACAATTAATGAACCCATTACAATATTTCTTGCACCCGTAGTTAATGTGTTTAATGCAGTTCTTCCTACGGCAATATTATTACCACCTGTTGTTAAACCATTAAGTGCTTCTCGCCCCACTGCAATATTATTTGTGCTGTTAAAAGTGCCAGAAGTAAAGTTCTGTCCTCCAATACCAATAACATTAGTAATTGCATTAGTTGTGGTATTTAAAGTTCCTCTACCAAGAACAACATTATAACTTCCAATTGTTGTGGTACCTACGTTATATCCGATTAAAACACTTTCAGCAGTGGTAGTACTTGTTCTTACGTTTTGTCCGAGCATTACATTATTAGACCCCGTTGTAATAGTAATACCTGAGTTTTCTCCTACTATAGTATTTCTTGAACCTGTGGTGATTGCTAAGCCAGATGAATTACCAATTGCTATATTTCGAGTGCCTGTTGTTAATGCATTGAGCGTTGATGTGCCAATACCGATATCATTAATAGCACCCGCAGCTTTGGTAACAAGAGATCCAAATCCAATTGCTATGCAATCATTAGTGGCTATATTATTTCCGCTTGATGATCCTATAGATATACTATTAGTACCACCAGATCTAGCCAAACGTCCTAATGCCGTTGAATTGGTGCCGTCAGACCTGCTGTTAGCACCGATAGCAGTTGTATAAGACCCATTCACACCACCATTGTTTGCATTGAAACCAATTGAAGTATTTTGCGAGCCGGTAGTAATTGCCGATCCCGCGGAACTACCTACAGCTGTATTTTGATCACCTGATGTTAATGCAACTAATGCATTTAAACCAATGCCTACTGTTCCGTTAGCACCTGTAGTTAGAGCCCCGGTCACTGCGCTAAAACCAATCGCAACAACATTAGTAACAGCAGCTGTTGAGCTATTAAATGAATCTGCACCAATTGCTATATTGTAGTTTCCTATATTAGCATTACCTACGGAGCGTCCAATTAATATATTATCACTAGAACCGGCACCCGCTCGAGTATTACCTCCTATAAAAATACCATTACTTCCAGTAGTTGTGGTTTGACCAGCATTATATCCAATAGCAATATTAGTATCACCAGTAGTTGCATTTTGAGCAGCATTATATCCAACAGCAATATTATTAGTACCCGAAGTTGCTGATCGCAATGCTCTAGATCCTATTGCTGTATTATATGCACCAGTTACTATTCTTAATGCTTCATGGCCAAATGCAGTATTAGAACTTGCAGTACTGAGTGATCCAAGCGAAAATGCGCCAAATGCGCTGTTGTATGAACCAGACGTAATACTGTCTCCTGCTTGAAACCCAAATAATGAATTTCTGGAACCTGTTGTAACTGCAGCTCCTGTATCAAAACCCACACCGGTATTAGCTGCTCCGCTTGTTAAAGTTAAAAATGCATTAGTACCTACGCCTGTTGTTCCATTTGCACCAGTTGTAATAACTGCTGTTAGTGCGTTTGTTCCAATCGCTACACAACCTGTAACCGCGCCAGACGCACTATTTAATGCTTGTGTTCCTAATATAGTGTTATTAGCACCGGCTGTCGCTGTTCCACTACCAAGACCTAGACTTAAAGAGTTGGTTGCCGCTCTTAATCCTTTAAAGTATTGCAAAGCCATTATTATGTTTATATATAATTAGCGTTAAAATATTGATATAAAAAATAACAAATTGATATTGCCAAAAAATATTTTTTTTGTTTTTTTTGGGTTGTTTTTTGGCTTGTTTGTTTATGCCAAAGTTACACCTGCGCCTGCAATCAACCATTCTGCGGCCGTTCCATCCCACACGAATGTTGCAGAGTTGCCACTGTTATCAAAGGTTACAGTGGAAATTAGAGCACCAGTTGCATCTCGTACATCAGTGCTGGTTGCAACATCCAGCACGTAGTTAGTTCCCGCTGCAATACCTCGTGCAATAAGATATTTAACTTGTCCATCTACTGTACCGTTGATCCATGTACCTGTGCCGCTGCCCGCAGTACCGGTGGTTGCAATAAATGTGACCGATGTCGAAACGTTAGGTGATGCTGGGACCGCCGGGCCTGGAGTTGCAGTGACTGCATTAATACGCTGAACACCACCACTGGCTGCACCGCCCTTTACAATATTACCAGTGCCATCAATTGTTGCAAACTGGCTAGTAGCATCGTTCCATGATTCTTGAGCTACAACTTGTGACTTGTACCTAAAGACACCGGTAGAATCGAATGTGTTTCGACCAATTTGCGCAGAGTGATCAGTGGCATTCGGGCTTGCATTTGCGCCTACTGAAACTATGAAGTTCGCAGTAGCAGTTGCTGCAGATGCTAAGTTACCAATAATTACGTTATCTGCACCGGTAGTTACGCCAGTACCTGCTGACGCACCAACCATTACGTTACGGCTACCAGTGGTTACACCCGAACCAGCTGAATAACCAATTGCTGAGCAGTTAGTTGCAGTAGTTAATGCAAGCAAAGAGTTATGTCCAACGGCGCTGTTGTTAATACCGCCAGCAACCATGTTGAACAAAGAGCTAGAACCAACTGCAACACTATATCCACTGGTTGTTTGTGAGTGCATTGCTCGTAAACCAATTGCAGTGTTATTACCTCCGGTAGTTAATGCAACACCAGCTCGGAAACCAAGCAGTGTCACGTTGTTAGCAGTAGTTAATGCAAGACCCGCACGAGTACCAACTGCTGTATTTTGAGTACCACTGGTTAAAGCAGCAAGTGTTTCGAAACCAATTGCTACTGTATCAGATGCAGTTGCAGCCAGAGCTCCAGATACGGCACCCATACCAACCGCAGTAATTCGAGAAGTACCTGCAGTTGCAGCGGTCATAACGTTAGTACCTATTGCAGTATTTGAGTTACCTGAGGCTCCGTTACCTGCATTTGTACCAATTGATACATTGTTATTTTCAGTAGCACCACTGTCCGAGTTGCTACCAATTGTTACGTTGCTAGAACCAGTTGTTATTGCATTACCAGCATTAAGACCAAGAGCAGTATTGCTAGTAGCAGTTGATGCAAGACTCAATGCTCCACTACCTACTGCCGTATTTGAGCCACCCGTTACTAAGTTAAGAGCGCTGTGACCAATTGCGGTATTATCTGAGGCCGAAGTTGCAGTGAACAACGAAACATTACCCCATGCAGTGTTATTTGCGCCTGTGCTCACCGATCGACCGCTTTCGAAACCACCAAGTGTGTTGTTGCTGCCAGTTGTTACGTTAAGACCCGCATTAGATCCCAAAGCAGTGCTGTTAGCACCGCTTGTTAAGTTTTGCAATGCTGCCGCACCTACCGCAGTGGTTCCATTTGCGGCCGCAGTTAATGCACTTGTTGCAGCATTGAAACCAATTGCTGTAATGTTAGTTACTGCTGCAGCAGCTGAGTTGAGTGCGTTAGAACCCAGTGCAGTGTTTTGTGAACCAACTGCTGAGTTACCAACGTTGGCACCCACAAACGTGTTATCAGCAGCGGTTGTTGAAGATGTTGTGTTATATCCGAATAGAGCATTTCGTGATCCAGTTGTGATTAATGCGCCGCTACCGTGACCAATCGCAGTGTTTTCAGACGCTGTTGTTGACGCAGTAAGGGATTGATAACCCATAGCAGTGTTTCGTCGCGCTTCAGTTGCAACAACAGAGTTCGCAGTAGCTAACGAGGAAGTACCAACTGCAGTATTAGGACCATTAATAGTTACTGCACCCAGTGCGTTAAAACCAATTGCTACGTTATTTGCTGAAGTTGTAAGTGCATCACCTGCATTTGCACCAAGGGCAGTGTTACCTGAAGCAGTAGTTAATGCAGCTAATGCGCTGCTACCAATACCTGTGTTGTTGTTGCCAGTTGAAAGCAGTACCAATGCGTTGTCACCAAACGCAGAGTTATCATTACCGCTTGTTAATGCATCCAGTGTGTTAACACCAAATGCAGAGTTATCAACTGCAGTG
>Ga0172363_10004307_pt1 | contig 11513 bp, 13 predicted proteins | sample LakKivs2_kivu2a2_FD_114541 | JGI IMG/M metagenome (GOLD analysis project Ga0172363, IMG submission 114541) | Sediment microbial communities from Lake Kivu, Rwanda - Sediment s2_kivu2a2 | ecosystem: Environmental > Aquatic > Freshwater > Lake > Sediment | place: Rwanda: Western Province, Lake... | reverse complement strand
GATGAAGGTAGTTATTTCTCTGGATGCATCAATATGAATATAAGCGCTACAGATTTACCAGATTTATCTCGAACTATTTCCTTAGATAATTGTTTTTATAATTGTAATATGTTAAACAGCATGAATATTTCAAAATGGGATGTATCAAATGTAAAAATATTTAGTAACATGTTTTATAATGCAACTTTATTTAACCAAGAACTAAATGGATGGAATACAATTAATGCAATTGATATGTCATTTATGTTTTGTAAAACACTATCATTTAATCAATATATAGGAAATTGGAACACAGCAAATGTGGTAAATATGAATGGAATGTTTAGTGAAAGTGTATTTAACAATGGTGATGATTTCGGTGTAGCAACTAAACCATTAAATTGGAATACATCAAAAGTAATAGATATGAGTAATATGTTTAGATATTGCACAAAGTTTAATCAAAATATATCTTATAACTGTGTGAATGATTATTGGAATACATCATCAGTTATTAATTTAGAACAAATGTTTCAAGGAACAAAACATAAAATAAATCCATTTAATAATGGTAAAAAGCCAGGAGTAATAATACCTATGGGATGGAAATTTAATAGCGTACCAAAACATAATAATTGGAGACAAAATTGTGCTTTAAGTTTAACTAATAAACCATTGCAATTATCTTAAAAAAAATAAAAACGAAAAGTGAAAGTAAAAGTAAAAGTAAAAAAAAATATTTACTATAATAAAAAATGGAATTCTTAACATGTGTAGTTTCTCCCGTATTATTCCTTATGGGAAAGATGTGTAAAAACATTAAATGCCCCAAGGTTGTTGCTGTTGTCCTTCCCCGTTTTGGTGGCAAATCAACTTTCATTCAATCCGTGTCATCTAACAATTATTTACTTCTTGATCTTGAAGAAAATGTTAAGATGATGATGACCGAAAACGAAAGGTCTCAAATTGAATCGTTACAAGGAAGCAATAGCTTCAACTTACATTACTATCCTTTGGTCAAAAAATACCTTAAAAGTATCATATTAGACCACCCCAATAAAAACATTGTAGTTTTCGTTAGCAGCTTGGATTTAGCCAAGTATTGCGATATTAAAACTATCAACGCTTTCGTACCATCATCCAATCTTTGCGATACTATCAAGGCTGGATTATCAGGTGAAGCCCAAAAATTGTTCGATACTTCTAAGAATGATTTATTGGTTAAATTAAAACCAAAACAATTAAATGTTTACGATTCTTGGTTAAAACTCAGCGAATTACTTAGCGATAAATACGATTTAACTAGCAAATTGTAAAATTTTTAAAAATAATAAATTTTTTAAAAATTAAATGAAACAAATATCAGTAATAATAATTATTTACTTTTATATTTTACATTCAATATAATTATTTACAAAAACATACCAAAGATGTAGATAAACTTGATACACGTGTAGATTATAATATGAGTCATGAGCAAGAAGTAAGGGAATTCTTATACAATCAACTTCAAAGTCGATTGAAATTATTGAAAACTAAAAATGACGAAAATGGTGAAAAATTAGATTATGATGATTGGATAGATTATAATAATAAAAATCCATTTATAAAACTTGATTATAAAGATTGGATAGATTATAATAATAAAAATCCATTTATAAAACTTGATTATAAAGATTGGATAGATTATAATAATAAAAATCCATTTTTCAATAAATCGGATGATATTAAATATTATATGCAAATATGGAGAGTAATACCAAACACAGATAATCGTAATTTTACCCTAAAAGTATATCCAGATCAAACAGTATTAAACTATAGTTGGATTGATTTTTTGAATTACTTAAACAATAGGTCAATATCAAATAAGTTTCCGACAGACCCAGAATTAATAAGAAAATTTTACTTAAATGACGAGAATCCTTATTCTGTATTTACCTATAATTTTTATGACCCTGTATTTTAAAAGAATGTAATAAGGACATCAATAGTATTAAAATATGATGATGGTTTTGGAAACAGTGGTACCATATCAGCTGGATATACCGAAAAAAATTTAACTGGTTCTACTAGATATGTTCATTTTAAAGATAATAAAAAAATGTACTTTTTAATAAATACAATTACTTTAATAATTGCTATTGTTATATTTTCATTAAATGTTAAACATAAAAAATAGCATATCTTAAAACATTTGTATTTATGGCTTTATTAATGAGTTATATATTTATGTATTTTAAGAATGAAGATTTTGAAGCTACTTTTGAAGTTGAAAAAGAAAAAGTAAACAATATTAACAACGGGATATTAAGCGTATCATTCCTTATTGGTGTTAATATATTCATTTTAAATACACTTGAAAAAGGAAAAATATTTTATCTCCAAAAAGAAACTTCATTGTTACTTGTATTTACGTTAATTATTTTGATTATGAGTACTTTTAAAACAACTACTTATAAATACGTAAATGACCTTACAAAAGTAAGAAGCCAGAAAGAATTATTACTAAATTACAGTTTAATATTAAATATATTTAATATTTTCAACTACGCATTTTATATTTATAAATCTAATAAATCTAAATAAATTACAATGAAATACAATAATAATATAATATTATAAAATGAAACATACGGATAATAAACATTTTATAATAATGATAGGTATAATGATTTTATCTGGGGATTTATCTACTATGAATAAGATGATGTACGATTTAGTATAAATGATGTATATATGATATTGCTTATGACCGGATGGATGTTTTTATTTATGGGGGATTGTATATAAAAGGAGTGATATTGTGTTAATTGCTAGTTGTAATTATATGGTGTATTAGAACACAATTTTTAATCAATATAAATTAGATATGATACCACATCATTCGATGGCAATTCAGATGAGTAAACAATTGCTTAAAGATAATAATATTCAAGATTAGTAACACAAGAAGAGGAAATTAATTTTTTAAAAAATTAATCTACCAATCAAATTCTACTTCTATATACGTCATATCTCACTTATTTTTATATCTAGTATCTACGTTTTCTAATTGATTTGTATTTATGGGACTTGGCAGGACAATATCCTGATACTTTCATTACTATGATATATAACAATGGGAACAGCATTGCAAGTACTATATGAACTGATGTTATGAAAAATCCTTCATTACATTGCACTGCTAAAACGATGGCGTATATAAATAGTATAAATTCAATAATAAATACAGTAGCAGCTAAGTAAAAATGTTTCTTTACTTCTTTGATTTCGTCATCTGTTAATTTTTTATTTTCATCACTTACTTTATTTGTATAATTTGCGAATAACGTACTTGATACTAACATATTTTATATAACCAAAATATAAAAATTATAAAAATTATAAAAATTATAATTGTATATTTATAGTTATCGTATTTAATTATTTTACACATTTCTTTATCAAACAAAGTTGAATTTACAGAAATATATATGTTTGTAAGGTAATTAACATTTTTATCATAAATTATTTTACCATTATTATTTATGGATATATTTGTTTTAATGATTTTTTGATCCATATTTTTATTTAAAAATAGTAAAGTTGCTACTTGGTCCCACATGTACAACTTGTCATTTATGTTATATAATAAGTTTATATTAAACTGTGAAATACTGTCTAAAAGCGAACGAATTTTATAATTTTCAACATTATTACAATCGTTTATTTTTTGAATACGATGTTCGGTCATTGGTACGTAATTTGTGCAATCTAAAGGACAAATCCAAAGTTTATTTTTACATAATTCTACTAATCGTTGGAAACTTATAGGATCTAAATAAGCATTATATTCAGCATCATCTGAAGAATTCAATATATTACCTTTGACTTTATAATTTCCAATCATACTAACAACTTTATCTATTTTTTCAATGTTTTGAGAAATAATTTCAGTTATTGTTGTTACATTCCCAGTTGTTAAGATTGAAACATTACATCCAAAAATTGGATATTTATCTAATGATTTTTTATATATCATACCAATTTTATAATTAAAATTTTCAGATAAATATTTTAAAATTGTGGATGATATTTCAGGTGGATAGTTGCGAGTATTATTTCTATTTATACTTTTGTACATAGGTATATCCATTCTCAAAAATTTCAAGAAAAATCCAACTATTGATTCATTTAATGGATATGAAAACATACCATCTTCCAATACAATCCCAATAAGGTTAATATTACCACGTATATGTTCCAAAAGTAATATTGTTAACGAGAATATATCGTCAAAATCAGCATCTGTTGAAAATACAACGTTCATTTATAAATTGATTTTTTTTAGTTAAAATACAAAAAAACTCGACAAGATGGACTTTACATCTTTGAGCAATGATATTATTTTGTATATTTTCTCCTTTTTGGTTTTGCAGGATCAAGCATCTTTGTCTCTCACTAACAAGGTTTACAGGGATTTGTTTTGGAGGCTTGTGCCAAAGAAGATTTATTTGAGAGGCGGTTTTCCTTATGAAAGGTTTGTTCAAGAGTTTGAAACCAAAGATATTGCAATTAGAGCAATCAAGTTTTGGTACGAGTTTGATGGCAGACTAACATATCTTCCCCCTAGCTTGAAGAGTTTGGACCTTAGATATACATTTTATGAAGGTAATGTTGACAATCTTCCTTCTGGTCTTGAAAAGTTGAAAATGAGCAACAATTTTTCACGTTCCATTGATAACCTTCCCAAGTCACTTCGTGTTCTCAAATTCAATACTCAAATGGCTATGTTTGACGAACCAATTGACAATCTTCCTCCCGCCTTGGAACATTTGGAGTTAGGGTTTGATTTTAATCATTGTGTCGACAAGCTTCCCAAGACACTCAAAACCATAAAGTTTGGTGCACATTTTAACCAACCAGTTGACAATCTTCCTTCAGGTATTACAAAAATTCTTTTTGGTAGAGAATTTAATCAACGTGTTGATAAGCTTCCTTTGACATTGAAATCTTTGACCTTTGGTTTTAAGTTCAATCAACGAGTTGACATGCTTCCTTCTGGAATCGAATTTTTGAGATTTGGTCCTCGTTTTAATCAAACAGTTGACAAACTTCCTTCTTCATTGACTTTTATTATTTTTGGTCTTGATTTTAATCAGCGTGTTGACAGACTTCCTTCAAAATTACAGCGTCTTGAACTTGGTTCATCTTTTAACCATCCAGTTGACAATCTTCCTGAAGATTTGTGCAGTCTCATTTTTTCAGATGAATTCAATCATCCTGTTGAAAAACTTCCCAAAAATTTGAAAAATGTCACATTTGGAAGAGAATTTACACATACTGTCAACAATCTTCCTGAAGGGTTGGTTTACTTGAGATTTACCAAAAATAGCAAGTTTACTCATCCCATCACCAAACTTCCTTCATCATTGGTAGGTCATGAAATGCCTAACTTTTACCCTCACAAGTTGGATACGTCAAACACAAAAGTAGTGTATTACTAGGTAAGTTTCAAAATGTTTCACTAGGTAAGTTTCAAAATGTTTCACTAGGTAAGTTTCAAAATGTTTCACTAGGTAAGTTTCAAAATGTTTCACTAGGTAAGTTTAAAGACAGTTTATTTTTTCCAAACTCTTAAGAGTTTGGAAAATTAAAATTTAACATCCTAAAACCTTTTTTCCAATTCTTGCCATTTTATCACAAAATGATTGTTCTAAAAGAATATTTTTTTGTAATTTTCTTTGTTTACTATTCATAATTTCAGGTTGAGGTAAAATTTGTCTTGGTACACGTCTTCTTCTGGGCTGAATTTTCACATATGAAGGTGTTTTAAGTTGCTTTTTAGGTTGTTGTAAAAATGATAAAGATTGCGTTATTGGTGATGTTGTAATTTTTTGTTGTATGTAAGGACGTTGTATACCTTGTGTTATATCAATATCTCTACCAGTTCTACTAGATTTACATGCAGATAAAAATAATATATTATATTCATTTGGATTAGATGTTTGAGGCAAATTTTCAATTAAATCGCTTAAATAGCAACCTTTATTGAATAATTTGTTCATATTTTTTAAGTAAATAAAATTACCATGTTTTATATTATAAGCACCCATTTCATAAGAATAAGCATAACTATTTTCTGGTAAAATGTCCATATCTTTAACATAATATGAAATAGGGATATCTTTTTGGGGGTCAATTTTTCTAAAAAATATTTCATCTCCAGGTTTGCCGAATCCAAAAATTGCTGGCGAGAATGGGGATTTAGTTCCTGAATTAATTACATCATCATTTGTTATAAATTTGTAATCATCATCAACAAATAATGCTTGAGATAAATTAACTATACTTTTGTTTAATAGTAATTTATAATTTATAATATCTTGGTTTGGTCTATGTAATATTACATTTGTAGCTTCTGGCATTCCTGTTTGATTACAAAAAGCAATTACTGTTTTATAAACGGCTTTTTGTAAAGGATCTTTAGTAGTAAATAAATTTGTATATGCTTCTTTTAATAAATTATTAGTTCCATAAATGTTTATTTCATTTATAAATCTATCTAAAAACACATCGCCATATAGTTTATAATAAATTATAAAATATCTTTTTGCACTAGTCATACAAGCTAATCCTCTTGTTACAAAAGTCATTATATACAAATTTTTAGGTACTTTAATAAATTTAGTTAAACCTTGTTTTTCTTCAATTAAACCATGAACATTTACAAAATATGTTGTATCATTATTCCTTACTTTTCCATTTAACATTTATAATAAATAAATATTTTAAACAAGTAAATATTTTAATAATAAGATGGAACAATTTAAAATATTTACTGAATATACTAAAACTAAAATTATTATAAATGCATTTGATTCATTTACACTTGATAGTTACAAAGGAGAATATGATATATGTGAAGATTTCATTGGGATAGACAATTTTTTAGACTTTACAAATGATTACATCTACATACAAGAAAATAATAATAACTTAGTAATAAAATATACATATGAATTGGAAATAGCAAAATTCATAGGAGGATTCAAATTACAATCTACTATGCAAAAAAAATCGTTGAATTTTAAATTACATAAGATTAATGAAGATTATGAATATATAAAAAATTTAGAAGAAGAAATTAAACTATTAAAAAGTAAATTAAATGAAAGTGTAAATGAAAGTGTAAATAAAATCAAAGATGAAAATGTAAATGAAAGCGTAAATGAAAGTGTAAATGAAATCAAAGATGAAAATGTAAATGAAAGCGTAAATGAAAGTGTAAATGAAAGTATAAATGAAATCAAAGATGAAAATGTAAATGAAAATGTAAATGAAATCAAAGATGAAAATGTAAATGAAAGCGACGGTGAAAGCGATAGTGAAGAAAGCGAAAATAAAAGTAAACCAAGACGAAATGGCAAAATTGGCATATCATTTTTCCCACAAGAATGTAAAATAAGATATACAACAAAAATAAATTCAAGAGAAATGCAAGCCATCGCAATTGTTAAAGGAGATGAATTACAATTCAAACGAACAAAACATAAGTCTCTTAGCACATTTGTAAAAGCAGCACATAAATCATTAACAGGAAAAAAATTAACCGTAAAAAATGCTTGGGATTATTGTGAATATTTTCATAATGGAAATTGGAATTCAACATCAAACGTATGGGAAAAAATAGTTTAATCTAAATATTCATTATAAAAATCTATTTCTATTAATTTTTTATTTGTATTAAAACTTTCCATTATTAAATTTTTGAATTTATCAACAGATTCATTAAAATCATTACATATTATTGCTTTACAAAATACTACAGGTGTAAATAACATTACTTTCATGTTCATCCAAAAATATCTAGCAACATTATTATTTTTATATGACGTATTTTCAGGAATTGCATTTAACCATGTTTTTTTGGTTGCGTATATTTTTAATCTTTCTTCAACACCGTTTCTCATGTTTAAATACGAAGAATAAAAATTTATGAAATTATCTATTTCTTGTTCTTTATCTTCTTTTTTAATATATTTTTCTGGATTTTCACACATATCTAATAAAGTATATCTTTCACTTTTTGATAATAACACAAGTGCAGATAATATTTCTAAATTTAAATATTTATCTTTTTCATCTATATTTAAATACCGCAATATTGCAGTATTTACACGTTCTATTTTTCTATATACAGCATCTCTATTTTGATTAAATGAAATTGTTATTGAATTTTTAACATCATATCCATTGTTTAATAAATTTAAAGTTTCTCCAAATAATTTTTTATAATCGTCAGGCGGAGGTAATAATATAGTTTTTCTTTTAGATTGTCTGGTGTAATATGTATTTGGAAGCGAATTTTTATTAATAAACGGTTTTAAACAAATAATAAATAAAATAATTATAAATAATATGATATGGAAATTATTCATTTATTAAATAAGATTTTTTAATTTATTTACCATATTTATTGTGTTATCATTTGTTAATTTTACTTTATGAAATCCAAAATTTCTTGTGTAATATTTAACTAATTCACTTTTTTCTTCGTTTTTAATTATGTTTATGTCGTTTAATTCTCGTTTGATTTTTTCATATTGTTCATAAGTTGTGATATGACCATCAACTTCTATATACACATGAGTATCTAAAGGAAGCTTAAAAATTTCATAAAGTTTGGAAAATACTAAACGCATACATCGTTTTCCAAACCCTCTGAATTTTAGGCTTTCTTCTGTTGTTAATTTTTTTCTATCAAGCTTTGGCATAAACTGAAATAGATCTAAATATATAAAAAGGTCTGATATTTTTTCAACATCATAATTTAAATTATTTACATTTAACTTTGTTTTAAAATAAGATTTATGATATATATAGATATTAAATAACATTAAAGGTGAAAATATATAATCCGCGAGTTCAGTCATTGGATTATAAATTAAATACAAATATGGCAAATATGTATTAGCAGTGATATGATAATAATCATTATATTTTTTAATATTTACATTTAAATTCAACTCAAATGGGAAGTTGTTTACATTAAAATTTCCTATATTTATGTGTAATTTCTTCATTTTTTACATCTCTTTATTAAAGTAATTAAAAAAATCAGAGATTTTTTATTTAGCTAAATAAAAAATGCCTTGTTCAACTTCTTGTATGATTTCTATTATTTTTTTAATCGGAATGATTTACTTTTACGTTAAAACATATAACAGTGAAATTGTCAGAAAATATAAAGGTTCTTTAACTCCAGAACTTAAAATACGTTACAATAAAATAGCTAAAGAACGATTATGCATTAGCACAAAAGGATATTTACTAGGTTTATTGTTATCCTTAATTATTATCATAAATAAGAAAAATTTAACCACAACATCGCTCGTTTGTATAGTTGTAGCAACTTCGTTTTTAACAAACTATTTTTACTATATGCTCCATCCAAAGTCTGACTGGATGCTAAATCACATGGAAAATGAACAACAAGTTAAAAACTGGGTTGTAATGTACAGAGAAATGTCATATAATTATCATACAGGATTAGTTCTCGGTATTATTGCTGTTGCGGTATTCGCATACGCATTTAGAGGAAATAAATGTTAATTATTTTATTTCATTCATAATTTTTTTAAATCTATAATCATTCATCAAATCATTAGCCCTGTTTTCAAGTTCTTGTCCATTTGTAATTTCGGATTTTCTAGCATATTCAAAAAGTAAAGCTGCATAGTCGTTCGTTGTTTTCTTGAAATTTGGATATATCTGCTTCCAAGCGTTATAAAAATCATCACTTGAAGCCCATTGTAAATAACTAGCTGTCCATTCTAATTCATCTGTTTTATCAAATTTCATTACTGTAAAATGGTCTTCTATACTTTCAAGCATATATATGCTTAAACTTAATATACATACTTTATCATCTTCAATAGCATATTTTTTATGTTTAAAAATACCTTGTTGAGGCCATAAGCTTTCAACAAAGTTTGGACATCTCTCAAAAAGTTCATTCATTTTATCGATTGGTTTTAAAAATCCATGATCTTTCATATTCAAAGTCTGATTTGTGCGGTTAAGAGTCGCGTTTTCTTCAAATGCTTGTGCTGTTAATACAAGACCTAGTGACACGAGAATTATAGCAAAACCAGATATCATTTTTACAAATACTGAGAATTTGGTTTTGTCATAATTTTTTGGGTCTATATATACTATTGATAAAAATATTAGTAGAAAAGTAAATATTAATCCATATCTTATTTCTTTAATTGATATCATTTTTATTATTATACATAATAAAAATGAGTAATTTAACTGTTTTTTCGGGATTTAAAAATTCTCAATACGTTTGGAATCCTAAAAAAAATATCTCTTTAAACCAAATTAACTTTTTTAAAAATATTGATATTCGTGGGAATAACGGAGGAAGTATGTATGTTTCTAACATAAGGCAAAGTGAAAACGATAATTATCTCTACTACAATGCATCTACTGGTCAATTAACATATTCTACTGGTGGTATTACGGATTATGTTATAGTTGAAGATAACATGTCTCTATTAAATGCACTTATATTTAACAATGGATTATTAAGTGTGTTCTCTAATTCACCTTTTACTATCCAAATAGATACACAATTTGTAGATTTTTCTTCTATTACATCAACTTCAGATACACAATTTAAATTACCTTTAATTGAAACAGGAACATATAATTTTATAATTGATTGGGGAGATGGAACTAAAGATTTGATAACATCATATAATCAGCCATCTATCACACATACATATCCAATCTCAGCTGTTTATATAATTAATATAATTGGAACTTGTATAGGATGGTCTTTTGGTTCAGCAGGAGATTGTTTAAAACTAACAGACATAAAAAATTGGGGTTCTGGATTTAATTTAGGAACAGTAGGAGGATATTTTGGGGGATGTTCAAATATGATTATATCTGCAACTGATACACCTAATTTAACAGGGACAAGTTCCTTATTTGCATGTTTTACCAATTGTAGTATTATGAATAGCACGTCATTAAGCAACTGGGATGTTTCAAATGTTACAAATTTAAATAGTATGTTTGCAGAATGCAGTGATTTTAATCAAGACTTATCATCTTGGGATGTTTCAAATGTTACAACGATGTTAGGATTGTTTTTAAATTCAGGATTTAATAATGGTGATGTAATTGGAGATAGTACACGACCATTAAATGGATGGAATACTAGCAATGTTACTTCTATGTCACAGACGTTTGGAAATTGCCCTTTTAATCAGGATATAAGCGGTTGGGATACTTCAAATGTGACAGATATGTTTGGGATGTTTTTTTTTAACTCTTTCTTTAATCAAGATATTACTGGATGGAATGTATCAAATGTTACAAATATGGGAAGTATGTTTTTAAATTCAGGATTTAATAATGGTGATGTAATTGATAGTACACGACCATTAAATGGATGGAATACTAGCAATGTTACTTCTATGTCACAGACGTTTAGAAATTGCCCTTTTAATCAGGATATAAGCGGTTGGGATACT
>Ga0172363_10004306_pt1 | contig 11517 bp, 10 predicted proteins | sample LakKivs2_kivu2a2_FD_114541 | JGI IMG/M metagenome (GOLD analysis project Ga0172363, IMG submission 114541) | Sediment microbial communities from Lake Kivu, Rwanda - Sediment s2_kivu2a2 | ecosystem: Environmental > Aquatic > Freshwater > Lake > Sediment | place: Rwanda: Western Province, Lake... | reverse complement strand
TCGAGGTCGCCGACGGCGAGTCGGTCGGCATCATCGGCATGAACGGCGCGGGCAAGAGCACGCTGCTGCGGCTTCTCACCGGCACGACGCAGCCGAGCGCGGGCTCGTTCCACGTCGCGGGTCGCGTCGCGGCGCTGCTCGAGCTGGGGCTCGGGATGCATCCGGAGTTCGACGGCTGGCGGAACGCGATGCTGTCGTTGCAGCTGCTCGGCCTCGACGATCGACAGGTGCGCGACGCGCTGCCGTTCGTGCGGGAGTTCTCCGAGCTCGGCAGCCACATGGACCAGCCGGTGCGCACCTACTCGACCGGCATGCAGGTACGTCTCGCGTTCAGCGTCGCGACCGCCGTCCGTCCCGACGTCCTGATCGTCGACGAGGCGCTGTCGGTCGGCGACACGTACTTCCAGCACAAGTCGACGAGCCGCATCCGGGCGTTCCAGGAGCAGGGCACGACGCTGCTCTTCGTCACGCACGACCCCGGGGCCGTCAAGGCGCTCTGCCGGCGCGCGCTGCTGCTCGACCGCGGCACGCTGCTGCGGGACGGACCGGCCGACGCGGTGTTCGACTACTACAACGCGATGATCGCCCGGAAGGAAGAGGACGCGCACATCGAGCAGCTGGAAAGCGGCGGGCGAACCGTCACGCGCTCGGGAAGCCGCGAGGCGGAGATCACGGCGGTGACGCTGCACGGCGCGGACGGGGCGGAGCGCGCGACGTTCGCCGTCGCCGAGCCCGCCGTTCTGGAGGTCCGCTTCCGCGCGCGCGTCGCGATGCCGTCGCCGACGGTCGGCTTCGTGATCCGCGACCGGCTCGGCAACGACGTCTTCGGCACGAACACGTTCCACCAGGGCATCGAGCACCAGCCGTGCGCTGCCGGGAGCGAGCTGGTGGCTCGCTTCGCGCTGGGGCTGAGCGTCGGTCCGGGCAGCTATTCGGTCACGGTCGCGCTGCACACCGAGCACGCCCACGTCGACGCGAGCTTCGACTGGTGGGACCGCGCGCTGCTGTTCGAGGTCGTGCCGGGCGAGGTCCGGGGGTTCACCGGTGTCGCCGCGCTGCCGGTGCGCGCGTCGCTCGAGCGCGGGGGCGGCTGACGTGCCTGCCGGGAGCACCTTCGGTGGCTGACGTGCCGGCCGGGAGCGCCTTCGGTGGCTGAAGTGCCCGTCTCGATCGCGGTCACCATCGTCACCTACGACAGCGCGGCCTTGCTCGCGCGCTGCCTCGATGCGGTCGCCGCGCAGACGCACGCGCCGCGCGAGGTGGTCGTGCTCGACAACCGCTCGAGCGACGCGAGCGCGGCGATCGCGCGCGCCCACGGCGCGGTCACGAGGCTCGTCGAGAGCCCGTCCAACACCGGCTTCGCCGGCGGGCAGAACCGGGCGATCGCCGCGACGACCGCCGACTGGGTGCTGACGCTGAACCCCGACGTGGTGCTCGATCCGGGCTTCCTGGCGGAGCTCGCGGCGCGCGTCGCGAGCTCCGCGGCTTCGGCGCCGGCCCGCTCCGCGCGAAGCGATGTCGCGGCGCTCGGCACGCTGTGCGGCAAGCTCCTTCGCCTCGGCGACGACGGCGCACCGGTCGTGCCGCCGCGCATCGACTCGACCGGCATCGTCTTCACGCGCTCGTTCCGCCACCTCGACCGCGGCTCCGAGGAGCCCGACGACGGCCGCTACGCGATCGAGGAGCCGGTGTTCGGCGCGACCGCGGCGGCGGCGCTCTACCGCCGCGCGATGATCGATGACGTCTCGGTCGAGGGCGAGTTCTTCGACGAGGCGTTCTTCGCCTATCGCGAGGATGCCGACGTCGCGTGGCGCGCACAGCTGCTGGGCTGGGATTGCCTTTACGTCCCGACCGCCCTCGGCTACCACGTGCGGCGCGTGCTGCCCGAGCAGCGCGCCGACGTCCCGGCGATGCTGAACCGTCACTCCGTCAAGAACCGCTTCCTGATGCGGGTCAAGAACGCCGACGCGGCGGTGTGGCGGCGCTGCGCGCTGCACGGTCTCGCGCGCGACGCCGCCGTGGTCGGGGGGTGTCTCGTGCGCGAGTGGTCGTCGCTGCCGGCGTTCGCCGACGTGTTGCGGCTCTGGCCGCGTGCGCGCCGACAGCGCGCGCTCATCCAGGCGAAGCGTCGCCGCGACGGCGGCGCGATCGCACGGTGGTTCGCGTGAGCGTGTCGGCTCCGGGATCCGCGCCCGCGGCCGGCACCGCCGCACCCGCCGCGGCGGCACGCGGCACGGCGCGGCCGCGCTTCGGCTCGCGCCAGGCGCACCTGAAGACGCTCAGCATCGCCTGGCAGCTCGCGCGCCTCGACGTCCTCCGTCGCTACACCGCGACGATGCTCGGCATCGTGTGGGCGATCCTCGCACCGCTCCTCATGTCGGCGGTGATCGGCGTCGTGTTCTCGAACCTCTTCGGGCAGAAGCTCGAGGAGTTCCTGCCGTATCTGTTCCTGAACCTGACGCTCTGGGCGTTCTTCGCGGGCACGATCGACGGCGGCGCCATCGCCTTCATCGCGGCCGAGGGCTACATCAAGCAGATCGCGCGCGTGTCGTTCTGGACGTACCCGCTGCGCATGGTGCTGGCCGCGTTCTTCACGCTGCTGCTCGGGCTGCTCGCGGTGGCCGGCGTGCTGTTGCTGTTCGGCGGGCACGTCTCGGTGACCTGGCTGCTGCTCGTTCCGGGGCTCGCGGCGTGGCTCGTCTTCGGCTTCGCGGTGTGCACGATCTCGGCGGTGCTCAACACCTGGGTGCGCGACTTCCAGCACCTGCAGGCGGTCGGCGTGCAGGCGCTGTTCTACGCGACGCCGGTGATGTTTCCGGCGGCGCTGCTGGTGCAGCACCGGCTCGGCTGGCTCCTGACGTTCAATCCGCTCTACCACCTGATGATGATCGTCCGGGTGCCGATGCTGAACAACTCGGTCCCCGAGATGTCGCACTACGTCGCGAGCGTGCTCAGCGTCGGGTTCGTCGCGACGGTCGCGGTGCTCGCGATGCGCTGGGCGCGCCACCGCCTGGTGTTCTGGCTCTGACCGATGCTGCACGTCGACGACGTCACCCTCACGTTTCCGCGTCCGAAGGGCAGCCTGCGCGACCGCATCAGCCGCGTCTTCGGTGTCCTGCCCGAGGAAAGCCTGCCGCCCGCGGTGACGGCGCTGCGCGACGTGCGCCTGCGCGTCGAGCGCGGCGAGCGCGTCGGCATCGTCGGCTACAACGGCGCCGGCAAGACGACGCTGCTCAAGGTCATGTGCGGCATCTACTCGCCGTCGCACGGTCGCGTCGTGATCGACGGCGACATCGCGTGCCTGTTCGAGCTCGCGACGGGCTTCGAGATGGAGGCGACCGGCTGGGACAACATGCTGACGCGCGGCCTCCTGCTCGGCCTCTCGCGTGCCGAGATCCGCGAGCGCACCCGCGACATCGCGGAGTTCACGGAGCTGGGCGCGGCGCTCGACCGTCCCGTCAAGACGTACTCGGCCGGCATGTTCGTGCGCCTTGCGTTCGCCGTGTCGACCGCGATCACGCCCGACGTGCTGCTGCTCGACGAGGTGATCGCGGCGGGCGACGTGCGCTTCCACGACAAGGCGCGCCGCCGGCTCGAGGAGATGGTCGAGCGCGCGTCGATCCTCGTGCTGGTCAGCCACTCGATGGAGACCGTGCGCCAGATGTGCACCCGCGCGATCTGGCTGCACGACGGCACGATCCGCATGGACGGCCTCCCCGCCGACGTCACCGCCGCCTACGAGAGCGGCGCTGCGTAGCCTGGCTGCCGTTCAGGCGGGGTGCGCGAGCGTTGCGCCGTCGTCCGCGGTGGTCTCGTAGCCGAGCGCGCGCAGCACCTGGCCGGCGCGCTCCTCGAAATACGCGGTGTCCTCGGCCGAGAAGAGCCGCCGCCAGTTGCCGGTGGTCTTTCGCTGGTAGCCCTGCGGGATGTTGCTGCCGACCGGCGAGTGCTGGTCGAAGTCGAGCCGGACCTCGATCGGCCGGATGTCGTCCTCGCGGTAGCCGAGGGTCCGCATGACGCGGCGGATCTCCTCGGGCTGGTCCTCTAGCAGGCGCTCGTAGTGGACGAGGTGCACGACGTTCGGATTCGCCAGCCAGTCGGTGTGAAACTTCGCCCAGTAGTCCACGGGGTTCATCTTCCGGATGATCTCGTGGCGTGAATTCTTGAGCTCCATGAACTCGGTGCGCAGGAACGCCGGAAAGGTGATCTCGTTCCCGTCGCCTTCCCAGATGCGTGCCCCGTTCCTGCCGTCGCGGGTGGACGCCATGAACAGCGAGACCATGACGTCGCGCCCGTCGCGCACGAGCAGGATCGCGTTTCGGTTCAGGCGGTTGCGCTCGGGAACGCGCTCGATGCTGTAGTGCTGGTAGCGCGCGCCCGGCGGCATCACCGCGTGCTTGCTCAGGTTCGCGTAGCCGATCTGCCGGAACCACTGGAAGCCGCTGCGCTTGTGGGAGACGATGATGACCGTCGGCCGGAAGAGGGACTTGACGAACAGCCAGTTCCGGTCCGCTCGCAGGCGGTGCAGCTGCTTCTCGACGCGCTCCTGGAAGTCCATCCTCGATCCGGTCACTCGAAACACGAAGATGATCGCTGCCGAAGGCACCGGAAGCAACTCCGCTCTCGGGTGGCGGGCCGGTCGGGGACGAGCAGATGTGGTTGACGATCGGCGACGTGCGCGATCCGGTAGCCGCTCGTCCGGTCCATGGTCGGCTGGTCCACCGTCGTCCGGTCCATGGTCGGCTGGTCCACCGTCGTCCGGTCCACGGTCGGTGGGTCCACGGTCGTGCCGACGCGCGGCCGCGCGTCGGCCGCCTAGCGATGGTAGCGGGAGCGGATGCAACGCCTTCTCGACGACGCGTCCCGGCGCGCGCAGCGCTACCTGAACGAGCTCGACGGCCGCCCGGTCTTCCCCACCGAGGTGATGCGCGCACGGCTGCACGAGCTGGGCGGGCCGCTGCCCGCGGAGCCGACGCCGCCGGGCGACGTGCTGGCGCTGCTCGACGAGGTCGCTTCGCCCGCGACCGTCGCCAGCGCGGGACGGCGCTACTACGGCTTCGTGACCGGCGGGGCGCTCCCGGCGACGGTCGCGGCGAGCTGGCTCGCGACCGCGTGGGACCAGAACTGCTTCACCGCGACGATGTCGCCCGCCGTGGCCGCGATCGAGCAGGTCACGCTCGGCTGGCTGCTCGAGGTGCTCGGTCTGCCGCGCGAGGCGGGCGGGGCCTTCGTCACCGGGGCGACCATGGCGAACCTCGCCGGGCTCGCCGCGGCCCGCCGCGCGGTGCTCGCGCGGGCCGGCTGGGACGTCGACCAGGACGGTCTGCACGGCGGCCCGCGCGTCCGTGTGGTGGTCGGCGCCGAGGTGCACTCGACGCTGCGCAAGGCGCTCGGGATTCTCGGCCTCGGTCGCTCGGCGGTGCAGGTCGTGCCGGTCGACGAGCAGGGACGCCTGCGTGCCGACGCGCTGCCCGACCTCGACGGTCCGACCATCGTCTGCCTCCAGGCCGGCAACGTGAACAGCGGTGCCTTCGACCCCGCGGCGGAGGTCTGCGCCGCGGCCCACGCCGCGGGCGCGTGGGTGCACGTCGACGGTGCGTTCGGCCTGTGGGCGGCGGCGTGCCCGTCGCGGGCGCACCTCGCGCGCGGCTTCGCCGACGCCGACTCTTGGGCGACCGACGCGCACAAGTGGCTCAACGTCCCCTACGACAGCGGCCTGGTCTTCGTTCGCGACGCGGTGGCCCTGCGCGGCGCGCTGTCGATCTCCGCGCCCTACCTGGCGCAGGGCGCGCCGCGCGAGCCAGGCGACTTCACGCCGGAGTCGTCGCGCCGCGCCCGCGCGGTCGAGGTGTGGGCCGCCCTGCGCTCGCTCGGCTCGCGGGGGCTGGCGGAGCTGATCGAGCGCAACTGCCGGCAAGCGCAGCGCTTCGCCGCGCGCCTGTCGGCGGCGGGTGCCGCGATCCTCAACGACGTCGTGCTGAACCAGGTCGTGGTGTCGTTCGGCGACGACGCGCGCAACCGCGCCGTCCTGGCGCGGATCGCGGCCGACGGCACCTGCTGGTGCGGGCCGACCGTCTGGCGCGGGCGCGCGGCGATGCGCATCAGCGTGTCGTCGTGGGCCACCACCGACGCCGACGTCGAGCGCAGCATCGACGCCATCCTCGCGTCGGCCGAAGGCTGCGACGCGACTTGAACGTTTGGCACTCCCGGTCAATGGTGCGAGCGCAAAGGAGAACTCGCCCTTGGCCAACCCGCTCTTCGCCACGAAGCCGCTCTCGCTCCTCCTCGAGGAGCTGAAGGGCGAGAACCGCCTGCACCGTGTCCTCGGAGCCGTGCAGCTCACCAGCCTCGGCGTCGGCGCGATCATCGGCACGGGGATCTTCGTGCTCACGGGCGTCGCGGCACACGACAAGACCGGGCCGGCACTGATGCTGTCCTTCGTCGTCGCGGGCCTCGCCTGCTTCTTCGCCGCGCTCTGCTACGCCGAGTTCGCGTCGATGGTGCCGGTCGCGGGCTCGGCCTACACCTACGCCTACGCAACCCTCGGCGAGCTGGTCGCGTGGATCATCGGCTGGGACCTGATCCTCGAGTACGCCGTCGCCTCGGCCACGGTCGCGCACGGCTGGTCGCACTACTTCCAGGACTTCATCGGCATCATCGGCATCCAGTGGCCGAAGATCCTCGGCGGGGCGCCGTTCGACTACGACCCCGACATCGGCCGGTTCGTGACGACGGGGAACATCCTCGACCTGCCCGCGGTGTTCATCGCGCTCGTCGTCACGTGGGTCCTCGTGATCGGCATCCGCGAGAGCGCGCGCTTCAACACGGCGATGGTCGTGCTGAAGGTCGCGGTCGTGCTGTTCGTGATCGGCGTGGGCGCGTTCTACGTGAACCCCGACAACTGGACGCCGTTTGCGCCCTACGGGCTCACGGGTGTGAGCTTCTTCGGCCAGACGGTCCTCGGCCAGGAGGGGGCGGGTGGCGAGCCGCTGGGCATGTTCGCCGGCGCGGCCATCATCTTCTTCGCCTACATCGGCTTCGACTCGATCTCGACGCACTCCGAGGAGGCGCGCAACCCGCAGCGCGACGTGCCGATCGGCATCCTCGTGTCGCTCGTCGTGTGCACGGTCCTGTACATCGCGGTCGCGGCCGTGCTGACCGGCATGGTGCGCTACGACGAGATCCACATCGACGCGCCGGTCTCCAAGGCGTTCGCGCAGGTGGGACTGCCATGGGCGCAGTTCCTCGTCTCGCTCGGCGCGCTCACCGGCATCACGTCCGTGCTGCTCGTCATGATGCTGAGCCAGCCGCGCGTGTGGCTCGCGATGGCGCGCGACGGTCTCGTCCCGCACGGCTTCTTCGGGGCGGTGCACGAGCGCTACCGCACGCCGTGGAAGTCGACCATCCTCACCGGGGTGCTGGTCGCGATCGCGGGCTCGCTGCTGCCGCTGCGCATCCTCGCCGACCTCACCAACATCGGCACGCTGTTCGCCTTCGTGGTGGTCTGCTCGGCGGTGCTCATCATGCGCCGCACGCACCCCGAGGCGGAGCGTCCCTTCCGCGCGCCGTTCTCGCCGGTGACGCCGGTCCTCGGCATCCTGATCTGCCTGCTGCTGATGTTCTCGCTTCCGGCGGAGAACTGGTGGCGGCTCTTCGCGTGGCTCGTGATCGGGATCGCGATCTACTTCGCCTACGGCCGCCACCACAGCGTGCTCGCGAAGATGCGCGCCGCCGACGCCGCGAAGGCGCGCTAGTGTCCCGCCGAGGCCGCGGCGAAGTCAGCCCGGGCCGAGCCGTCCGCTGAGGCGTCCGGCGACGCGCTCGGCGAAGCGCAGCGGACCGTAGACCGCGAGCCGGTCGAGCGCGTGCCGCAGCGGTCCGCCGGGCAGACGCACCTCGGCGGGACTCGCGGGCGTTGCGCGGTGGCCGAGCAGCGGCGCCAGCGCTGCGGTCCACGCCGGCAGCAGCGCGGCGCTCGAGAAGCGCGCCTCGACGTCGAGCCACGCGGCGTTGGCGATCCGCGCGCGCAGGTCCCGGTCGCCGGTCAGGCGGCGCAGCGCCGCGAGCCAGGCCGAGGGCTCGTTGGCGCACAGGAGCCCGGTGTCGCCGTCACGCACGGCATCCGCGTTCGGCGGGACGTCGGAGTAGATCCCGGCGACGCCGAGCGACCCGTACTCGAGGTACTTGTTGAAGTACTTGTTGCGGTGAAACGGCGTGTCGGGCAGCGGCGCGAGCCCGACGTCGAGCCCGAGCGAGCGCGCGCGACGCCGCCAGGTCGCGAACTCCGCCTGGAACGGCTCGCACGTGGCGCCGAGCGCGTGCGCGACCTCCGGGACGGCGCCGCAGAAGACCAGCTCGAGGCGCGTGCCGAGCTCGTCCTTGAGCTCGCGCAGCGGGGCTGCGAGGAGCGTGTCGAGAAACGCCGCGTGGTCCACGCTGCCGAGAAAGCCGACGCGCACGTGGTCGTCCCCGCCCGGTGGTGCGTCTGCCCGCTCGCCGTCGCCGCGACCCGGCTCGGGTGGTGGCTCCGCACTCTCACCGGGCAGGCGGGGTGGGCGCGGCTGCCGCAGCAGCACCGGCGCCACGCCGTGCCGCGATGCCAGCTCGCCGCCGAGACGCTCGCTGCACACCAGCACCGCGTCCGCCTCGCGCACGATGGACGCGACGTTGGCACGCACGTTCGGCGAGGTGAAGAAGTAGCCGCTGCGCGCGTCGCCGGGGACCCGCTCGAGGTCGTCGTCGAGATAGGTCGCGACCTTGCGCCCGAGGCGCTGCGTCTCGACCAGGATGCGCTTCTCGGAAGGCGATGCACCGCGCACCAGCACGACCGCGTCGCACCACGCGATCAGGTCCGCGCTCGGCGTGACCGTCGAGCCCGTCCGGAGCTCGCACGCGCCGCTCGCTGCAAGGGCGTCGAGCACCGCGTGGACGCCGAGCACGGCCGACGGGATCGGTGCCTCGCTGAGCGCGACGATGCGTGGGCGGCGGGACGCTGCGGTCGGGTCGCTCGGCACGGCGCTCATCCGAACCCGGCTAGCGCACGCGGCACGGGTCGTCTATCCGGGCGCCCGCCATGCGCCGCTTCGTCTCCTGGAACGTGAACGGAATCCGCGCCTGCGTGCGCAAGGGCTTCCTCGAGTGGCTGCCGACGGCGCGCGCCGACGTGATCGGTCTGCAGGAGACGCGCTGCGAGCGCGACGACCTGCCCGAGGCGCTGCACCGCCTGCCCGGGCTTCGGCACGCGCACTGGGTCAGCGCGCGCTCGCGGCGCGGCTACAGCGGCGTCGCGATCCTGTCGCGCCGCGCGCCCGTGTGGGTCGAGGACGGGCTCGGCGACGAGGCCTACGACCGCGAGGGGCGCTTCCTGCTCGCGCGGTTCGGCGACGTGCTGCTCGCGAACGTGTACTTCCCCAAGGGCAGCGGCACGCAGCGCGACAACTCCCGCGTGCCCTACAAGCTCGCGTTCACCGAGCGCGTGTTCGACGTCCTGCGCCACGCGCGCCGCCGGCACGGCTTGCCGGTGATCCTGATGGGCGATCTCAACGTCGCGCCGTCGCCGATCGACCTCGCACGCCCGCGCGGCAACGAGACCACCAGCGGGTTTCTGCCCGAGGAGCGTGCGCTGCTCGCGCGCTGCACCGCGCGCACCTGGGTCGACACGTACCGCGCGCTGCACCCCGACGGCATCCAGTACAGCTGGTGGAGCAACCGGACCGGCGTGCGCGAGCGCAACGTCGGCTGGCGCATCGATCACGTGCTGGTGACGGCGGAGCTCGCAGCGCGCGTGCGGCGCGCGTTCGTGTGGGACCACGTGCGCGGCTCGGACCACTGTCCGGTCGGCATCGACCTCGACGACGCGGTGCGCTGAACGGCCGCTCCCGGAGCCGCCGCGCCGGGCGCTGCGCGGCGTCGCCGGGGCGCGTGCAACATTCGGACGAATCCGGGCGTCGATTCCCTGCGTATTCGAGGCGGACCACCTTTTCGCGAAGGCCCGACCCCACCATGCGCCAAGAACGATCCTCACGCCGGCGGCTCCTGATGGTCGCGTGTGCGCTCTCCGTCGCGGCGGCCGCCCGACCGGCCCGCGGCGAGGAGCTGGTGCTCGCCCGTGACGGGTCCGGCTCGCCGGACGCGCGTCGGGCGGTGACGCTCTGCCTCGACTCGGCGAACGCCGAGGACGCCGCGCAGCGCACGGACCTGCTGGCGCGCGCCCTCGAGGGCGCCGAGCGTGCGGTCGCGGCGGAACCGGACGACGCGAAAGCGCACTTCGCCCTGTTCTGCAGCCTCGGCCGCATGCTCGAGACGGATGGCGCGAGCGTCGCCGGTCTCGTGCAGCTCGGCCGCCTGAAGCGCACCATCGACCGTGCGCTCGCGCTGGCACCCGGCTTCGTCGACGCGATGACGGCGAAGGGCGCACTGCTGGTCAGGCTCCCGGGGATCCTCGGCGGCGACGCCGACGAGGGCGAGCGCCTGCTGCGCCATGCGCTCGCCCTCGCGCCCGGGCACGCCCACGCCCGTCTCGAGCTCGCGAAGGCGCTCGACGGAAAGGGCGACAGGCAGGCGGCGCTCGACGAGGTGCGACAGGTTCTCACGATCACCGACGCGCCTGCGGCGATCGTGGAGGTGCGCGAGGCGCGCGTGCTGGCGGCGAAGCTCGGCTCCTGAGATCTCGTGCGTCCATCCCCGGACCGAGCCGGGAAGGAACCGGGCCGGGAGGAGATGGATTCACAGACACCGAGCCGTCGCGTGCCCCGCGTTTGCGGGCGCCGCCCCCCGTATGCTCTGTCAGCAGCCGGAGGACGGCATGAGAAGGCGCGCTGTGACCCGCATTGTTGGACTGTTCCTGGGCCTCGGGCTCCTCGTCGCGGCGCAGGCCGCGGCGCAGGGCGACGGCGGCATCCCGGCGGGCGACATGAACGACGTGCTGCGCGCCCGGATCGGCAAGCCGGTCACGCTCGTCTTGCGATCGGGCAAGGAGTACGGCGGGACCGTCGGCGAGGTGCGCGGCCAGTCGGTCGTGCTGAAGAGCCTGTCGGGCAAGGAGTTCTACGACGCGCTCATCCGGCTCGACGACGTCTCGGCGATCGAGATCCGCAACCGCTGAGCCGCCGGGCACCCGTGAAGCGCATCGACGAGGACCTGTTCGCGCGGATCCGCGACAAGGTCGCGATCGTCGGCATCGGCCACCTGCCGTTCTCGAAGGACATCGGCCGCCCGATCTCCGACACCGCGATCGAGGCCATCCAGTTGGCCATCGACGACGCCGGCCTCGAGAACGAGGACGTCGACGGCATGTCGATGTTCGAGATGGAGCACACGCACGAGGTGACCATCGCGCGCGGCCTCGGCGTCCGGAATCTCCAGTGGTGGGACAAGATCTCGTACGGCGGCGGTGCGTCGGCGGCCACGATCATGCACGCCGCCGCCGCGATCGCGTGCGGGCTCGCGGAGGTCGTGGTCTGCCACCGCGCGCGCAACCGGGGATCGAAGGCTGCGCGTCCATGGGCGCAGGAGCGC
>Ga0172363_10004305_pt1 | contig 11517 bp, 10 predicted proteins | sample LakKivs2_kivu2a2_FD_114541 | JGI IMG/M metagenome (GOLD analysis project Ga0172363, IMG submission 114541) | Sediment microbial communities from Lake Kivu, Rwanda - Sediment s2_kivu2a2 | ecosystem: Environmental > Aquatic > Freshwater > Lake > Sediment | place: Rwanda: Western Province, Lake... | reverse complement strand
ATGACGCGGATGCGGCGACTGGTGCCGGAGAACGTCGAGTACAGCGGCCCGTTCGACATCCTCGGCTTCCGGAACCGCGCCGTGCCGATCGTCGCCGACGTGGTGGCGCTCGGCGACAGCCAGACCGTCGGCCGCAATGCGACGCTCGACTGGAGCTGGCCCGCGCTGCTGGAGTCGCAGCTCTCGGTCAAGCAACCGGTCGTCTACAGCATGGCGAGCGGCGGCTGGGGCCCCGTGCAGTACCTCTACATGGCGGAGAAGGCGCTCGCGCTGCGGCCGCGCGTGCTGGTGGTCGCGTTCTACACCGGCAACGACGCCTTCGACGCGATCAAGGTCGCGTACAACCTCGATGCGTGGAAGACGCTGCGCGCCCTGCCGCAGAGGCCAGCGGACCCGCCGAGTGACTGGCCGCCCCGCCCGGGCGATCGGTGGACGGTACGCGCCGGCGAGTACGACACCGTGCTGACGCCGCGCGCGAGGCTGGTCGCGAACGACCGCGCGCTGCCGGCGACCACGGAAGGCTACCGCATCATGGCCGAGGTCGCGCGGCGGATCGGCGCTGCGGCGGGGAAGGACGGCGTCGAGGTCGTATTCACGATCATCCCGACCAAGGAGATCGCGTACGCGTCGCTGCTGCGGCGCGATGGCGTCGAGGAGCCACCCGACTACACCCGGCTCGTCGCCGACGAGACCGAGAACATCCGCGAGCTGGCGCGCGCGCTGCGCGAGATCCCCGGCGCGACCTACGTCGACCTGGTGCAGCCGCTGCAGCAGGCGGCGCTCGAGGGCGTACCGCTCTACCCGCCGAGCGAGAACGGCCACCCGATCGGCCCGGGCTACCAGGTGATCGCGCGCGCGCTGGCGCCGGTGGTCGGCAACCTCTTGCCCGACCCGCCGGCCAACGGCCTCGTGCGCGTCGCCGCCGACGCCGACCACGCGGAGTTCTACGGTCTCGTCGTCGACGGTACGCTGTGGCGCTTCCCGGACGGCCCGACCGCGGAGCAGACCGGCTGGGTGCTCGCGGATGCAGCGCCGCTCACGCTCCGCGACGTGGCGCACCTCGCGGAGCGGGGACTCGTCCCCCTGGTCGATCCGGAGACCTTCGGGCCGGCGGCGCTCCTGCCACCGACGCCACCGCACGAGTGATGCCGGCTGGCTCCGTCACGGGCGCGGCCGGTCGTTGCGGATCAGCTTCCCGGGCGCGGTCGGTCGTTGCGGATCAGCTTCCCGGGCGCGGTCGGTCGTTGCGGATCAGCTTCGCGGTGAGCTGGCTCATCATCTCGATCGCCTGGCGCCGGGGCAGCTGCGCGAGCAGCTCGGCACCCTGGCGGTTCGCGTCGCCCGGGATCAGGCAGTGCTCGACGCCGAGCGTCGCGAGCGCCTCGCGCACGACGTCTGCCGGCTCCATCGCCGGCATGATCTCGGCACCGGGGTCCGAAGGCTGCGACGACAGCCAGCCCGGTGTCCGCGTCGAGCCCGGCTGCACGGTCAGCACGTCGACGCCGTGCGGCCGGAGCTCCGCCCAGATCGCATCGCCGAACACCAGCGTGAAGGCCTTGGTCGCCGCGTAGACGGCGAGCTGCGCCGAGCCGAAGTTGCCCGACATCGACGACATGAGGATCACGCCGCCGCGTCCGCGGGCCACCATCGCCGGCACGAGCGCGTGCACGAGGCGCAGCGGTCCACGGCAGTTGACGTCGATCACCGCGTCCTCGAGCGCGGCAGGCGTTTCGAGGAAGGGCGCGACGGTGCCGATCGCCGCGTTGTAGACCAGCAGGCCGATCTCGACGTCGCCGACGCCCGCGGCGACGCGCTCGCCGACGTCGGGACGGGCGAGGTCGACCTCGATCGTCTTCACGCCGACGCCGTGCTCGCCGCGGATCGCGTCCGCGGTCGCGGCCAGCGCCCCGGGTTCGCGGTCGATCATGACGAGGCTCAGGCCCCGGGCCGCGATCTGGCGCGAGTACTCGGCACCGAGGCCGACGGCGGCGCCGGCGACGATGGCCCACGGGCCGTACTTCGAGCGAAACGATGCGTCGTTCGACATGGCGCTCGTCATCCCACGCCCGCGTGGTGCTCGTCGAGTCTCGCGGCTCGAGTCTCGCGGGTAGGGCGGCCTGCGGCACCTATTCGAGGCGCGTGGCGAGCCGCGGGATCTGCGCGTCGAGCGTCGCCCGCTCGATGGTGCAGGGCGACGTACCCGGCGGACCCGGGACGGTGAAGGTCCGCACCACGACGTGCGGCGCGCTCGTCGTGAGCCACATCAGGGTGTCGGGCGGACGCATCTTGGCGAGGACGTTGCGGGCGACGTCGTAGCCCTGGGACGTCGGCAGCGCGAGCTTGCCGATCGTAGCGAAGCGAGAGCTTGATCTCGCGTGCCGCGGCGTCGCGCGGGTCGCTGCCGCTGACTGCGATGAGCGTGATTCCGAGAAACAGCGCGAATCTGGTCATGGCGTCACCTCCACGGACGAGACGCCGGCCGGCGGAGGAAATCCAGAACTTTGCGCCGCTCGGGGAGGTGCTGCACGTGGCGCTGCACCTTCTCCCCGGTGGCGCGTACTGCTGCTCGAGGCGGTGCACCGGAAGCGGGCGCGGAGTGATCGCCCTCTGCCGAGTTGATGCCGCCGACGATGCTCGATGGGCGGGCGCGTGATCGCAGGCGCGGGCTCGTTCCTTGCGCACCGCTTCGCGCGTGGTTCGGCGAAGGGTTCGAGCTTCAGGATCTGCGGGAGTCCGAGGCGTTGCTCGACGAGCTGTCATCGTCCGCCTTCGCGACCGCACGGTCGGCCTCAAGAGATGTCTCACATGTTCCGATGCCACTTGCCGGCCGATCGGTTCGGTCGCTGCGGAGGGTGCGATCATGCATAGACTCGTCCAGCGTGTGCTCTCGGCTCTCGTCGGCGTTGCGATGCTCGGCTCGATCATTGCGGCGGGCGAAGCCTCGGCTGCGACGCTGCACGTCGGTGCGGCGAGCTTCATCCCGGCCAGCAGTACGGTGGCGACGGAGTACAACAACCTGGGCTCCGGCCTGCTCGGGGTTGGCAGATTCCTCGCGCCCGTCGCGCTGCCGCCGAACGCGACCGTGACCCGCATCGAGATGCGGGCCATCGACCAGGACGGAAGCTCGGCGTCGATCGTGCGGATGAAGCTGAGGAAGGTTCGCGTGAACAGCGGCTCGGTGGCCGACATGGCCTCGGTCGTGTCGACGGAGGGCAGCGGGAACCGCGGTTTCGCGACCACGGCCATCTCCGTGAACCCGATCGGCACCGGGCGGGCGACGTACCTCGAGGTCGAGATCGATGCCGCCACCTTCGAGCTAGGCTTCGTCGGCGCCGAGATCGAGTACACGCGTCCATGAGGCGGCTGAGCGGGCGCGCACGCGCGTCTCGCCCTCGCCGCAGCTCGGCGTGTCCGTCGGGATCGTACGCGAGGCTCGGCCCGAGCCACCGCTCCGTCTGCCGCACCGAGACGCCTTTCCGCCGCGCGTACTGCTCGACCTGACGGACGTTGACGCGCCCGAGCGCGAAGTAACGCACCTCGGGATGCGCGAGGCCGATCCCGCTCACCGACGCCGCCGGTAGGATCGCGAGCGACTCGTTCAGCGTGATGCAGAGCGCCGGCGCCTGGACGAGTGAGAACAGCTTGGTCTTCTCGGCCTGCCCCTGACAGGCCGTACCCTCCGGGCGCGATCCGGCCGCGAACGAGCTGACGCTGAGAGCCACATCAAGACGCAGGTGCCGGCCGGCGTGCCACGACGAACGCGGACGCGCCGCCCGGACGGGCGGTCACAGACGCGCGGTCCCCGCGCTCTGCGCTTCGCCGCTCGCGAGTCTCGCCTCGAGCTCCGCCACGCGGTCGCGCAGTGGCTGCGTCGCTTGCTCGACCTCGTCCAGCGTGAAGCGCGGTGTGATGTGCTGGGGGCAGTTCCAGTCGAATCCGGCAATTCGCACGACCACGGCGCGCTCGACGACCGCCTTGTAGCCTGGCATCGCGAGGCCGGATGCGAGCCCTTCGTCGTCGCCGAGCTGGCGGATCTCCGCCTGGCCGAGGATCTTGAGGCGTCTCCGGTTCGCGTAGTCCATCAAGAACAGCGAGACACGGTCGTTGCCGGTCACGTTTCCGACGGAAACGTACTGGCGATTGCCGCGGAAGTCGGCCCAGGCGAGGGTCCGCTCGTCGAGGACGCGCAGGAAGCCCGGCGCACCGCTACGAAACTGAACGTAGGGCCAGCCCGTCTCACCCACGCTCGCGAGGTAGAAGCCGTCGCGGGCTGCAAGGAACTCGATCTCCTTGGGGCCGAGTCGGTCGTTCCAGGGCTCTCCCTCGAGAAAGCGCGCATAGCTGGCGCGTGAGCCGTTGGCCTCTTGCTGCGCCTGGACGGCGGGCGTGAAGGCGATCTCTGCGAAGCGGTTGCCCATTTCCTTCCCCCCTCGACACGGCCGTGGCCGGGTCGGAGTCGAGCGACGCTCCTCCGTGGTAGTAGCGTTCGCGCGTGATCTTCCCTTGCTTCCACTCGCTTCGGACGACCTGCTCGAGGCTGATCGTGTCGCCGGTCGCGGGCTTCACGGTCAGCACCGCGTCGTAGAAGCTGACATCGCCGGCGACCGCGACGCTGCCGACCCCTTAACGGAGCCGGCGATGCCGAGCGCTTCGCGGAACTTGGCGAGCCGATCGAACTCCGCCCCGCTCTCGTTGACCTCCGGATCGAGCACGAGGTCGACGAAGGCGCCCATGAAGTAGAGGCCGCCGCGCTGGTGCTTCTGCCGGCCGATCGCGCGAAGGGCGCGATAGCGCCGCTTCACGTCGCGCTGGTACTCGGGTGATGAGGACCCTCAAGAGGGGAGTGCTCGGTGGTCGCCATGACTTCCTCCTGCCGCAGCGCCGGGGCCCGGTCGCGGCGTGTCGTGGAGCAGGATCGCCTGGCAACCGATCCCATGAAAAGTCCAGAAACGCTCCGCTTCCTGGCATCAGTAGCGTCCCCTCGTGCGGGCGTCGCGGCTTCCGTCGACCGCGATCCAACCGAAGCTTTACCGTTCGGTTACGACCCCACCGACCCGGCCGCCTAGCACATGGTCCGGGAGTCGATGTCTCCCGGAAAGGTCGGAACGATGACGCCTTCGATGATTGCCTCCCTTGCCCGAGCGGGCCTTCTCGCCGCGGCGCTGTCCGCCGCGACCGTGCTCGGTCCGAGCGTCGCCCGGGCGTTCGACACCGAGGCGAACGTCGACGACGTGCGCGACCTGCCCGACCCGTCGCCGAACGTCGGCGCCTGCGCGAGCACCGCCGGTACATGCACGCTGCGCGCCGCGATCATGCGCGCGAACAAGCGCACCGGGCAGCACGTGATCCGCGTCCCGGCCGGTACCTACACGCTGACCCGCGCGGGACGCGAGGAGGACGACGCCGAGACTGGCGACCTCGACGTCCGCCGCGACACCACGATCACCGGCGCGGGCGCCGGTGTGACGATCATCGACGCGGCCTTCATCGATCGGGTGTTCGATCTGTCCGGCAAGCGCAACATCACGATCAAGGACCTCACCATCCGTGGCGGTGAGGCCGAAAGTGTAGGACCGGAAGGCCGTGACGGCGCCGGGATCCGGATCGGCTACATCAACGGCGGCGATGGCAACGTCAAGTTGATCCGCGTCGTCATCGAGGACAACTTCGGCAACGGATCCGGTGCCGGCATCGCCATGCGGTTCACCCGCTCGCTGCGGATCGAGCGCTCCGCCATCGTCAATAACAACCTCGACTCTACGGCCACCGGAATCGCGCTCGCGACCTTCGGCGGCGAGGTCACGATCAGCGACACGACCATCTCGGGGAACATCGCGACCCGCGTCGACCGGCCGTTGATCGACATCGGCGGTGCCACGAACGCGACCATCCGGCGGAGCACCATCGTCGGACAGCAGTCCCAGCGACTGATCGTCAACACGTTTCCGGGGGGAGGGGCGTCGCGCGTCGACATCGGCGCGACCCTCCTGCAGGGGGTCGGCACCAGCTGCGATCGGATCAACGGACTGGTCGTCTTCGACTCCGGCAATAACGTCGAGCAGGGCGACACCTGCGGCCTCCTCGAGCAGAAGGCCAACCTGATCCACACGCCGCTGCAGCTCGGCGCCCTCACCCGCACCGGCGGAACCGTGTTCCACAGCCTTCCCCGGACGAGTCCCGCGATCGACCACATCCCCGTCGCCGCATGCGGTACCTCGACCGATCAGCGCGGCCTGCCGCGCCCGCGCGCCGGCAGGGTCAAGGGCGACGCGAGCTGCGACGTCGGCGCCATCGAGGTGCAGGGGACGCGCGGCGAGCCCGGTGTGACGGCAACGCAGAGCGACGTACGACGCGCTGGCGATCCGTTCGACCTCGCGTACTCCTGGCGCGTGCCCGACGGCGGGTCGTGGCAGGACCTCGCGACGCTCGACCTGAAGCTCCGCGACGCCGGCCGGATCGTGCTCTGGGTGCGCTGGTTCGAGGACGACGACCGCTTCGTCGAGCTGTCGGCAACCGGCGAGCCGATCGGTGCCGGCGGCGCGTCGTTCAAGCCAGGCTTCGTCCTCGACGAAGAGCGCGCGGCCGCACTGGCGGACGGGCCGGACAGCCCGGAGGTCACGCTACACCTGCCGCTGCTCGCGGTGCGGGCGCGGCACGGCGGCGGCTTGACCGCCGAGGTCTCGGCCACCGACGACGACGGCGCGACGCAGCCGTTCAGCAGCATCGCTCTGCTCGGTGACGGCGGCGGCGCGACCGTCGTGCCACGGCTCGACGGCCGCCTCCCCGTGTCTCGCTGACGGAGTCACGCGCGACTTCGGGGAGCCGACAAGAGGGCACACACGACTGTTTCCCGGGAGCTCGTTCGGCCCGGGGATCGGACTGCTCCGAGTCGAGGTGAGGCCCTTGTGGTCCCGTTCCTGCGATGGCGAGCTGCGGTCTCCTCGTCGGGCGATCCGGCTTCGCGAGCAGCCCGTCACGCTCTTCGGGGTCGGAATCAACGATGTCGGCCCGCCCGGGGGAGTCGCGTCGTTGCCAATGCGATCCTCAAGAGCACTGGGCTCGGCATCGACCTCGCGGCCGACGGGCAGGGCGCGTTGCCCCGCGCCCGGTCGCCGAGTATCCGGCAGCGATGCGAATGCGAGACCGCTCCGTGAACGGCGAGCGGGCCGAGCCGGCGGCGTTCGTGCCCGGCCTCGTCTCCGCGCTCGTCCCCACGTACGAGCAGGGGGCGTTCGTCCGTGAGACCGTCGCGAGCATTCAGGCGCAGACCTACGAGAAGCTGCAGATCGTCGTCGCCGACGACGGCTCGACCGACGGCACCGCGGACGTGGTCGCGGAGCTCGCGCGCGACGACGCGCGCATCGAGCTGCTGCGCGCGCCGGTGAACTGCGGAATCACCGTCAACTGCAACACGGCCCTTGCGGCTGCGCGGGGCGAGTTCGTGGCGTGGCTCGGCGGCGACGACCTCTGGCTCGCGACGAAGATCGAGAAGCAGCTGGGCGTCCTCGCGTCTGATCCCGAAGTCGCGCTGGTCGGCACCGACGTCGAGGTCTTCTTCGAGGACGGCACGGCGCCGTACACCGTGCGCTGCCCCGTCCTGTCGCGCGGCGGCACGCTCGACGAGTTCGTGCGCGCGTCGAGCCACATCCCGACGTCGTCCTTCATGTACCGCCGGAGCGCCATGCCGGATCTCGCGTTCGACCCGCGGCTGCGCGTGGTCAGCGACTGGCTGTTCAACGTCGAGTGCGCCGCGTGCGGAACGCTCGGCTACGTGCCCGAGGCGCTCACGCGCTACCGGCGCTGGGCGGGCAACGTCACCGCCGCGGGAGCGGACCGCGCCTGGCTCGACGACCGGCTGATCTCGACCGACATCCTGCTCGCGAAGTACCCGCGGCTCGCGCCGGCCCTGATGGTCGCGCGCATGAACATGTTGCTGCACGCGGGGCTGCGGCACCTGCGCGACGGCGACTTCGAGGCGGCCGGACAGCGCTTCCGCGCGGCGTCCCGGCAGCGGCCGGCCGATCCGCGACCGCGCGCGCTGCTCGCGCTCGCGCGCCTGCGCGTCGATCCCTACGCGTCAGAAGGCCTGCGTGCCGCCGGACGAAAGGTGCTGGCGCTCTTCCTCGGCCGTTGAGGATCCCCCGGCAGAGCCGGGGAGACTCGCTTACCGGCCTGGCGGGCACGGCGCGTCGAGCGCGGCGAAGCGCCGTGCGAGGCGCGGCCGCAGCGGGGCGTAGCGATCGCGGCGCAGCTCGAACAGCAGGCGCGCGTCGTCTTGGCCGGTGACCGTCGCACCGAAGCGGCGGTGGAAGCCGGCGGACTTGAGATTGTCCTTTCGCACGGCGAAGCGGCCACGCTCGAGGTCCATCGCGAAGAACGCGAGCTCGTAGACGAGGAAGAACGACTCGACGGCCGTCTGCGTCGGCGCGCCCTCGCGCACGATCCAGCTGCCCCACCAGAACGCGCCGCCGGCGACGTCGTGCACGCGCAGCGTGCCGACGTCCCCCGCGCGCCGGTGGTGGATCACGAAGTAGAACTCCTCGCCGCGCGCCTCGCGATCCTTGTAGGCGCGGATCCACTCCGCCTGCCGTCCCGCGTCGTTGCCGATGGGCGACAGGTGGCGGCCGCGCGGGCTGTCGCGCAGCAGGACGATGAGGGGAGCATCGGCGACCTCGACGAGGCGGAGGTAGGTGTTGCGGCCGGAGAGCGTCATCGGTGGCGACCCTTGGTCGCTGCTCCCTCCCCGAAGCGTGACGCGGTGTCAAGGTGGCGTCCGTGCCGCGAGCGGTGCGTGACGGTTACTTGACCGCGAGCTCGTTCCAGCCCGAAGAAGTCCTGCCGCGGGACCGCGCGCCGTGACCGGGCTCGCGACGCCCGACGATGCCGACGTCACGAAAAAGGCCCGCCTCGTGCTGCCCGCACGCGGGCACGAAGGACGGCCGCATCGTCACGTGCCCCGCGGGCGGCTGCGCCGGGCCGGCGTGCGCTCCGCCGTTCGATGCGGACCGGGCGGACAGCAGGTGGCTCGGGAAGATCGTCCACGGACGCCAGCGGACGTACTCCGCTTCGGGGAGTCGGCTTGACTTCGCTGGGGGGTTTGCGACTGCCAAGGCGATGGCTCGGGTGGCGTTTGTCTCGCTGTACGATCGCAATGCCAACGGCATTCGCTTGATGTCGGCGAACCTGAAGAAGCACGGGCACGAGTGTCACGTCATCTTCTTGAAGCGCTACAGCATGAACTTGTGGGCCCTGGACGTGGAGGTCGGCGAGTATCCGTGGATGGGCGTCGACAAGACCGGGCGCGTGTTCAAGTACGCTTCCAACTCGCGCGTCACGCCGGCCGAGTTCGAGATCCTGCGCGAGACCATCGCGCGCCTTTCGCCCGACGTGATCGGCCTCACGGTGAACACGCCGCTGCGCGTGCAGAGCCATCAAGTAACGCGCTTCTTGAAGGAGCACTTCGATATCCCCATCGTGTGGGGCGGCTACGACCCCACGGTGAATGCGGCCGACTGCTTGAGCCTTTGCGACTTCGCTTGCGTGGGCGAAGGGGACGAGACGATCCTGCAGATCGCGAAGTGCATCGACGAGCGACGGAGCTTCGACGACGTCTGCAATCTCGCCTATGTGCGCGACGGCCGCGTGACCTACAATCCCAAGGCGCCGGCCGAGCAGAACCTCGACAGCTATCCGTGGCGCGACAACGCGCCGGACGACAAGTACCTCATCGACGACGACGCGCTCGTCGAGCGCTACGCAGTCGTCAACGATAAAGAGAAGCCGATCTACCAGGCGATGAGCGCGCGCGGCTGCCCGTACCAGTGCAGCTACTGCTGCGAGGCGACGCTCAAGGATCTCTACTCGGGCGAGAAGTTCCTCGGCCGCCGCTCGCCCGAGGATCTGATCGACGAGCTCGAGCACGCCAAGCGGCATCTCGGAGTGGAGCAGATCCAGTTCGAGGACGAGATCTTCGCGATGAATCTGAAGTGGCTGCGTGCCTTTGCGCCTCTCTAGAAGGAGCGCATCGGCTTGCCCTTCACGGCCTACATCTATCCCTGTCGCGACATCGAGGGCATTCTCACGCTGCTCAAGGACGCCGGCCTCGCCTATTGTTGCCTCGCGCTCGAGTCGGGCAGCGAGCGCATCAACAAGCAGGTCTTCGCGCGCGTCTACGACCGGGAGCTCTTCTTGAAGACGGCACGGCTTTGCAAGGAACTCGGCATCGAGTTCTACACCGACGTCATCACCTACTCGCCGTACGAAGAAGAAGAGGATCTACAGCAGACTCTCGACGTTCTCGTCGAGATGAAGGGCGGCTTCGATCTCTGCGTGAACAAGCTCTTCGTTCTTCCCGGTACCAAGATGGCCGAGAAGATGGCGCAGGACGGCATGGTGATCGGCGACTCGGCCAAGGATCCGCTCTTCAACTACTACTGCCGGCTGTTCTGGATCACCTCTTTCACGAAGCACGCTCGCCCGCTGATATGGTTCATCCAGCGCCTGGGCATCTTCCGCAGGCGGCCCGAGCTGCTTCGGCCGGACAAGATCGAGGAGCAGCTCCAGCGCGTGTCCCGCTGGGCCTCTTTCGTGAAGCGGCCGCGCCTTCCCGATCGGCCGGCAAGCCCCGCGCCTCCGGCCGAAGCCCCGATCTCCTGCTGAGCCGCACACGCCTGTCGGGCGCGTTCTGGTCGGGCAGACTCTGCTCGTGGCAGAACGCCCGCAACGGCAGGACCACCGTTCCATGCGGAGCTAGGCTGCGTTGAACGACAGGATCTTCGTCCCGATCGCTACCGCGTGTCGTGGACGACGGTCTCCGCGCGCTGCTCGCCCTCATCCACGGCGTCGCAGACGGTGTCCTGCGCCGGCTGGCGGTACGTCGTCCACTTGCCGCCGACGGAGCTTCGAATCCCACCCGGGCAGAGCAGCGTGTCGGGTGTTCACCCGATGCAAGCGAATTGCGCCCTCGGGTATGCGCGCATCGTGGCCAGCCTTCACCTCCGTTGCGCCCCCGATGCCCGCCGGTGGGAAAGTCGGCGGTCCTGTTCCGGGGCAACCGGATCAACGCGGATCCCGCCGTCTGCGTCGCGCCAGCCCCCGGTTCGAGGCTCAACACCCGATGTGGCGTGGACCTCCGGCGGCGAGAAGTCCTGTAAGCAAAAAAACAAGGAGAACCCATGCTTGCGCTGATCCGCTTTGGCATCTCCCTCGTTGCGCTTGCCCTTGCCTCGCCGGCTGGAGCCGTGACCTGCGCCTCCAACGTGAGCGCCAAGTGCGAATGCGACAGCCTCTTCGCCTATCGCGTTCTCGAGCTCGCCCACGATCTGGGCGCGACGCCAGCAGACTGCAATGCCGCGCTCACGGTCGATGTGGGCAGATTCAGCTATCTGGGCCTGTCGGCGATCTGCACCTCGGGTCAGACTGCGAACGGTTGTCGGACTGCGTGGTATGCGACCCCACCGGTCGTAGCCAATCTGGGAAACGGGGGGCGCAGTCACCAGGCCAAGTTCTTGCCCCGCT
>Ga0172363_10004299_pt1 | contig 11521 bp, 9 predicted proteins | sample LakKivs2_kivu2a2_FD_114541 | JGI IMG/M metagenome (GOLD analysis project Ga0172363, IMG submission 114541) | Sediment microbial communities from Lake Kivu, Rwanda - Sediment s2_kivu2a2 | ecosystem: Environmental > Aquatic > Freshwater > Lake > Sediment | place: Rwanda: Western Province, Lake... | reverse complement strand
TCTTTCTTCTCTTGGCATTTAACGCAGAGCCGTGCGAAGGGAACCACTTCTAATCTCGTTTTTGTAATGAGGGACTTACATTCTTCGCATATACCGAATGTGCCATCTTCTATTTTTTTTAAGGCATCATCTAATTCGTATAAGGACTGCCTTTCGTTAGAAGCCAGGCCTAACGAAAACTCCCTATCATATGTATCAGAAGCAACATCCGCCATATGGTAGGCGTAACCAGATACATCTCCAGCAGCGTCCTTCTGAGATTTCTTCAGTGTATCTTCGGATATATGCTTTATCTCATCAAGAATCTTCTCTTTCATTTTCAGGATTAATTTTTTGAAATATTCTAATTCTTTCTTATTAAATTTCTTTTTCAATTTATGTTCCTCCGATAGCTTTTAAACATTTAGCGCAGATTAAGGGATGGTCTTTATTATTACCAACTGACAGAGAATAATTCCAGCAACGTACGCACTTTTTGCCTTCTGCCTTCTTGACCTCTATTCTCATATCAGGCCAATGAACTGCCCGCATCTGTGCATCTAGGCTGGGTAAATCTTTATCCAGGCTAATCTCGACTTGGGAAACCTTAAAAATCTCACAAAGATCGTCTCTTAGGCTTTCTAAAAATTTATAACGTTCTTCTGTTTTTGTCAATAGTTTTATTTTAGCATCAAAGGAGCTACCGATCTGGCCGCTACTACGCAGTTCTTCTAAATCCTTGGCAACATCTGGAATCAAATTCCAAATCTCTGTCATAGGGCGAGTTATAAAAGTATCTACCATATTTGCGTATGGCACTTCCTTTGGCCAGTCTAAAAGATGGATGCTCGCTAGAGAACTATCCTTCCTTTCTTTGGGCATATTCTGCCAAATCTCTTCGGCTGTAAAAACTAAAATTGGCGCCATGATTCTTACAAGCAGATTCATTATCTCATAAATAGTTGTCTGGCTAGCTTTTCTTTCGGGCGAATTAGCCGCGAACGTATAAAGCCGGCCTTTGACCATATCTAAATAATACATTGATAGTTCCTGGTTACAAAAGTTATAGATACTTTGATATGCGGAATAGAACGAGAAGGATTCGTAAGCGGCCTTTACAGAGACTAATAATGAATTCGCCTTCCACAAAATAAATTTATCTATGTTTTTCAAAACTTCATATTTTACTTTGTCTGTATCTGGGTTAAAATCGTATAAATTGCTTAGAATAAACCTGGCGGTATTTCTAATCTTGCGGTAGGCCTCTGATAGACGAGCTAAGATTTCAGGCGAAATCCGGATATCTTCATTATAATCGCTGGAAGCCACCCACATCCTTAAGATATCTGCTCCGTAATCCTTGATTATATCCTGGGGTGAAATTACATTACCCAGCGACTTAGACATCTTTCTGCCTTCGCCATCAACCACAAAACCGTGGGTAAGCACATTCTTAAAAGGAGGTTTTCCGTCGATACACATTGAAGGAATCAACGATGACTGAAACCATCCCCTGTGCTGGTCAGAGCCCTCTAGATATAAGTCGCAAGGAAACGACAAATCCTTCCTCTTTTTCAATACTGCCTGATGGCTTACGCCAGAATCAAACCAGACATCCAGAATATCCGAACCCCTGATAAAATCCTGTGTTTGACAATAAGGACATTTAAGGTTCCTGGGTAAAAATTCCTTTAAATCTTTAGTAAACCAAGCGTCTGTCCCTTCTTTGGCCACGGTATCTATAAAATTATCAATAACCCTGGAATCAAGAAATTCTTTGCCGCATTTATTACACCCTAATGCCGGGATAGGCACGCCCCAGTATCTCTGGCGAGACAGACACCAATCCGGTCTTAGCTCTATCATTGAAGAAATCCTCTCCTTACCTCCAGACGGGATCCAAGTTATCTTTTGAGCAACTACCCCTAATAATTTCTTTCTTAAATCGTCTTTATTTATATCCATAAACCACTGTTCGGTGGCACGGAAAATAATCGGCGTCTTACAACGCCAACAATGGGGATAAGTATGTGTAATCTTATCTACATATAAAAGATTACCTTGTTTTTTAAGCTTACTGATAATGCCCTCGTTTGCTTCAAAAACATGTTTTCCCTGAAATTCCATAGCAATACTTTGAAAAAATACGCCTTTTCTATCGACTGGCATAACTGTTTCCAGACCGTATCTTTCTCCAGTAAGATAATCTTCCTGTCCATGGCCCGGCGCGGTGTGCACACAACCTGTTCCTTCTTCTTTGGAGACATAATCAGCTAAAACAAATCTAAAATTCGCACTTCTCGCAGGCTCAAAAATATCTCTGTACGGGATACCCTCTAACTCTCTACCTACAATATAATGTCTTATTTTATAATTCTGAATACTTATTTTTTGCATTACCGCATTGACCAAATCCTCTTGCAGCAACCATATCTCATTATTCACTTCCAAAAGTACATATCCAAAAACCGGATTTACTGCAATTGCGACATTTGCAATTAGTGTCCAGGGTGTAGTTGTCCAGACAATCGCATAAACTTTTTTATCTGATATGTCTTTTATCTTATTCTGTAAACCAAGGATTTCAAATTTTACATAGATAGAAGGTGAAACATGGTCTTCATACTCCACTTCTGCCTCAGCCAAAGCGGTTTCGCAGACATAACACCAATTAACCGGTTTTAGCCCGCGATAAATATAACCTTTTTTAACCAATGTGTTGAAGGAATCAACTATGCTTTCTTCGTAATCATGACTTAATGTCAGATAAGGATTCTGCCAATCACCAAATACACCCAGGCGGATGAATTGCTCTTTCTGTATAGAAACGTACTTAAGGGCATAAGCATATGCCTTTTTCCTAAATTCTAACCGGCTAATCTGAGATTTATTTATACCTAATTCCTTAAATAGTTGGTGCTCAACAGGCAGACCATGACAATCCCAGCCAGGAACATAAGCAGAATCTAAACCCCGCATCGTCTTATATTTTACAATTATATCTTTTAAAGTCTTATTCAGGGCATGACCAATGTGAATATCTCCATTTGCATAAGGGGGCCCGTCGTGGAGGATATATTTTGGCTTACCTTTGGATTTTTTACGGATAAGCTGGTAGATATCCATATCCTGCCAGAGCTTTGAGAAAAGAGGTTCTCTCTTAGGCAAGTCTGCCTTCATGCTAAATTTGGTCTGGGGAAGATTTAATGTAGATTTGTAATCCATATTATTTGATGTATTTCCCAATAATAATATCTAACTCTTTCTTAACCTTATTGGGAATGATTTTTCTATCGGTGATAATGGCGTATTTAAGGGCGTCTTTACAGGCACAGTTCCTTTCGGCTTTTAGGTTCTTGATTACCATAGAGAGTATACGTTTTGCATTTTCGATATTCTTGTTTAAATTCTCTATTACCATATCTGCGGTCACGCTTTCATGCTGCGGATGCCAGCAGTCGTAATCCGTAACTGCCGCTAATGTGGCATAACAGATTTCTGCTTCACGGGCGAGTTTTGCCTCGGCAAAATTGGTCATCCCGATAACATCCATGCCCCAACTGCGGTAAAGGTTTGATTCCGCAAGAGTAGAAAATGCCGGTCCTTCCATATTGATGTAAGTGCCACCGTTATGCATTCTCAAGTTTAGGCTTTTACCTGCTTCATATATCATACGACGTAGCTCTTCGCACACGGGATGGGCAAATTCGATGTGGGCTACTATACCTTCGCTAAAAAAGCTCATCTTGCGGGCATAATTGGTCCTATCCACAAACTGGTCTATGGCTAAAAAATCCAGAGGCTTAAACTCCTCCTTAAGGCTTCCGCAGGCACTCACAGAAATAATCCGTTCTACTCCCAGTTTTTTCATGGCATAGATATTAGCGCGGTAATTTATGTAACTGGGAGAGATACGGTGGCCTACGTCGTGGCGCGGCAGGAAGACAACTTCTTTGTCTTCTAGGTTGCCGACAACAAACCTAGCGGAGGGTGCTCCGAATGGCGTGCGCACCCGGACCTCCTTTACATTTCTAATGCCTTCCATTTTATATAACCCACTGCCGCCGATAATGCCGATATGTCCCATCTATTTACTCCTTTTTAGATAATTCTTCTGCGCGCTTGGCTGCTGCCTTAACTGCTTTTTCTAGATTTTTAATATCATGGAGCAAAACCTCAAGACCTGCTTCTGTCGTTCCTCCTGGTGAAGCAACTTGTTTCTTTACCTCGCTCGGAGTTAAATGTTGGCTTATTAAATATTCGACTATTCCTCCCCCGGTTGCTTCTGCTAGAATTTTAGCTTGTATAGGAGTAAAGGCTATGCTCCTGGCAGAAGCATTTAAAGAAGGGATGAAGTATTGTTCTGAAAAATCCTTTATTTCATCCGGGGACTCGCCTTCGACTAAATCACAAAAGAAACCCGGTCCGCTACCCGAAACCGCTGTTGCAGCATCCATCATATTCTCATTAATAAGCAACGTTTCTCCGACTCTTTTAAATACCTCCTCGGCTAAATCTAAATCTTCTTCGCTGGCAAATCTGCCCTTACATAAACACGACATTCCTTTTCCAACCCTTGCAGGCAAATTCGGCATAACTCTCACTACCCTAACCTCCCCCAGTATCTTCTCCAAATAACTAGTGGGTATCCCAGCGGCGATAGAGATTATTAATTTACCTTCTATATTATTCTTAATTTCATTTAAAATGCTATCAAAGTCTTGCGGCTTTACAGCCAAGATTACCGTTTCAACCTTTCTCAACAAATCTAAGATATTATCAGTAACGTATATTCCAGATAATTTCTTGGTTTTATTTTTATCTTTATCAAATGTATAAATTTGATACTTTGTTTTTAAGCGCTCTCCAATCGCCGAGCCCATATTTCCGTATCCGATAATCCCAATTTTATTTCTTAAGAACTTAAACACTTTTCTCTCCCTCAAAAATTGCCCTACCCAACCTTACCATATTAGAGCCCTCTTCAATAGCAATTTCAAAATCATCAGTCATACCCATAGATAAAATCCCGAATCCCGATTTCAAAATCCCACACTTACTAATTTCATCCTTCAGCTCTCGCAACATTCTAAAATAAGGCCGGGTTTTCTCAGAATTATCTACAAGGGGTGCGACGGTCATCAGGCCCTTTATGTTTATATTTTTAAATTTACTAATCTCCTTTATGACCTCAATTGCTTCATCGGACTTTAACCCAAATTTATTCTCTTCGGGAGATGTCCGTATTTCAATAAGAATATCCTGAATTTTATTTATCTTACCTGCCTGTTTTTCGATTTCTTCTGCAAGACGCAGGCTATCTACAGAGTGAATGAGATCAAAGATTCTTACCGCATCTTTTACTTTATTAGTCTGTAAGTGTCCAACCATATGCCATTTTATCGGCTGTAGGCTAGAAGCTAGAGGCTGTAGGTGGCTATGCTTGCTCTTGGCTTCCTGGACCCGATTCTCACCGATATCGTTTATACCCGCATCGATTGCTTCTTTTATCTGCTCCAGGGTCCTGCCTTTACTTACAGCGATAATAGTTATTTTTCCGGCATCTTGATTAATTTTAGAGCAGACCTTAAGAATTCGTTGCTTTGTCAGGAAGAGATTTTCTTTAATCATCGCTTAAAAAAGAACCTGGGCGCTCTTTGGATAAAACCATATTATACACCAGAAAACTGCCGGGTCAATTAAAAGTATTCCTGGTATATCTCTTTAAACTTATTTATAGTATTAAGAATAGGGTTTTGGGTGGGCTGATAATCAGGTATGATCTCGGGTTTTGGTCGGTATAGCGCCTGGCAGATAATACCTAAGCAAGTTATATAAGTTAAATATCTCTGGCCCAAGATACTATTGTCTTTATTAACCCAGGAAATTATATCTGGATTGGTAATACGGCCTAACTTTAGAGAAATCCCCAGACTCTTCTCTAACATCTCCAGGAATCCTTCCAACAATACCGTCCCTCCTATGGTTACGAAATTATTCACTTCCTGACAAGGCACAATCTTCTCTACAGCGGCCCTTATAGTCTGGCAGATTAACTTTGACTTAGGGCTTAATATCTCAGAAACTAATCTCTGGTTTATCGATTTGTAGGCGTTGTTTTGCTTTATTAAAATTTCCTTATCCTTATGCATCTGGCTGTAATCACTTACACTGCCGTAAGATATCTTCAGATCTTCGGCTAAATCAAAAGGTATCTTTAATTTCTCACAAAGCCCTATGGTTAAAGCATCGCCACCGACGGATAAAACTTTCACATCCTTAAGTATGCCGTCTTTGAATAATAATAATTCGGTAATATCTGAACCGATATCGCAAAGTATTGTCAGGCCCTCTTTAAGTTCTCTGTTAAATACCGCCTGGCTCGTGGCTAAGCCAGAAAGAAAGAGGTCTTTTATTTCATATCCTGCTTGATTCACTGCCTGGTTAAGACTTTGGATAAAAGACAATTTAGCCAAAATCAGATATAAATCTACTTCCAGTCTATGGCTATATAGACCAAGGGGATTTAAAATATTACTATTAGAATCTATAACGTAATTTTGGGGTATTTGATGGATTATTTCTTCCTCTAAGCTTGAACCCAATATACGCGCCTGTTCGTTCACCTTTAATATATCCGAAAGAGTTATAACTTTATTACCCCGCTCAGCAAGGGGTATGATTGCACGGCTATGCTTGGTAACTATATCAAACCCTGATACACTGGTATAAATAAATTTAATATTTATACCGGATTTTGCTTTTAACTTCTTTAGGGTACGGCTGATAGATCCGCTTAAATCTATGGAATCGACAATTGCGCCTTTCTTTATGCCTTTTGCGGGACTCTGCGTCTCAAAAAAGAGACTATTGATGCGCCTTTTTTTGATTTCTGCAACCGCTGCAGAGACTTTGCTAGAACTGATATCTACTGCACAGATATAATTACCTCGCATCTTTAAACTTTATTACTGGCTCCTTAAACCTTAAATCAATATATTTTATATTGCTTATATCGTCCTGCGATTGCGTAAATAATCCTGCCAGGACGCCAATCTTATCGCGGATATCATCCTCCCCAAGTTTTACCTCTAAGACTGGGAAATCCGCTAGAACCTGGCCTTTGGTATAACGGGCCAGCTGTATAAAACATGATGTATTAGCAGGGTTTACTACATCAATTCTTTCAATTTTATATTTTTTAAACGAGCTATTTGTTCCTATTTCTCTTATTATATTTAAAGCAATAATTAATTCTTTAATATTATATTGCTTGCCAGGCTTTGGCCCTAGAATCTTTCTTTCTAAACCTGTAATAACCGGTAGATCCAAGACAGATTGTCCTTGCGCTAGCTCAAACAATACCGCGTCGCTATCCACACAAAAGTATCGATATAGCTTTACATAGGCAAGGGGAGTACGCTCTGTAAAAATTATGAATAAACGGTTAGGTAAAATCCTGAATAACCTAATATTTTTATAAACCGGATATAGTTCTGATATATACCTGGATTCTTTCTTTAAGTCAATATTAAAGATATTGCGCTCTAAAAGATAGGAAAAATCAAATGCTAGTTCCGGTTTGTTAACAGCGATATCCTTTATCTTAAAATAATTTAAATTTCTCAAACTTAGTCCCAGATATCCTATAATAGAAAATAGCACAATAAAAATTACTATGCCCAAAATTGCTAATTTAATCAGCGGGTTTAGGTTGTGTTTTTTCATATGCCAGTTGAATTAGCTTAATACACAAGTGCAAATAATCTATGCCCACCGCCTTTGCCGCTTTGGGCAGGAGACTGGTTAGCGTAAGCCCAGGGATACTATTTACTTCTAAAACAAAGGGAATATCTTCATGGCTTAAAATCATATCCACTCTGGAACAGCCGTAACAACCCAAGAGTTTATGGGCTGATAAAGCTGCCTTCTGTATATTTTGGGCGATTTCTTCTTTTAATTCGGCAGGCACCACATACTCTGTCATCCCAGTTTGATATTTAGCTTCGTAATCAAAAAATCTTTTTTTGGGGATTATCTCTATTACCGGCAAGGCCTTTTCATCTAATATGCCCACAGTTACTTCTCTGCCCCTTATATATTCCTCGATAATTATTCTCTCGTCAAAACTGAAAGCCAAATCCACTGACTTATCCAGATTTTCTTCTCTATCCACAATGGATAGGCCAATACTTGAACCATGCGAAGCTGGCTTTACCACCAAAGGTAGGGTGAAACCATTATGCTGGGGTTTCCAATTTGCATTGTAAGAAAGCCTATCTTCTACTTTATATCTGGGAACAGCTAAACCCGATGCCTCAAATATTTTACGTGAGGCAATCTTATCCATTCCCAGCCTGCTGGCCGCAACGCCAGAACCTGTATAAGGAATCCCCAAGGTATCCAGAATCTCCTGTATTTGTCCATCTTCACCAAAGCGACCGTGCAGGGCAATAAAGGCAATATCTATTCCATGGGATTTTATTAAACGCGCATTCTCCTCTCTTCTATCTGTTTTTATCTCAATAGCAACTACTTCAAGACCTGCCTGGTTTAAGCTTTCGTATACAGCCTTGCCGGATTTGAGCGAAATCTCTCTTTCTGTAGATGGCCCACCCATGAGAACCCCAATTTTACCAAAATCTAATTCTGCCATATTTTTATCTCTGGGGTTAAATTTACATTAAATCTATCATTTACTTTTCTTCTGATGAAATCCATTAATCTACAAACATCCCTAGCGCTTGCCTTGCCTAGATTTAATATAAAATTAGCGTGTCGCAAAGATACGGCAGCATCTCCAATCCTTTTACCTTTTAAACCGCATAAATCTATTAACCTGCCTGCAGAATCTCCTGCCGGGTTTCTAAAGACGCAGCCGGCTGAGGGCTTAGATAAATCCTGGGTGAGTCTACGATATTTAAGATATGCCTTTATTTTATCATTGATTTGCTTTTTGTTCCTTCTCTTCAATCTGATAAGTGCACTTAAAATGATGTATTTGGAAAGGCTGGATCTACGATAACTGAATCTTATCTCTTTCTTATTTAGAATCCTTGTCTTTCCTTTATAATCCATAACCGTAACGCTCTCTACCACCTCTACGATACTATGCTTATTCCAAGCTACACCTGCATTCATGGCTAACGCCCCACCTACAGTGCCGGGGATTCCTGCTAAAAATTCCACCCCTGATAAACCATGCTCTTTGGCAAAGAGAATAACTTTACTCAGTAAAAGACCAGCTCCTATGTTAAGGTAATTATCCCTACAAGACAACTCTTTAAAATAAGGCGCATTTAATCGTAAGACCACGCCATTTATCCTTTTGTCAGTGATTAAAAGATTGCTGCCACTACCGATTACAAAAAGAGGCAATTTATATCTTCTTATCAAGCCAAGCAATAATTTTAAATCATTCGTGTCTTTAGGTTCAATGAAAAATTTAGCCGGACCGCCGATTTTAAAAGTGGTGTGATTCTTTAGCGGTTCTCTTAACCTAATTTTTCCTTTTAAGTTCCTCCACCAATTCATCGCAAATTTTTACAATATCGCCCGCACCCAGGGTAATCAGTAAATCATGCGGCTTTATAATCTTTAAAACATGTGGTGTTATTTCTTCCTTGGCTAAAAAATATATTTCTCTATCTGGTAAACGCTCTTTTATTTTATCGTATATAAGCCGCCCACTTACTCCTTTTTGCGGCCGTTCACCTGCAGGATATATATCCGTCACGATAATATAATCGGCTGAATCAAAACTCTTGCCAAATTCTCCGAAAAGTAATTTCGTGCGTGTATAACGGTGCGGTTGAAATACGGCAATAAGCCGGTTAAATTTTAAACTCTTTAACGCAGCGAGGGTTGCTTTTATTTCTGTAGGGTGATGCGCATAATCGTCAATCAGCAAATAGCCATCTTTATCAAATTTAATTTCTAACCTCCTTTTGGTACCCTGATAATGCCTGAGCGTCTCTTTTATAAATTTTAAGTCTATCCCCAATTCAAGTCCTAAGGCAATAACCGAAAGGGCATTGGAGATATTATGCTCGCCTCCCAGAGCCAGATAAAATCTATCTATAAATTTATTTTTATAAAAACAATCGAATTCTGAAGAGAGACCTTTTATCCGGATATTCTTAGGATATATATCTGCGCCCTCTTTTAAGCCGAAGAGTACGTATTTATTCTTATAATTTTTGAGTATCCCTCTTAGATTTATATCATCGCTAGAAGCAAAGACGCAGCCATTTTTTTTTGTATTATTTATGAATTCACCAAATGTAGCAACTTCATTTCTAAAGTCCTTATAGTAATCGAGGTGCTCATAGTCTATATTTGTAATTATAGAATATTTAGGCCGGTAATATAAAAAAGAGCCGTCGGATTCATCCGCTTCTGCAACAAAAAACTCACCCCTTCCTAAATAGGCATTGGTATCTATGTTCCTTAAAAGACCACCCACTGCTAGCGTGGGAGAAAACCCAGCTTCTAAGAGGAGGTAAGCGAGCAAAGAGGCAGTCGTGGTCTTACCGTGACTGCCGCTAACTGTAATAACAGTCTCGTCCTTCATCAGGCGCGCTAAAGCCTCTGCCCTCTTTATCAAAGGGATGCCCTGTCTTTTAGCTGCTTTCATCTCAGGATTCTCTTCGCAGATTGCAGAGGAATAAACAATTAAATCCGCGCCTTTAATATTTAGAGGATTATGTCCGATAAATATATCTGCGCCTAATTTTTTAAGCCTGCCTGTGATTTCATTTTCCTTCAAATCCGAACCGCTTACTTTGAAACCCTGACGTAAAAGTAGCTGGGCAATCCCGCTCATTCCAATACCACCTATACCGATTAAATGATAATGTTTATTCATCTCAAAGACAATACAGCCTCAACCAGCAAATCATTTGCATTTTGCCCGGAAACATTATCGTAATGGGAACGCATAGCTTTAATTCTTTCGGGATTATTTATAAGATCCTCTATATTCTTTCTCAATATATCATTGTCTAACTCGTTATCTTGAATTATAATTGCAGGGCCTCTATTTTCTAAGATTTTGGCATTGGCTATTTGGTGCCTATAAGCAAAGGGATAGGGAACAAGTATCGCCGCAAGCCCAAAAAATATTATCTCTGCAATCGTAGTTGCACCAGCGCGAGAGACAACCAAGTCGCAAGCACTATATGCATATTGCATAGGCTCTAAGAAATCAAATAGGCGTAAATTAATATGCGCATCTTTGTAACTCTTCTTCAATAAATCGTAATCTTGCCCGCCACTAAGATGAATAACCTGAAAGCGAGATTTATCCGGTATCCTGGATACAGCTCTTAAGAAGCCAAAATTAACTCTCTGACTGCCCAGGCTTCCTCCCATTACCAGTATGGTAAATCTGTCGCTATTAAACCCAAAAAAATCCAAGGCCTTATGTTTATCTATTCTCTTTAATTCTTTACGTATGGGATTACCTGTAATAACTACCTTTCTTTTATAATCTTTAAAGGAATCGCAGGTTTCGGCAAAGGAAACAGCTATTCTATCTGTA
>Ga0172363_10004298_pt1 | contig 11521 bp, 7 predicted proteins | sample LakKivs2_kivu2a2_FD_114541 | JGI IMG/M metagenome (GOLD analysis project Ga0172363, IMG submission 114541) | Sediment microbial communities from Lake Kivu, Rwanda - Sediment s2_kivu2a2 | ecosystem: Environmental > Aquatic > Freshwater > Lake > Sediment | place: Rwanda: Western Province, Lake... | reverse complement strand
TTCCCAAACCCTCCCGCGAAGCTCCGCGACCGGCGAAGCCGGCCGGCTCCGCACGCGTTGGCCTAGCCCGCCAGCGCCGCCTGCCAAGGTGCGGCTCATGAATAATGCGGGCTAGCCGACTACCGACCGTTGGCGACGCTGGGAGAAGAGCGCCGCATCACGCGCCTCTGAACGAGGACGTAGACCGTGAAGACCACGCCGCACCCGATGAGAATCCAGGGGAGGTTGTGCGAGAGAGTCGCCTTGCCCGAATGCACGATCTCGGCGTAGCTCATGCTCGCGGTGCGCGCCCCGAGCGAGTAGCCCAGCAACGTGAGGATGGTGACCCAGATACCGGCGCCCAGGCCCGTCCACAGCGTGAAGCTGCCGAGCGGCATACGCGCGATGCCGGCGGGGATGCTGATGAGCTGGCGGATGGCCGGCAGGAGGCGGCAGACGAAGGTGGCGCCGGCGCCGTAGGTGCGAAAGATCTCTTCCGCTCGCTCGAGCTTGGGCTTGGGCAGGAAGAAGTAGCGCCCGTACCGTTCGAGGAAGGGCGCGCCCACCCTGAGCGACAAGAAGTAGTTCACGTACGCGCCGGCAAGCGATCCCACGATACCCGCGAGGATGGCCAGAAGGGTGTCGGCTACGGGCGAGCCCAGCGTCAGCGAGCCGCGCGCGGCAAGGAAGCCCGCGGGAATCATGACGACTTCGCTCGGGAATGGAATGAACGAGCTCTCGATGGTCATGAGCGTGACCACGATGAGAAGGCCCCAGACCGGCGCGTGCGCGGCCGCCGCTTCGATGTAGTTGATGAGAACTTCAGTCACAAGGGCTGCTTAGCACGTCTGGGCCCACGCCGGCTAGCGGGTCCGGTGTCTTTGTCGAGGCATTCGCGACGAACGGATCCGACAAGGCGTTCGGCATGTGGATCCTACCGTAAGTAACTGAAAACCTGGTGGAGCTGAACAGGATCGAACTGTCGGCCTCCTGAATGCCATTCAGGCGCTCTCCCAGCTGAGCTACAGCCCCAAAGCCTCTCGCGAGGTTGGGGAGTAACTACCAGCGAGTTGGCCGAAGGTCAACCTGGAAGTCACACGGCGTGGCTTGACAGGGCGGGGCAGGGTGGCAGATTGTTCCTTCCTTTTCGGTGCCGATGCGCGGCTCCGGAGGTGAAACATCAGGAGAAACCATGGCAACGATCGATTTCGGTGGAGTCAAAGAAGAAGTCGTCACCCGCGAGGAATTCCCGGTGAAGAAGGCGCTCGAGGTCTTGAAGAACGAGACCATCGCGGTGATCGGCTACGGCGTGCAGGGCCCGGCCCAGTCGCTCAACATGAGGGACAACGGCTTTCGCGTCATCGTCGGCCAGGCGTCGAAGTTCAAGAAGGATTGGGACCGCGCCGTGCGCGACGGGTGGGAGCCGGGCAAGACCCTGTTCGAAATCGAGGAAGCGGCCGAGAAGGGTACCATCATCCAGATGTTGGTTTCGGACGCCGCCCAGAAGGCGATCTGGCCCGACATCAAGAAGCACTTGAAGAAGGGCGACGCGCTCTACTTCTCGCACGGCTTCTCCATCGTCTACAGGGATCAGACGGGCGTGGTGCCGCCGCCCGAGGTGGACGTCATCATGGTCGCGCCCAAGGGCTCGGGCACCTCGGTCCGCCGCAACTTCCTTTGCGGCGCTGGCATCAACTCGAGCTTCGCGGTCGAGCAGGATGCCACCGGCCGTGCGCGCGAACGCTGCATGGCGCTCGGCATTGCGGTGGGCTCGGGCTACCTCTTCCCGACCACCTTCCAGAAGGAAGTGTATAGCGACCTCACCGGCGAGCGCGGCGTGCTCATGGGCGCCCTGGCCGGGATCATGGACGCGCAGTACGAAGTCCTGCGCAAGAACGGCCACAGCCCGAGCGAGGCCTTCAACGAGACGGTGGAGGAGCTGACCGAAAGCCTGATTCGTCTGGTGGGCGAGAACGGCATGGACTGGATGTACTCGAACTGCTCGGCCACGGCGCAGCGCGGCGCGCTCGACTGGCGCCCGCGTTTCAAGCAGGCCGTGGCGCCGGTCTTCGAGCTGCTCTACGACCGCGTCGCATCCGGCAAGGAGACCCGGCGCGTGCTCGAGTCCACCGGCGGCCCCGACTACCAGCAGCTCCTCGGCAAGGAGCTCGCCGAGATGGGCAACTCCGAGATGTGGCAGGCGGGCAAGGCCACCCGCTCGCTGCGCCCCAAGGAGCCGGCGCGCGCCATCTCCGCCGACACCAAGGGCATCGGCGGTCGCGGCGAAAACTAGGACCCGGATAGTTCACCACAGAGAACACAGAGGCCACTGAGACGGAAGAAGAAGGGTTCTCCGGATCTTCGATCCGACCTTCTTTCTTCCCCATCCGTCTCTGTGCCCTCCGTGTCCTCTGTGGTTAAATCCTCCCGGTGTTTCTCCCCAAGTCCGCGCTCGCCTCCAGCATCACAGCGCAGATAGGTCCCACCAATACCGGCAAGACCCATCGCGCGGTCGAGCGCATGCTCACGCACGACACGGGGATGATCGGCTTGCCCCTGCGCCTCCTGGCGCGCGAGATCTACGACCGCGTCTCGGCCCGCGTGGGCGAGGGCGCGGTGGCCCTCATCACCGGCGAGGAAAAGCGCGTGCCGCCGCGGCCGCGCTACTTCGTCTGCACGGTCGAGGCCATGCCCAGCGAGCGCGAGGTGGACTTCCTCGCCGTCGATGAGATCCACCTGGCCGGTCACGGGGAGCGCGGGCACGTCTTCACGGATCGCCTGCTTCACTGGCGCGGCCGGCGCGAGACCTGGTTCTTGGGTGCGGACACCATTCGCCCGATCCTCGAACGTTTGACGCCGACCGCACTCATCGAGCGCAAGCCGCGCATGTCGCGCCTGTCGTGGGGAGGGAATTCCACCCTGCGCGGGTTGCCGCCGCGCACGGCCGTGGTCGCCTTCTCCGTCGACCGCGTGTACGAGCTGGCCGAGCGCCTGCGCGCCCGGCGCGGCGGTGCGGCGGTGGTCATGGGGGCGCTCTCGCCACGCGCGCGCAACGCCCAGGTCGCCCTCTACCAGGCGGGCGAGGTCGACTACATGGTGGCCACCGACGCCATCGGCATGGGGCTCAACATGGACGTCGACTGCGTGGCCTTCGCGGATCTGCGCAAGTTCGACGGCCGCAAGCTGCGCGATCTGGAGGATGCCGAGCTGGCGCAGATCGCCGGCCGAGCCGGCCGCTACCACAACAACGGCAAATTCGTGACCCTGGCGCCGCTGCCCGCGCTGCCGCCCGGCACGGTGCGCGCCATCGAGGAGCACCGTTTTCCCGTACAGACTCGCGTGTTCTGGCGCAACACCGACGTCGACACCCGCTCCCTCGAAGCCTTGCAGGCTTCCCTCTTGCGCAAGCCGCCGCACGCGTGCCTGCATCTGGTCGACGACGCCGAAGACACGCGCGCCCTCGCGCGCCTGTCGGCCGATCCCGAGATCGCCGCGCGCTGCCGCTCGTCCGCCAACGTCGCCTTGCTCTGGCAGGTGTGCCAGATACCGGACTACCGCCAGCTCCAGCTCGACGACCATTTCAAGCTCCTGCGCGCGGTTTTTCTCCAGCTCACCGGCCCGCGCGCTCGCCTGGAGAAGGACTGGATCGCGCGCCACCTCGCGCGCCTCTCCGAACTCGAAGGCGACATCGACACCTTGCTCGCGCGCATGGCCTTCATCCGAACCTGGACCTACATCACGCACCACGCGCGCTGGCTCGACGACGCCGAGGAGTGGCAAGAGCACGCGCGCAAGCTGGAGGACGCTCTCTCCGACGCGCTTCACGAGCGCCTGGTGCGCCGATTCGTCGACGCCGGAAGCCGCCGCGGCCGCGGTCGGCCGGCCGCGCGCGGGGCCTTTGCCGAGCAACTGCGCGACGCCGTGGCCCGCCTTCCCGACGCGTCCGGGAACCCAGGGCCGGAGCCGGACCGATGGATCGACGAGCTGGTGCAGGCGCCCGGCGATTGCTTCGGCCTCGATGACGAGGGACGCATTGTGGCCGACGGCCGCGTGCTGGGCCGCATGACCCGGGGTGCGGATCGCCTGCGGCCCGAGGTCACGGTCACGCTGGACGCTCTCGGCCCGGGCGCGAGACTGCGCCTGCAACGGCGGCTCTTGGCGTGGACGCGGGATCTCGCAGAGACCCTGCTCTCCCCGTTGCGCGATGGGCAGCTTGCCAGACTGGGCCCGGCCGCGCGCGGCATCGTCTACCAGCTCGAACAGGGCCTGGGCACGGCCCTGGCGAGTCGCGCCCAGGCACAACTCCGCCAGATCGACCCGGCCGACCGCAACCGGCTCGGCCGCGCCGGCATCAAGCTCGGCCGCCGCGTGATCTACGCGGCACCCCTCTTGCGCCCCGAGGCCTTGCTCGTGCGCGCGACCCTGTGCCGTGCCTTCCTGGGCCCCGGCGTTCTCTTCACCGCGCCGCGAGGCCAGGCGCGCTTCTTCCTGCCCTCCGACGAGGTCGACGACGAGACCTGCCTGGCGCTTGGCTTCCCCTTGTTCGGCGCTGTCGCCATCCGAGCCGACGAGGTCGAATTCCTGGGCGCGCACATCGCCCACGGCATGCGCGAGAGGGCTTGTGCCCGGCGCCTCGGCTGCGACATGGAGACCGCCGCGGCCATCGTCGAGGCGCTCGCCCTACCGCGGCGACGGCGGTAGCCCTGTGCTACTACATCGTGGTGTCTTCGCAGGACGCGACGATTTCGCTGTGACGAACGATCAAGATCATCACCACAGAGAGCACAGAGAGCACAGAGAGCGCAGAGCCGGAGGAGGAAGAAAGGGTTCGGATCTGCGCCCTCTGCGGTTGGATTCCTCGGCGATGGCGCGGTCTGGTTGCGGCCCACAGGCTGCGCTGTGCAAAGAGCGGTCAAACACCCGAGTCCTCTCCCGCGTCGCGCCTTGGCCCGCTCGCGCCTTCGCTTGGTTGATGAGCTGGAAAAGGCCCCACGTCGGGAGCCGGGTGGCCGCCTACCTGACGAGGCTCGCGGTAGGTACGCCGAGGGGCAGGCCGAGCTTCGGCATCACGATCTGACCGCTCGCCTGCTTGGCGGTGTCCGAGTACGCGCCATAGAAGTTGCAGTTCGTGTCGAGCCACAAGGTGATCCGCCGCATTTCCTCGGTCGTGAGCTGCAGGCCGTAGTGATCCTTGCTGAGCGTGGCGTAGAGCCTCGACGCCTTCGAGCCTTCCTTGCCGGGGATCGAGTACTGCTTCTCACTCATCGCGGTGCCGTTGCCGCCGCTCCGTCCGACGCAGCGAGAAACCAGCGTGGAGAATCCGACCGACCAACCGTTCCGACCCGAGTCGCCTTTGCCCAGGCCGGGCGCCTTTCTCGACTCGTGACACTCGACGCACTTGGCGTCGAGGACGGGCTGCACGAGGCGGGGGAAGGAAAGCGGGTAGGAGCCGGTCGGCTCGGGCTTCAGCTTGGACGGCTGGCGAAGCAGCGCGCGAGGCTGGTTGGTCGGCGCCACCATTCCCTTGGGCTCGTGGCAGCCGATGCAGGACATGGCCTCGCCGGGGTGGGTGTAGGTCGCCGAACGCATGGTGTGGACCACGACACCCTTCTCGTCGAGCAATTGGAAGTAGACGGAGACACCGGCTGGCATCTCGAAGAAGGCACTCCCGTCGTCTTCCACCGGCGCGGTGCCGAGAACGCCGCGCGCCAGTGACTGGCGCGGGCCGCCGATCTTCGGCTGGTCGTCGTTGACCGTCTCTTTCGGGAACAGGTTCACCACGCGCACCTCCTTGACCTTCACGCCCGTGGGCAAGGGGAATTCGCTCTGGTACACGTCCGCGATGGCGACCGTGCTCGGCTTCCCGACCGCGTCCGGTCCTTGGGGCAATGGCGACGCAATCACGGGTGGGGACGGGCGCGCCCGCAGCGGAATGGGGTCGAGGCTGTGAATCGCCTTGTCCTGGTAGATGAACTCCTTGTTGCCGAAGCTGTCGACCAGGTAGATGCCGTAGTTCCTGCGATCCGGATCGTACACGGCGAGATAGAAGTCCACGGACAGCGGCCAGGGTGTCCCGTAGATTTCGCCCCTGGGGTCTTCCGCCCCCTGTCCATACGGCACTCCGGGCGCCCGCTCCGATTCGGGGAGCATCACCTCGGGGGTCACACGCTTCACCTGGGACATGGCGCGGTCGTCCTTGATCGAGGGATCGATGATGATGATGGAGCCGAAGGCGAGCCCGTGGTGAGGTGCGGCCACGCCCACGAAGAGCTTCGAGTCCGGGATGGCACGAATGCTCATCTCCATCCATGGTCGCATCTCCCGCTTGTCGGGATAGTTGCCGTGCGTGGTTCGCGGATCGCGTCCATCCGGATAGGTCGTCCAGAAGGAGTGCGCCACGTCCGAGTCGCGGTCGACGTAGTCCCATCGCGTGTAGACGATGCTGCCGTCGTTGGCCACGCTCGGATGCCACTCGTTGGTCTCGTGATAGCTCACGGGCGTAAGGTCGCTGCCGTCGTCCTTCATCGAGTGGATGGTGTAGGTCGGCTTGGGTGCGCTGTGGCAGCGGCCGAAGCCGCCGATGCGCGTAGAGATGAAGCCGACGCGTCCGCTCGGCAACCAGAAGGGATGGAAGTCGTCATGAGCCCCATCTGTCAACTGGCGCAGGTGCGTACCGTCCACGCCCATGCTGTACACGTGGTAGCAGCGCTGCGTGCTCCACGATGCACCGGAGCCGCATTCGCTGTTGGAGAAGAGGATCGTGCGACCGTCGAACGAGAGATCGGGAGAGAGCATCGCCCCAGGCAGGCTGCGACCGGCGAGTCGGCCGGACTCGACCTTCACGCCCGCGAGGAGATCGGTGACCTTGGGCGAAGCTGTGCTGAACGCATTCTCCACGACGTAGAGGCTCCCGCCCGCGCGTGCGTTGTGGCCGTGGTACTGGGAGCACATGTGCCTCTCGCCGGACGGCAGCCGGTGGGTCACGAACAGGATCTTGTCGAAATCGAGCAGCGGGTTGCGCAGGGCCACCGAGCGGCGGATGGCGGCGATCTTGACGAAGAGAGAGAGCTGCGCGTCGGCCGAGGCGCTCGCGCTCGATGACACGGACGACCGCAAGGCTTCGAGGGCGGCCTCGTCGGCGGTCGTATCGGGAGCGCAGGCCATGGTCTTCATGTGCTTGACGAGAGCCAAGGTTCGCCGCCAAATCACGTCGACGGGTGACTTGTCCGTGGCAAGGAGGAGGGCCTCCTGCCTGAGGACCTCGCGTGCCAGCCGGTCATTGTTCCAGCCGGATCTTTCAGTCAGCAACCGCTTGAGCAGGTTGAACTCGCGCTCCGGCTCGCCGGCCGGAGCCGGCGAGGGTTTGCGCGTCTGGATCGTGCAAGCCTTGGGTGTGCCGTTCGGAGTGACAGACGGAGGGGGGGAGCTGGTCGGCGGTGGCGCGGGTCCGTCAGAGGTTGCCTTGCGTGGTTCGCTGGAAGTCACCGAACCTCCCGTCGAGACATTGACGACGTCGCTGCCGCGAGCGCCGCCAGCGCCAGACGGAACCGGCGCGGTGTCCTCCCGAGGCGATGCGGGCGTCGCCGGAGGTCCCGCGGGCGTCGCCGGAGGTCCCGCGGGCGTCGCCGCGTCGGCTGTGTCCGGTGGAGCTGTGCGATCCCCTGGAGTGGGAGTCGCCCCCTCGTTCGGACCTGAGCACGCAATAGATCCCAAGAGCGCGCCGTACGTCGCCACTGAGACCACTGCCACCCACCGCCATTGAGGGAAACCTGAAGAACAGACCATCGATGCTCTCCTCTCGGGGGTTCTGACCGCGACTGCGGAATATGCCAAGTCCTGCGTACGCTTTCAGCCCTGACTACACTCTACCCATTCTCGGGCAGGATACCACGGCGCGATTGACTTCGGAACTCCTGACTTCGTATGGGTGCCCGAAGATTCGCGCGCCCAGGGGTGGTTGCGTCGCAAGCTGCGAGGCGCACCTCCTTGCGAGGCGGAACTCTCTGGAATCATTGCTTTTTCTTTGATAACGCAGCGAGCCTCCGGTCCGGCCCCCAAGCCTACGACAAGATTCTTCATCGACCCTGCCGTGTCTTGCGAGCCGCTCGTCCGCGACTTGGGTCTTGCTGTCGACCGCGCTGCGGACCCGCCGACAAGGCGCGCAGCACGCATTTTCCCGCCCTGTGGGTGGCGAAACGCTTCGGCCTGGATCCGGCCGAGCTCCGCCACGAAGCCGCCAAGGGCCACGCTGGTCACCAACCGCAGACCGCCTTTGCGCTGGGCGGTGGATTGGATTGTGCGCGATGGGCGCCGCGACCTGCGGCGCTGGCTCGCAGAGCGGGTCCTCTACCGGCTCATGGAGGGCTGCAGGTAGAACACCCGTTTGCGCCCCTCGCAGATTCTCTCTCGGGATTGCCTCAGGACGTGGCAGAATGGAAGTCCCTCGCCGCGCGGACATCGGCACGTCCCAAGTCTCAAGTCAAGGCGAAAAACCGACGAGAAACGCCTTGGGGCAGGGTGACTGCGCGGCCCGGCAACGTGGTCATTACGTCGCAGCCCTTCATAGGATCCCGGCAAAGGGAGGCTCAGGTGAACGCAGTCAAGACTCGCAAGGTTCTGGTCGTCGAAGATTCGCGCCTCATCCACAAGATGTACGAGGTCATGCTTCGGCCGTGCATGCTCATCGCGGCCCACGACGGGCGCGAAGGCCTGGCGCGTCTTGGCGAGAACCCCGACGTGGATGTCATCATCTTGGACATCAACATGCCGCACATGACCGGCATCGAGTTCCTGGAACAGGTGAAGGCCAAGCCGGAATTCGCCTCCATTCCCGTGGTCATCGTGTCGACCGAGGGCAAGGAAGAGGACGTCGCGCGCGGGCTGCGCGCCGGTGCCGCCGCCTATCTCAAGAAGCCCTTCCAGCGCGAAGACCTGCTCAAGATCATCGGTCGCCTGGTGCCTGCGCAAGCTGCCCCGTGAAGGAGGGTGATGCCATGGCGGATGCTACCCGGGAAAACCGTTTCACGCCGGATGACCACATCGACCCGCTGGTGACGCTCATGCGGGCGCGCCAGCTCATCCACGAGGCGCAGGCGGCCATCGAAGAAGTGAGCAAGTCGGTGGTGCAACAGCGCACGGCCTCGGCCGAGCTCCCGGAACGCGAGCTGCGCCTGGCCAAGGCGGAGATCGAGCGCGAGGAGCTGGCGCAGCGCCTGGCCGAGGTAGAGCATCAGGTCGGGCGCTTGATGACCCTGTACGTGGCGACCTACCAGTTGCACGCCACTCTCGATCCGGCCGATGTGCAGTCGACCATCGCCGAGATCACGATCAATCTGCTCGGGGCCGAGCAGTTCGCCTTGATCCTGCGCGGCGAGGACTCGAATGTGTTGCGGATTCGTCTCAAGGAAGGACACATCAACGCGGCCTGGGCCGAAGGCGAGACCTATTCCGGCGGGGATCCCCTCATCGATGCTTCGCTTCTCGACGGGATTCTGCGTTTCGGTCCGGCGGAGGGGTCGCCGGTGTTGGTCACGGTCCCCCTGCGCGTGCAGGACGTCACCGTGGGGGCGCTGGTCATCACCAAGCTGTTCGAACACAAAGAGAAGCTGGAGGAAGAAGACCGCGAGTTGCTCGATCTGCTCGGGGCGCACGCCGCTTCGGCCTTGTTCGCGTCGCGTGTCTACGCACGTGCCGCACGCAAGCTGCGCACCCTCGAAGGGCTCATCAAGCTGGTCCGAAAGGGATAGTCGCAAGGGCCTTCGGCCAAGACCGGGGACGGGATGAGCTTCCAGGGGATGATCGAAGACGTCGCGGTTGCCGATGTGATGCAACTTGTCCGTCTCGGCGGTCATTCGGGAACCCTGACGGTCAACAACGGGCGTGAGGAGGGCTTCGTCGGCTTCGAGCACGGGCGTGTCGTCAGCGCCTGGAACCCGCGCACCCTGCGCCTGGGCGAGCTGCTGGTGGCGGCAGGGGCCATCGACGAAGGCACCTTGGTGCGCGCCCTCGAGGCCCAGAACACCGAACGGCCGCGCCGGAGCATCGGTCAGATCCTGGTGCGCATGGGTGCCACCACGGGGGAAACCATCCGCGACATCATGGCGCAGGAGATCGAGCGCGTGGTGGGCGAGATCTTGGCCTGGAAGTCGGGGACCTTCGAGTTCGTGATCGACGACCTCACCCCGCTTGTCGAAGTGACCCGCTTCACCGGCGCCCCCAAGGTCGACTTGGACATCCAGACCGTGCTCATGGAGGCTTTGCGCCGCATGGAAGACGCGGCCGGACCGGCCCAGGAGGCCGAGTCCCGCGCCGACTTCAGCGCCAGCGAGGTGAGCGGGCAGCACGTGTCGAGCCATGAGATGGAAGCGGCGCGGGCCTTCGCGGGCCAGCCCGTGGCGGTGGAGATCCCGGGGCGTCCCTCCGCAGTGGAGAGCTTGGCCTTCGGCGCAGGCGAACCTGCCGCCGGCGCCGCCGACGACCGGCCACGCCTGCACATCGTGTCTCCCGACACCGAGCTGGTTTCGCGCCTCAATCTTCTCCTCACGCCGGTCGGAAATCACATCGCGTCGGTGGCCCTGCGCGACGCCGGCGCCTCTCTTCTCGGCGAAGCGCCGCCCATCGTGGTCGTCGATCTGCGCCACCAACCCAACCCGTCCCATGTGCTGGCGACGCTGTGTCGCTCGCGGCCGCGCGCCTCGATCATCGCGCTTTTCGAAGGCCGCGCGGCCCTGCGCGAGATGTACGAGGCAGGGGTCTTGTCGGTCACCTCCAAGGCGCCGGAAACCGTGGTGGCATGCATATTGTCGGTGGCCCGGCAGCGCAAGTATCTGGCGAACGAACACGCCGTCGCCGAGGGTGTGCGGGCCAGCTTCGCGCGCCTGCGCCGCATCCTCGCGGATCTGCGCTCCGGCCTGCTCGGCACCTCGGTGTCGACGAACCTGATGGCGGCGGTGGCCGAATCGCTCGATCGCGGGGTGCTGTTCGTGCCCCACCTCGATCGCCTGGTGGCGCTCGGCGCCTTCGGCAAGACCGGCTGGGGTGCGCCTTTGGCCAAGACCACCCAGGGGCTCATCCTGTCCGTCGCCAGCAGCGGCGTGTTCAAGGAATGCATCGACGACGGCCGGTCACGCCGTCTGGGCTTCGACCACGCCAATCTGCCCCAGGCGTTTCTCGAAGCCGTGGATCGCCCGCGCACGGGCGAGATCGCCGTGTTGCCGGTGCCGGGGAGCGAGCGCGTGATTGCGGCCATCTACCTCGACAACGGCACACGCGAACGCCCCATCGGCGACATCGAGATCTTCGAGCTGGCGGCCTTCCAACTTGGGCTTGCCCTGGAAAACGAATTCTTGCGACGGGCGAGCACCGAGGCGGGACCGGGCGCCACCTCGGTGTCGGGGGCCGAGACGGGCTAGCCCGCATTCCCGCATTATTCATGACAACGCCTTCAGTACATAGCATCGTGCGGGCCATTCGCGTTGGCGCAGCCGGGCTTTGCCCGGCGGAGCCAGAGCGCGGGAAGGTTTGGAAACCCTCCCAGGGTTTC
>Ga0172363_10004293_pt1 | contig 11526 bp, 8 predicted proteins | sample LakKivs2_kivu2a2_FD_114541 | JGI IMG/M metagenome (GOLD analysis project Ga0172363, IMG submission 114541) | Sediment microbial communities from Lake Kivu, Rwanda - Sediment s2_kivu2a2 | ecosystem: Environmental > Aquatic > Freshwater > Lake > Sediment | place: Rwanda: Western Province, Lake... | reverse complement strand
TGCATTTCTCTTTAACGCTATTGCATCGAAAATACCTTCACAGAGTATTACCGGTACACTCCAATTAATGAAATACTCTAGTCCTATTAACTCGTTTTTATTACAAGAGGGCGCGTTATACTTACGTGCTGGATCTTTTTCAAACGATCTGGATATAAAATAGTTTATACGTCCAGTCCTGTCATACGAAGGGACTACGATTGAATTAGCGTATCTACCCTTTTCGCAGTAACCGATATTATACTTTAAAATATCCTCTTCACTTATACCTCTATGCTTAACGTAGGCTTTGGCTTGACGGTAGGTCAATTTAGTGCTAGATTGTGCTAGGGATATAAATTCCTTAGGTAATTGCACGGCTGCATACTTCTTATCGTCTACCTCACTCTTACCGTCGGGGAAGTAGCTCTTCATCTCTGAAATCTGTGCAGGGCTTGCCTGTACTTTTCTCAAAAGTGATACTAGGCTACGTCCTTTAGTGGCTGGTTCACAGGTCCAGCAATGGAAAAACCCGCTTTTTGGATCGATCTCAAGCTTTGGCTTGTGATGTTTACAGAACGGGCAATGGAAGGCATGATTACCTTTAGTAGAGGGCTTAGATTTTCCTAAAATACTATGTAAAAGTCCGAGGACTAGACGGGATTGCTCCATGTAGAATGATTCTCTACATAGAATATAAGGATTTAATCTAGGATTACCAAATCCTTTCTGAAGAACTTAGCTAGTATGTTATCATTGTACGACTTATCTGAGAAAAGCACCTCGCATTTACATTGAAAATGTAACTCCCAGTATGTTAATTGCTTTTTATTGAAGCAAAATTTTAAAATCTCTTTACGAAAATCACTAGTACCGTTTTCTTTTATCTCAGCTAACAATACCTTATTAGATCCCCAGTAATTTTCCCAATCAGACTCTTTGGTTACAAGTTTTTTTGTAGGTTTCTTACCGGGTCCGGTATGTTCGGCTAACTCTTTTTTAGTAAGTTTCTTCTTTGTATTAGAGAAGATAGACTTTCTTCCAATATAGAACTTTCCGGTTTTTATATTTTTTATCTCGTATACAAACCCAATGCATCCTGGCGGGAACTTCTCTACAGAATCGTACTCTACTACGTTTCCGTCTTTGTACATAAACCATTTTTCTGACATAAATAATTTTTTAACTATCCCACTTAACGATAAAAGTCATATCTGTGTTAGCGGGAATAGGGTAGGGTGTTGCTAGCTTTCCAACTACTAATAGCTGGTTATTTTCATTATAAAGTCCGATAGTCGTTGTATAAGGTCTAAACTCTGAACCTGTCATAAAGTTGTATATTGTTCCATCTACTACTTGACCGAACGATGAACTGATTGGGGTACCAGATCCGCTTACCGGTCCGAAGAATGGAACTGCTCGTGATCCCGAAGTCAATAGCTTTCTCACAAACACACTTGGGTTTTGAGAAAAGTTGAAATCGTTCTCAGATACTCTACATTTAACCTCGTTCTGAAAAATTGTAGTTTCGGCTGTTAGTGATAACGTGTACGACATTTAAACTTTTATTAAGGAGCGAATGCTACTTTCTTCCATCCTACAGCAGATGCTGAGAATGCATAGAACCATAGAGTAGATTGTGACACGGCAAGGTCTCCTACATTACCTGACGGAAGCGGGTCGAGTTCAGCAAAGCTAGCAACTCTTGCTATACCTACTGTACCGCTTACGTGAAGGGTGTATAGTGGATTGCTTTCAAGAATACCTACTTTACCGTCGGTAACGGGCCCGGCTATAGTAGTAGTACCGTCGTCGAAGTATGCTCCTGAAGCCCAAATAATGCCTCCTATGTTTACATAATTGCTATAGTTGTTAGGGACTGAGACATTTGTACCGAGTACTATGTTATTCTTTCCGGGACCTGCAGCCATACCTCCTCCTACCTTACTTCCTGCTCTATAACCGATGAACGTAGAATAGGATGCACTTAATGAGTTTATTCCGGAATATTCACCTAAAAATACCGACCTACTTGCAAACTTCGCTTGGTTGCCGGCGTAAGAGCCTATAAAAGTTGATGCAGAGGCGCTTTCGGCGCTCTGTCCTGCAAGATATCCAAAAAAGTTGGAGCCTATAGCATTCGTTGCTAGTTGACCTGCGTTCCATCCTATAAAATTTGAATAACTAGAGCCTGTTGCTCCGAGGCCTGCATTATATCCTAGAAAAATTGAATCGTTGGCGTTTACTGCATCTCTACCTGCATCGGCTCCTAAAAAGATTCCGTTACTGGTATTAAAGCCTCTTGTTGATGGATTTGTAGAGAATAGTGTAGATCCTGATAGGGAGATAGGATGTGATGCAGTCAGGGCGTTTGATGCAGATAGAGCATATGAGCTACTAAATGCATAAGAAGACGATAATGCATATGAACTGCTTAGGGCATAAGAAGAGCTAAGAGCATACGAAGAACTGAATGCGTATGAAGAAGAGAGCACGTATGAGCTACTTAATGCATAAGAAGCAGATACTCCTGTTAAGGAATGTGATGCTGTTACTGCATTTAATGCCCAGCTTGAAGTACCAAACAGTGATCCTGTATTTACGTTTACGTTAAAGGTTGTACCATCACCTCTTGTAAAAGTTAATATGTTATCTGTTGAGGTAGCATTATTCAACAAAGAAGAAGTATCGGTTGAACCGCCTCCACCGCCTCCGAATGCTGACGATGCTGTGTAGAAAAGCTGTCCTGTTGAGATATTTACTGTTACTACGTTACTTTGGTTTGCAGTTGTGAGGGAAGGTATACTTAATGAGCCTGATAATTTAACTGCTCCCGAGATTTCTACTGCACTGGCTGAAAGATTTGCGGCAAGCCAGGCGAAGTTGCCATCCCCTTCGTCGAAGGCTAAAGGTGCGTTCTTTATATATGTAGCTCCTGTATTAGCACTTGAGGAGACGCGAAATACTAGACCCATCGTTGATTTCTTTTACAAATAAATATCTCGAATTGAACTTACGGGAAATAGTTCTGATAGTTGGGCGATGTTATAATAGCCATTCCTTGGGGATATATTAGATTACCTACCGGAATCGGGACATTGTTTCCTGATACGAAGTAGTTAGTTGCATCAAAGTACCCGTTTAGAATATATAAGCCGCTATTAGCGTTTCCTATGTCAATTAGATTTCCGTTTCCGTCATCTACTATACAGTAGAAAGAAGAGGTTAGTACAAAACTCTGTCTTGATATTTGCTGCCCATAAACTCCTCGCGGGATCGATATTACTGTTACCTCGGCTCCTGATTGAGTTGGGAAGTTTCTTATGTCTGCGTCAAAGGTACCGGATGCAGCTGTCGATTGTGGGTAATTAAATGCGCTAGAGGCTGATACTGGAAAGGATCCGGTTAGGTAGTTTGAATAGTAGAGGTGACGTATTGAATAATAATTAATCGTCTCTTGGGCTATTGAGCCTGTTATTGTCACAGACCCGTTCACCCCTTTCACAATTTGAATACCGTAGAGTCCAAATGAACTTGATTCGAAGGACGAACTGTACTTTAATTTGATAGGAGTAGTTATAACATCTGAAGTCCTAAGACTGTTTGCTGCTCTACTCATCTTATTTTATTACCAATCTAGCTTAACCCTGATTAATGCTTCTTTTGTAAAGTCTTTCACAAGCGGTACAGACATCTTAGCGACTGCCAATAACTCACTATTATCATTGTACAGTCCGACAGTCGTAACGTAAGTCTGTGGATTATAAATCATTGTCGGCCATAAAACGGCTCCTGATCCAGAAGAGAAGGTTGGATTGGAGGAATAGTTATACTCTGAGTTGCCGATTCTCACGAATATGTAATCAGAAGATATTGTCTCTTCGGAGTTAAGCTGAAAATTACCGCTAGCTGAAATGGCTTGATATAATAACGTATTATTAGTTGAAGTATAGGAAGCACTAGCGTTTACAGAGCCTACTCCATAGTTTGCTCTATCGACTGTATAACTTATACCGCCTGAAACTGCTGGTAATGCAAGCGCACTAGGGTTAAGAATAATCGTTCCGATGTCGGGTAGGAAGAATCCATAAGAACCGGATACGGTGTAGCCTGGTGCAATAGCTCCAGATACTGAGTAGCTGATAGCGCTGCCAAAGGAGCCAGATACGAGGTTAAATACTCTTCCACAATCTAAATAGGTTACAGTAGTGACATTATTACTGTTATCACACAAAGTTATTTGACCTCCAGAGCCGGATAAGCTAATGTTAAATGTTCCTGGAAATAATGTTTGCTTATATCTGTTTCTGTCTACGTTGATTGCGAAAATATCTGGTGCACTAGATGCCAGGCCTCCGAAATTAAATCCTTGTGTAGAGCCTGATAAAGCAGGACCGTATACTAGGGTTTCATATTGACGGTAAGTTGTTAGTGATGGTGATACTCCTGGTACTAGGTTATTATACCACTTAGAACCGGATCCATATTGATTACCGTATGCGATAGCAAACTGAACTGCTGCTCCATTAGCAGAGCTCTGGGTTTGATATACATTTAGGTAAAATGCTCCAGCACTAATGTTTGATGTAACAGTAGAGGAGGCTGTATAAAAAGTTGCAAGCGTAGGCTGATTACTACTCCAAGCTGGAGCTGTAATCGAGTCAGAGCTAATTACAAAGTCTGATGGAGCTAATCTTGTGAATGACATATTCTATTATTGATTTACTTTAGTAATTTGAACAGGGATAAACAATCTAGCACCAGAATCACGACCAGTTACAGTTAATGTAGTGTAAAGCGTTGTATTGCTTCCAAACAATGTATTAACTGTAGTTGCAGTAATGTTAATTGTTGTACCAATAACAGTCTTAGAAACGTTCGTACCAACTGTTTGAACTCCTGTAGCGTTTAATGCAGTTGCTTGAGGTGTATTAATACCTACACCGTTAAATGCAGCAGTAGTCCTAACATCTCCGATTTCTGCAATATATCCAGACTGTTCGAAAGTAGATGTAGCTCCAAGATAGTTGAGGGTTTGAGGAGTAATAGAAAGAGATGCTCCTTGTCTAAGAACAATTGTGCTATACCCAATACTGATAGCAGGAAGCTTAGCAGTTCCGCGAGGAAGAGTTATGAGCTTATACTTCATAATCTCTTGAGATTCAGGGAAAGCTTGAATAATTGGCATGTTTTCAATAGCTTCTCCGTAGAACGCCGATCCAGATGGATGATTTGGATTATAGAGAGTATAATCTACTTCGTCGTCGGAAAGAGAGAATTGTGTGATCTGGAAAGAACCATCATTCTGTGCTAACAACTGTCTGCCGGTGTCTGTTAAGATAGCGTCTACTACAACAGATGTGTTACTTAAATATGCCATGTTTTACGTATTTTTCTCATTATAAATAGTGTATTTGCTTAAATTCTATATACCTTCTGGATTAGGAGATTGAGTGTTTAATATCTGAGACTGAACGGCTGCCTGTAAACTATTAATGTTTTCAATCACTTGATTACTGATAGTATCAGGTATTAAGAATCCGTAAGAAGTCGCTCCTGGAGGTTTATTGAATGTCAAAATTGCATTTTGTTCGTCATTGTATCTTTTTAGTAATAAGAACTTATATACTAAGTTAGAGTCTAATATCCAGTTATCCAACACTTGCGGGGTTACCGAGATATTTAATCTTCCGGACTGTAACGAAGAGCTTACTACTTGTAATTCTTGTGAGATACCACTAAAATCGCTCATTACTATTGCGTCCCCAAACTGTGGATTAAACGGATAGTTTACGTCTCCGTAATTATCATACAGGCTACTTGAGATTATTGTCGTTCCTGAAATAAAGAAAGGTACAAATTGATAGCCAGTAAAAGAAGATACCTCGCTATTCATCGTTATCAGGCTGGTGAAGTCCGAAGTATCTGTGATTGTAAAGATTGGATTACCGGAAGATCCTGTTATTGTTGCATACGGGTATCCTCCGGCGCCTACTGCAGCTGGTTGTGTTATGAGATAGCTATTAGATTCGCCAGGTATGAAAGAAGCTGTGAATTCGTTAACTGTAACAAAGCTTTGTGTAAGCCTGAAAGTTACCGTGTCGCCGGCTATCATATTCACGGACGGGGTTGTATAGCTTAACGTCTGCAGGGATCCGGAAGTTATCGATGGAGGGCCGGGCGGGCCGGGTGCTATCACTTCTGTAAGCACTGTGGGTGTTCCTGTGTCATATTCAAGTAGCCATGCTGCAAGGCCTCCTGAGGCGATTTGTACTAGTGATACGGTCTGGTTGTATTGATCAGGGAACGTTCCTATTCTTATAACGTATGTCGCATATATCACCGTTCCGTTTACAGTACCTCTACTGGTTCCATTCGTTACTACGTCAAAGGAGCCGCTCACTGTTTCACCTCCGTAAGGGCCGTCTATTACAAACCAGGGATCAGTAAGGGTATATCCTATGATCGATCCAGTACCTCCGCCTCCTGCATAGTATTGAGAGCTAAAATTTAAGTTTTGAACGCTTCCTATTAGTTGGCTTCCGTTCTTATATGCACCCCAACTGTATTGTGCGGAATTTGATCCAGATACTTGTGGGTCAGGGAATACTACATTTAACCCTAGGTTTATTGTAAAGGTTCTTTGACCTGCTATCGGGGCTGTAAAACTGGGGAATACTGCTAATGATGTTGACCCTGTAGCAAAATCGGGACTTAGTGGATTTTCTCCATCAAGATAATTGTAAATTACGCCATTATTCGTAGTCGATCCTGGAGTTAACGTAGCTGCATAGCGCGGACTAGCAGTACCGCTTATAAAGCTGTTTGGCGATCCAGATACGAATCCGCGAAACGGTGTTGTGGTGTCAAATCCTACGTATTGAAAATACAGTCTTTGATCTGATCCTGTAGCGTAGTATAACTGCGGAGTATAATTATATCCGCTACTAAAAATAGGTCTGATTCCATCAGTAGCTACTTGATTGCTATATTTTTTATTGTCGAATTGCTTAATAGTCGTAGTAGTCCCGGCTACAAAAATGTTTTGTACATCTTGCCAGCTTCTGTTATTTTGGTTGAGTTCAAACAGGCCTCCTGATACGTCAGCAAGATACGCAAGAGAGATGTTTACTCTTCCGGGGAAGAATGAACTGGTAGCTACCTGTGTGAATAGACCTAGCTTACTTGTATTGTAGTTGATAACGGGGTCGTTACCGTATGAAATGTCTCCTGCACTAGATGTATTGTACTGGCCTAGTAAGTAGGAGCCGCTATAGCGAGGTATAATATACGGCCTGAATGTATGGTTATAGTCTTGAACAAAAGCATACTGTGAATAAGGTTGCATGCTTTGTGTGATATTACCATAAAGAACAGTGTCTTCTAAAGACTTTGTAATTAATCCATAGTTGACAGGCGCAAACTGGGTTGAGTTGAAATCGAGATCTAGAAATCTCTGTGATCTTACCGGTGTAAATACGTTCTCAAATAATGGACTTACTGAGTATGTTGTAAAGAGTGGTCCACTACCTGGTACTGAAGATGTCCAAGGGTAAATGTAACTAGAAACTTCTTCTTGCGGAAAATAATTTGATACCACGTCAATATAACTACCGCTAAACTCTCCTGTATACTTCTGTATATCATTTGAAGAGCTCATAAATACGGTACCAATCGATGCAGTTAACGCTATTGAAGCAGTCCCGTTATACTGGATTGGAATACCGGCTAAAAAGTTAGTATTATCTATTACTGCTCCACCATCCGATGCACTTACAGTTAATAAGTAATAATCAGCATCAAGAGAAGATGTAGATACTGTAGGTTCATGTCTTGGATACTTATTTCTTTCAAGCATGTGAGACTTAATAACGATACCTGTATCGGCGCTAGCCCTTGCAGGTACCCAGTCTCTAAGCATCTTAAAGAGTGAGTTATTGTAATACTTAATTAATCTTATAAAATCCCAAACATCATATCTACTAGTATACTCATTAGTAAAGTATGTATTGCTAAGTGTATCAAGTGGTATGTATGAACTAGAATATTGCAGATTAGGAGCTCCTATGTACTGCATAATATTAAAGTATCCGGGCTGTGTAGACGATGTTACATATCCTGAAGATGTGATACTTGCATTAATAGAATCCGCTGGCGAGAATCCTGCTTGTACTGTTATTGAGGTCTTTTCTAGATCATTTGAGTAATACTGTAATGTCGTCCAGGGAGATAGAAGACTACTAGAGATCTGTTGTACGCTTCCGGTCATTATTCTAACCTGAGAAATCTCTTGTATACCGGGGTACTGTAAATAATTATAACCCCCGAATTCTAAAGGTTCTAATATATCAGAAGGAACACCATATGTAGCTATCAATGCACGCATACCCCTTTCTGTACCTCTAGTCTTAAGAAGGTAAGGAAGGTTGTGGTAGATACGCTTATAGATCTCGTCCTGAATTTGGGTACCAGGTAAAGTCGGGGTTACGTATCCTAGAGTTATACTTCCGCCACCCCATACCGTAATAGTGTTATAAATTGAGCTAACCGCGTTCCATAGGCCTAACATGTTGTTGGCTACAAAAGGCATGGTAACTACATATCTGTAGATTTTCTCTTCACCTATTGGCGGTAAGTATAAAGATGCACTTAAGTAGTCGCTGCCTACTGGAGCATAAAGGCTACTACTAGGTAATACAATAGTTGCATACGTACTGGAAGTTAGCGGTAATGCAGATCCTGTTTGATTTATTCCTAACAGTGAATAATACAGGTTATCGGATATACTGGTGTTAGTATATAACTGTACACCAAAACTCTTTATAGCTTCAGATACTTGATCTAAAGAAATTCCGATAAATGGATTATTATTTGCATTATACCTGTTGGAGAGGTCCTTTAAGTAGATCCAAATGTTGTCAAAATGCTGACCGATCATGTTCAAGAAGACCAGGTAAGAAGCATTTGCGCTATCATCCAGAATATACTGCGGTGTAGAATGTATTAACCAATCTTTGTTTTGATCGTCATAATACGAAGCAGACCAGTACATGCTCATAGTATTGGCAGTAGGTACTGTAGTTGGGCTACCTAGCCAGTTAACGGCTTCTGATGAACTTACTGAGTATAATAAAAAAGGTGCAGTATTATTTCGTTTAGGCCATGCAGTAGAAGCGGAGTCGAAATACATGTAGTATTCCCAGCCATCAAAGTTGGTAATGATACTATCAATCTGTGACTGTAAAGATACTTTTGCCTGAGTAGTGTTTGTTTGAGTCAGGCCATAGGAGGCGGATTCTATCTGCTGTAACTTATAAGTGAAATTATATAATCTCTCTGTAGCTGAAGAAAAGTGTATGTAGTTATTAAAGTCACTATAGTCTACATTTATTTGAATTCCTTTTTCATTCATTAAGGAACTCAATTGCTGGAATGAAGAGGTTACTATAGTTGCAAATAGGTCTGAATAGTTGTAGTAGGGTGTAGTCTGTCCTATTCTATCATCAACAGAAACTTTAAAATTAGGTCCTCTCACCTGGAAGGTATCAGCGATAGCTTCCGGGGTGACGTTTATTGATACGTTGAACTCGGCTGGATTTGCAACAGGTGTTACTACCCAAAAGGTGGATTTTACATCGAATTCGGCCGGTAGGGGCTCATATAGTTTAAAGATTATATACCCGATTCCATCCTCTTCGACATACACGGCGTTTACTCCGATAATTTGAACATCGTTACCGAAATTTAAATAGAATGTAGGGTAGTAGATATCGCTCGAAAGTACGGCATTGAAGACACCGAAAGCTTCAGAGAGCTGTGTATTAGAAAGATTTTGTCTGGCTGTTTTTATCTCAGTTCTAGAAGTAGAAATTTCTTTTATCCAGAAATTCTGAGATGGTACCGGACCTGATAATAATTGCTTGGTAAAGAAGTTGTACTTTAGATTGAGAGTACCTCTATTAAAGCCTGATCTCTTAGCGTCGGCCTCTGGGTCTAATACTAGTTCTGTCGTAGTTCCAGTAACAGGATCAACTAGGTTTCCAATATTATACTGTGAAGTATTATAGTTGCTATCTAAAACCGCACCGCCTAAATCCTTAATAAAATACTCAATATAATCATTCTGGCTGCCAAAGTTTGCGGTAACTAGTGCAGTACTAATTAGAGCTACGTCTTCAGGAGAATAAGTTTGATATTGCCCATTCGAACCTATGTATCTTACGTCTACCGTTTCCATTATACTGTATTAGACAAACTTAAAATGTTTGCATTAGCTTCAAGAAGTTGTTGACGAAGTGAGTTGATCTCTTCAATATAAGCTTTTTCTCCGTCAGTTAAAACTCCGCCTCCTAAATATTCTGTACTTCTCGCAGCAAGATATTCGTGAGAATTTAATTCACCTGTTGCGGGTATATCGAAAAATAATTCATTATAAAGGTCAAAGAACTGATCTACAGTTATCTGCTGAGAGGGGACGGTAGATGCTACAGTAGGAGTATATAATTCTGAAAAAGAGGTATCAACTACTCTAGTGAAAGTATTCCGTCCATATACCTCCTTGATTAACTTAACTTCTTCTGCCATTACTGTACTACTTTAAAAATTAAGTTTTCGTTTGTATAGATAACCTCTTCTCCAGATTGAAGTATTGTCTTAATTAAAATTTTATAAAACCTGTTTACCTCTAGTCCGCTTGTATAAAGCGTAAAGTAATTACTTAAAGTATCAGCACTTAACTTTGTATAGTTGGGATCGAAGTCAACGATTACCTCATTAGTCTTATAATCCATCAAAGACCAGTAACTTTCTTGCGGAAGGTATAGTTGATTTAGGTATACCGACGAAGTGGTAAATTGTCTGGCGGGATAGGTTGCCCTAACTCCGGTTCTAACTTTATATACCTCGTTTTGTCTAAACTGTCCGGGGTTGTTTTGGAGTACTATAGTGATCTCATCATTTGTAGCTAGACTCCAAGATCCAGTTGGCCCGTAGACTGCATCTGCCCATTTAAATTCAATTGTCGGAGGATAGATAGTATGGGTGTCGACTGAAAAGAACTTCAAATCTACAAAGGAAGACGTGTTATTCTCTATATAATCCGGATGTTTAACTACTATACCGTAGTTTGATATCGAAGAGCTAAACCAGCCGTCCAATACGTCGGAAATATCCATATTAATGTCCTTATTGGACATATAATCGAAAAATTGACTTCCTGAGTAATTAGTTAAATAAGAGCTTCCTGTATTTGCCCAAGCGGGTGAGTTTTGATAGGGTCCTGTATAAGTCCAGCTTACTCCATTCCTGGATTCAGGGACTTGAGCAAATTGCCCTGTACCCATTGCCCAGGATTGGGATAATGCGTATGCATCTAAAGAGTAGGTTGTATTTAAATTCTGTGCAGAGGCTAGGTATAGTCTTAAGTTCCCTTTCCAAGACCCGCTTATCGACTGTGATGCAAAGATCTCTAATTTAGCAATATCTGCTGGAGAAAACTGTAGTAGCGCTCTTCTAATATCTTTGTCGGGGAAGTAGTATTCTGTAGTG
>Ga0172363_10004292_pt1 | contig 11526 bp, 15 predicted proteins | sample LakKivs2_kivu2a2_FD_114541 | JGI IMG/M metagenome (GOLD analysis project Ga0172363, IMG submission 114541) | Sediment microbial communities from Lake Kivu, Rwanda - Sediment s2_kivu2a2 | ecosystem: Environmental > Aquatic > Freshwater > Lake > Sediment | place: Rwanda: Western Province, Lake... | reverse complement strand
GCCAGCACCCTGAGTGAACTGGGTACTCTCTACGACGCCATGGGCCGGCTGGAGGAGGCGGTGGCCTTCTACCGCCAGGCGGCGGACTTCTATGTCGAACTGCAAGACCTGAGATACGAGGGAGTAGTTCGCAGCAACGCTGCCGACACCCTCATCAAGCTGGGGCGGTACGACGAGGCGCGCCGCGAGCTGGAGCGGGCCATTGCCTGTAAAGAGCCCTTCGGCCACGCCGCCGAACCGTGGAAGACGTGGGATATCCTGCACGACCTGGAGCGGGCGGCCGGGGACCCCCAGGCCGCTGCCCAGGCCCGCCAGCAGGCCGTGCAGACCTACCTGGCCTACCGCCGCGCCGGTGGTGAGAGCCGACAGCCCGGTGCCAGGCTCTGCGCCCAGATCGCTCAAGACATCCAACGCGGTGACACCACAGAGGTAGAGCAATTCCTGGCCCAGGCCGCAGGCGCACCAGACACGCCGGCCTGGCTCAAGGCCATGATCCCCAAGCTCCAGGCCATCCTCCAGGGCTCCCGCGACCCCGCCCTGGCCACGGACCCCAACCTGGACTACGGCAACGCCGCAGAACTGCAACTCCTGCTGGAGGCCCTGGGGTCAATGTGAGAGGGCGAGGCATCCCTGGCCGGCTGTATGCAATAGTGGAGCAGCGTTCGGCGGCGGAGGCATCCAGTAATTCAAACGACTCTTGGGGATGCCTCGCCCCTACTTTTTGCAGTGGGGATGAAAGGTTACGCAGAGGCGATCTGGGCCAGCGCCTGCCGCACGGGGATGAAACGCTCGCCGGGCCAGAGCCAAGCCACGTCAATCCAGAAGCCGGGCACGGCGACGGAGCGCAGGATGCCTTCCGCGTCGGGCATGACGGGGACAAAGCGCGTGCCCCCCGGCCTGGCCGGGACAGGCTGAAGCTGGTAGAACTCGGTGCCGGCCGGCCCGTAGGGGTCAATGAGCCATAGCTCGCACACGCCGGCCCGCTCGTAGGCCCGGAACTTGGGGCCTCGGTCGTAGAAGGCCGTGCTGGCCGAGAGGATCTCAATGACTAGGTCGGGAGCGCCGAAGACCCCTTTGCTCTCCATCATGCCCGTCCGTTCCCTGGCCACGAAGAGGATGTCCGGCTCGTAAGTTTGCTCTACTTCCAGCTCTACGGCAGTGCGAGATCCGAGTACCTCTCCCAGATCGTGCTCTTCAACGTAGGCCGCGAGAAGGCGGAACAAGAACCCAAACAACCTCTCGTGGATAGTAAAAGCAGGAGAGTGCACGATCACCACCCCGTCAATCAGCTCGGCTTTCTGGTCTTCGGGCGCGTAGCGGAAAAACTCCTCGGAGGTCATCCGCTCCGCCACTTCAACGCGGGTGAGTACGGTCATGGGAACACCTCGGCCCACTTTGAGCGATCTGGTCATCACACTGAGTCGCATTATACATCAGATCGGGGGCTGCTGCAAGGAAGAGCGAAAGAGGAGGAGAGAGGGGAGAAGGAAAGAAAGGGGAAGGAGAGGAAAGGAAAAGTGACAGACATCAGTGAGCTGAGCTTTGAGGCCGCCTTCGCTGAGCTGGAGGAGACGGTGCGAAAGTTGGAAGCAGGAGATCTGACGCTGGAGGAATCGCTGGCCCTCTTCGAGCGGGGCCAGACACTGGCCGCTCACTGCCAGAAGCAGCTCGACGGAGCGGAACTGAAGGTGCAGCAACTCCTGTCCACGTCCCAGGGCGAGCACCGCGCTGTGGACTTTGAGGTGCAAGAGTAGCAGGCAGGAGGTTAGTAAGGGCGAGGCATTCCGTGTGGCTTGGCTCAATTACACTGTACCCTCGTGTGGACAGGCACTTGGGTCAACAGGATGATCTTGGGAAGGCCTCGCCCTTACTCTGGGGGAGCAAGTGTCGGCACGGGGGTGGGCTTCTCGGGCGGCTCAGTGACCAGGCGGTTCAACTGATCCACCGTGGCCGATTCCATGAGCAACACCGCCTGCTCTCCGACGCGCCGCACATAGTAGGAGGCCTGATCGGGCGTCTGGTCGCCGATCTCCAGCGATTGCATGCTCCCATCCTGCAGCCTTACCTCTACAGTGAGCCCGGGATCATCGAGCCCAAAGGGGACAAAGGAGACGGCCGTCTCGGTCAGCACGCGCCTGGGCTTCACGGTGCTCAAACGCACCAGGACCCCCTCCAGGCGGGCGGAGTCCCCCTCGGCTTGGTAAGGCTCCTCCATATCCCACTCCGATGCGCCCCGACGCGTGGCCGCCATCCGCGTCCCCTCGCGCGTCTCCACCTGAAAGCGCGCCACATCCGGGATGGCAAACTCCATGAAAGGGGGCTCCTCCGGGGGCGCTTTCTGGCCTCGGATCTCCACGAAATACACGAAGGCCCCCAACAGGGCCAGGGCAATCAGCAGGATCAGTGTGTTCCGCAGTCTCACCAGTCGTCCCTCACCGCCGTTGCCACCATACGGTGGCCCCCACCGCCAGCACCACCACCGGCAGCAGAATCCAACTGACATAGCCCACCAGCCGCGACTGGGCGTAGGTGAGGAAGAGCTCGCGCATCTGTGGCGGCTTAGGACGGATGGCGATGAGTTCCTCCTCCTCGGCCAGCCAGTTGACGCTGTTGAGGAAGAGGTCGGCGTTGCCCAGGCTGGCGATGGCGCCATTGCTGACGAAATCGGAATCGCCAAAGAGGATAAGGCGCGCCTTTCCCTTCCCTTCCACCTCCTGCTCCACGATGGCCCCCATTACCAGCGGCCCCGCCTGATCCTCTCCCTCGTCATACCTGGCCTGCGGATTCTCCACATCGGTCTCCCCCCAGCTCCGCGGACCGCTCTCCAAGAGGGGGGTGAAGGTCCGGCCCGAGGGGGGATTTTCCCTGTCAGCCAGGTCATCCACCGAACGGGCTAGCGGGAAGAATGCCATGGGCAGGTCTTTGGTAATCTGGGAGAATGGGTAGCGGACCACCAAAGGCACAGCCGGATCGCCCAGCAGAGAGTTGGTGGGGTCGAGGATGATCCCCTTTCCGAAAGCTACCTGCCAGTTGGCCAGCAGCTCATTGAGCCCCGCGTCGCGCTGGGGGTCCTGAAGGATCAACACCCTGCCCCCCGCGCTCAAATAGCTCCTCAACGCCTCCAGCTCCGCGGGCAGGAGAGGCGTCTGAGGCGCGGCGATAATCACTGCCGCCGCCTCACTGGGCACGGTGTCGGTCACCGCCAGGTTGAAGGCCTGGACGATGTAGCCATCGGCCTCTAAAGCACCCTTGGCCTGCCCATAGCCCGCCTGGTCGAAGCCCTCGATGTCCCGCTCGCGGTGGCCGGTGAGGAAGTAGACTGTCTTCTGCACATCGCGGGAGACGCGCAGGATGCCGCTGGTGATGTCCTGTTCCTGGGTGCCAAAGGTATCGTACCGTTTCTCCCCCCGCTCGAAGACCAGGGTGCCGTAGCTGCGGATCTCGTACTCTCGGGCGATGGAGGGCTTCAGGTCGGGGTCAATGATCTCATAGGATATCTTGTCGCTGGCGTAGGTGTACTCCTGAAGCAGGTCCTCCGCATCCCCAGCCTGAGGGTCATCCCCGGCGAAGAAACCGAGGATCTTCACCGGCTCTTTCAGCCCAGCCAACACCTGTCGGGTCTGAGACGACAGGGAGTACTGGCTGCCGGCAGTGAGGTCCCAGCGCTGATGGTGGCGCATTGCCAGGAAGTTCACCAGGATCAGGATCCCCAGGAAGGCCAGGCTCATGACCAGCGCATTGGAGCCGTAGCGGGCTGTCCGCCCCGTGAGGGCCGCGCGCACCTGCTCGGGGCGCAGGAGGACGAAGCTGACCCACAGGAGCACCCCCAGACCGAGGGCGAGCTCCGCCTTCAGGTCCCAAAAACGGTTGATGAAATAGGAGCCCAGCCCTCCCAGGAGCAGGATAGTTCCTAGGTACGCCAGATAGTGAGCGTATAGCTTCAGCTTCTCTACGATCACTTCCACCTCCGCGTCTCCAGCGAGCGGGTGGCCAGGAAGAGCCCTGCCACCGTCACGCTCAGATAGTACACCACATCCTTGCTGTCAATGACCCCCTTGGCAAAGTCGGGGAAGTGGGTCAGTAGGGAGAGGTTGCTGAGAAAGGTGGAGATAGGCGGGCCGAAGGCCTCGGCGAAGGCCCCCGTAAGCCACAGGAAGAGCAGGAGCACAATCCCCAGCACCCCAGCTATGACCTGGTTCTGACTCAGGGAGGAGGTGAAGACGCCGATAGCCAGCATACTGCTGCCCATTAGCAGCACCCCCAGGTAGCCGCTCAGGATGGGCCCCATGTCCGGGTCGCCGAAGAGCAGCAGGATGAGGGGGTACAGCAGGGTGAGGGCCAGCATCATCCCGAAAAGGGCCAGCGCGGCCAGGAATTTCCCCAGCACCACCTCCCAGTCCCGCACCGGCGAGGTGAGCAATAGTTCTAGCGTGCCCGAGCGCTGCTCCTCGGCTAGCAGCCGCATGGAGAGAAGGGGGGCTACAAAGATGAGCAGGAAGACCAGGTTCTGAAAGAGGTAACGCAGCGTCGCCTCGCGGGAGTAGAAGAGGATACGCTCGAACAGGATGCCCAGGATGAAGAGAAAGGCCGCCGTCACCACGTAGGCGATGGGAGAGACGAAATAGGCCCCCACCTCTCGCTGGGCGATAGTCCAGGCATTCTTCATGACCCTATACCTCCATATTGCGGGAGAGTTCTCCCGGAAAGTGCTGCAAGCCCTTTGATGGGAGTAGCGGGGCTTGCCCCGTGCCAATGCGCAGCAAGCTGCGCTATTCCATTCATCCCTCTGAGCTCTCACTGGTGGTCAATTTGAGGAAAATCTCCTCCAGGCTCATACCCACGGGGCGCATCTCCAAGAGGCCCCAGCCGCCCTCCACCACCATAGCCGCCAGTTGGGGTCGCACATCCACACCCAGCGCACTCTGCACCTCGTAGCCGCTTGCATTGAGGGGGTCTACCGACAGCACCCCCTCGATGGTGGCCAGCCTCTGCTGCAACTCCTCGTCGGCTCCCTGCACCTGTAGCCAGATACGTTCTGCGCCTTGCAATCGGGCGGTGAGGTGCTCTGGAGTGTCCTCGGCTACGATGCGCCCCTGGTTGATGATCAACACCCGCCCGCAGATCTCACTCGCCTCGGGCAGGATGTGAGTGGAGAGGATGATGGTCCGCTCCCGGCCCAGATCGCGGATCAGCCCCCGCACCTCCACCACCTGTTTGGGGTCCAGGCCGAGGGTGGGCTCATCCAGAATGAGCACCTCCGGATCGTGCAGCAGTGCCTGGGCCAGCCCCACCCGCTGGCGATACCCCTTGGAGAGCTTGCCGATGATGGCATCGGCGTGATGGGTCACCCCACACACCTCCATGGCGTAGGCCATGCGTTGATCTCTATTGATGACATTCCGCAGGTGGGCCAGGTACTCCAGGTAGGAGCGGACGGTCATCTCCGGGTAGAGGGGCACGGTCTCGGGCATATAGCCGATGCGCCGCCGCACCTCCAGTGATTGGGTGAACACGTCGAAACCGGCCACCGTGGCCCGTCCCGCACTGGGAGCCAGGTACCCGGTCAGGATACGCATGGCGGTGGTCTTCCCCGCCCCGTTGGGCCCCAGGAACCCCAGCACCTCCCCTTGTTCCACGTGAAAGCTCACATCCTGTAGGGCCACCGTCTGGCCGAAGGTCTTGCAGATTCCTTCCACCTGGATCATAACTGCTGCTCCTTCCAAGCAAAAAGCACCCCGTGCTCCTAAAGGTCTCACAGTGTGCTTCCCCATCTTTCCGCACCTATCGGGCGGAAGAGCAAAATAACTATAGCACAAGAGCCAGGGCTTGTCAAACTGCGATTCGCGCAGGTGACGGAGGGAATTTCGCCCCCAGCAGGTTTGAGATGGGAACTTTGACAGAAGAGCCTAAAACAACTATAATCGGTCTACAGAACAGGGGAGAGGGAGACGTTCAGCCTATGCCCGTCCACTACGAGCCCTACCACGTCAGAAGGACTCTGAACAAGCGCCAGCACGCCGACCATGGGTTCTGGGATCGCTGCTTGACAGCTCCCTACATTGGCTGCGAGTACGCCTGCCACATCTGCACCTCCCGCGCCTGCCCATACTGCCCCTTCGATGATCCGGCCGACTTCGGCCGGATTGTGCGCTTCAAGGATGCAATGCTTTGCTGATAGGGGATGAGATGATGAGCAAAGGAAGGCGTAAGCGAAAAGAGCCTGGACGCCGGTCGCGCTACTCGGAGATAGCGATCGGCATCACCGATCTCAGCCGTGAGGAGTGGGAGAAGTTGCAGGAGCGCTCCGACGATGCGGCGGGCGGATACGACACTTACGAGGATTGGCTGGCTGAACAGCGAAATGTGATCCGCAAGCTCAGAGCGCTGGGGGCTGAGCCCCTCAAGGTGCCAATACAGGTGGATGAGCTGGAGCAGTGGCTGGCCCAGGAGAACCTGCCCAATACCTCCGAAAGCCGAGCCCGTTACGTCGGTCTGACGGTGAGAGAGATAGTGCGGGGAAGGGAGCAGCGATGACTCGTCCAACTCCTCTGCTGGATGATCGCCCACTTCGACACCCTGCTGAGTGTGTAGAGGAGAGAAAAGATGCCTGAACTGCCTGACATCGTGGTGCTGGCGCGCAGCATGGATGAGGCACTGCAAGGGAAACGGAGAGTATGACGTGTGGGGCAACGAGGGGCGCTACGCCGAGCATTTACAGGTGGGCTATCGGACGGGGGAGCCCTGCCCGGCCTGTGGCACACTGATCGAGGAGGTGCGCGCGGGCCAGACGACCAGCTACATCTGCCCTCAGTGCCAACCCCTCAGAAGTAAAGTGACAGAGAGATGAGTGCTCACTGTCACATCGGCACCTCCGGCTGGGTCTATCCCCACTGGAAAGGGGTTTTCTATCCCGAAGAGTTCCCCCAGTCCCGGTGGTTCGAGCACTATGCCCACCACTTCGCGACGGTGGAGATCAACAACACCTTTTACCGGCTGCCGAGGGAGTCCACCTTTGACCACTGGCGGGAACAGGCTCCGGAGGGATTCCTGTACGCGGTGAAGGCCAGCCGCTACATCACCCACCTCAAGCACCTGAGGGAGTGCGCCGAGCCGGTGGAGCGCTTCCTGAGGCGGGCACGGCGATTGGGAGATCATCTGGGGCCGGTGCTCTACCAGCTCCCGCCCCACTGGGGAGCCGATCCAGAGCGGCTGGAAGAGTTCGCCACACTGCTGCCTAAAGACCTGACCCACGTCTTCGAGTTCCGAAACGGGCGCTGGTTCATCGAGCCGGTGCGGGAGGTGCTGGAACGATACGGCCTGAGCTTCTGTATCTTCAGCCTCCCCGGCGCAGAGTGCCCCCTGTGGGTCGCCGGTCAGGCGGTCTACATCCGCTTCCACGGATCGGGTCGGGCCTGCGGTGGACGGTACAGCCATGAGGAGCTAAGCCCCTGGGCCCACCACATCCAGGGCTTCCTGGCCCAGGGCTATGATGTTTATGTTTACTTCAACAACGATGCCTTCGGCTATGCCCTGGAGAACGCCAGGGAGCTGAAAGAAATGGTCGAGGGAGGAAAGAAATGGCAAGCTGCAAGGAACGGCTGATGGCTCATTTTCAGGAGCAGGGGGTGGCCTTCGAGGAACTCAGCTTTCCTGAGGTGTACACTGCTCAGGAGGTGGCGGCCCAACTGCACGTCCCCGGCTGGCAGTTGGCCAAGGTGGTGATGGCCAAAGTAGGAGAAGGACTGGCCATGTTGGTGCTGCCCGCCCCGGCCAGAGTGGACTTCTCCCAACTGAAGGAGGCATTGGGAGCGAAAGAGGTGGAACTGGCCCGCGAGAGGGAGTTCGCCGACCGCTTCCCTGACTGCGAGGTGGGAGCCATGCCCCCCTTCGGTAGCCTCTACCAGGTACCGACCTACGTGGACGAGTCCTTGGTAGGGGCCGGGGAGATCGTCTTCCTGGCAGGGACGCACAACGAGGCGCTGAAGCTGAGCACCGCCGATTACGAGCGGCTGGCCCAACCTCAAGTGCTCAGTTTTGCCCGCTGACATGATCCAATCCAGCCAATTCCTACATCCAGCACGACTTTGGGAGCCGGCTAGCGACCGCGTCCGCTGCCTGACCTGTGAGCGACGCTGTGTGCTGGGAGAGGCGCAGCGAGGATGGTGCCGCACGCGGGAGAATCGCAAGGGCCAGCTTGTGACCCTCATCTACGGCAACGTCTCCTCGCTTTCGGCTAATCCCATCGAGAAAAAGCCTCTCTTCCACTTCTACCCCGGCTCGGTGGCCCTCACCGCAGGGAGTTGGTCCTGCAACTTCGACTGCCCATGGTGTCAGAACTGGGACATCTCCAAGTCGCCCCCCCGCCCCGGCCGATTTATGTCGCCCCAGGAGTTCATCGCCCAGACGGTACGGAGTCGCTGTCGCGGCATCTCCATCAGCTTCAACGAGCCCACGCTCTCGCTGGAGTGGTCGCTGGAGGTTTTTGAACTGGCGCGGGCACAGGGTCTGTACAACACCTTCGTCACCAATGGCTACATGGCGCCGGAGGCGCTTCAGCTTCTCATCAGGGCCGGGCTGAACGCCATGAATGTAGATCTGAAAGGTGATGCCGGCGCGGTGCGGCGATACTGCCAGGCGGATGTGGAGGCCGTGTGGCGCAACTGCCGGGCGGCGAAGGAGGCCGGGGTGTGGATCGAGATCACCACGCTGGTCATTCCTGGTGTGAATGACCAGGAGGAGACCTTACGGTCCATCGCCTGTCGCATCCGGGAGGAGCTGGGGGCTGAGACTCCCTGGCACGTGAGCGGCTACTATCCTGCTTACCGCTTCACCGCGCCGCCCACTCCGGTGCACACGCTGGAGTGGGCACATGAGATCGGCCGGGAGGAGGGGCTGGAGTTCGTGTACCTGGGCAACGTGCCAGGCCATCACTGCGAGAACACGTACTGTCCTCAGTGCGGTGAATTGTTGCTCCGGCGACATGGACTGGGGATGATGGAATGTCGGATCAGGGGAGGGAAATGTCCTGGTTGCGGCTATTCAATTCCAGGTGTGGGTTTGGAGGGCTCTCCAAGATAAAGCTGGGAGGAGAATCCCATGTTGTGTTGGTGCAGAGGGTTGTCAGTTTTTCTAATAGCCGGATTGCTGGTCGCCGCTGGTGGATGCGCTGATGCGGTGCCTTCACCAACTGCCACGCCTGCCTCCAGCCGTGAGGGCACTATCACGATCAAGAGTGTACAAATCATCGCTGGTCATCGAGTCACCTTTGCCGGACAGAGCACGCTGCCTGATCAGTATTCTGGTTCGATATGGCCGGGCCGCTCCCGCCCGGAGAATGAGCCCTGGAGCGGTGATGGGTCACACTTGTTTCTCCCGTCTCCTTGCAAAGGGGGCCAGCCCTGCTTGCAACTCGTCAACGAAGTGCTTAAAACCAGCATCGGCTTTGCCAACAGCGTATAGGTCGAGGGCTTCAGCGATGTCAGGACCGTACTCCAAGCCACCCAAAGGAGCGACAACACCCGTTTGCCGGATGGCATCTCGCAAAGCTTGCTTGTAGCGTCCGCGCTCACACTTGTAGGTGGGCACCTCAGGAATACTACCGACCTCCAGCACCTGCTGAAGTCCACAAGGGTCGGCCAGATACCATCGCTCAATGTGGGGATCAGGCACAGCACAAATCACGAGGCCAGGATAGCCGCTTTGTTCCACAATGGCCCGGATCTCGTCCCGCCTCTCTCGATAGCTGAGACAGTCACCGTCAATGGCCACTACCAGCAGAGCAAAGGGGCGTTCACGCTCGTGGTTCACGTCTCGCAAGAATCGCCGCAACTCGTCCAGTGCCACGCCTCGGCCACCCGTCGCGTTGCGTACTTCATGGCGTAGCTTCTGGAGAGCTAATCCCATCTCCTGTGCGATCCGGCTTACCAGGGCTGTCAGGAAGCGCTCCTGTCCGATATCTTCCAGGAAGTACCCGATTCGGATCTCATCCACCGAAGTCCCCCCTCAGAACCCGCTCCATCAACGAAGTTTCTTCCAGGGCCTGCTCGATCTGCCCTGGGCGAAACAGAGGACCATGATCTTGTAAGGGCACAAAGGTCGTCGCCCCATTCTCCTTGCTGCAGACGACCAGAGAACCGGGCTGGAAGTACTCGGGCAGCTTGGGAGAATGGGTGTTGACGAGGATCTGCTTGCCCTCTGTAGCTGCGGTCTGCAACAATTCAGCAATGAGTTGGAGCCGTCGCGGATGAACCCCGTTCTCTGGCTCTTCATAGCCGATGACTGTCGTTGGCGCCAGAGGGTTAGTGATGGCGAGCAGCCCCAAGATGCGCAGGGTGCCCTCGGAGATGACCCGCGCTGAGAAGGATACTTCATCTTCGAACACCTCAAGGCGAAGAAAGCCTTCTGGCGTGCGCTCCACATCCAGCCGTTGGACATCCGGCAGCAGAGAACGAAGGGCGCGGTTGAGAGCCTGGAACTGACGGGGGTTTCGGGCCTTTAGAGTGTTGTAAAAGGCGGCCAAGTCAGCGCCGAAAGCTCCCAGGTTTTCCGCCTCTTTCAACGGCGTCTCAGTTCGCATCGTCTCAGGGTCGAAGTAGTAAAAACGCCAGTGGGAGAGCTCCTCTTTGAAAGCCGTGATATGCGGGTAGTGAGGCGGATAGAGAGGAGTCGAGACCAGGGTGTAATCCAGGCCCATCTCGTGTTCCGTCGGTCGTGCCTGTCCCTCCAGGCGCAGCCGCAAACGCCCTTCCATCGGCTCGATAAACGCCCGCCGTGAGGCCTTCACGGTCCCGTCTCGGTTCAGGGCGACCAGCCGCTCATTTATCACACGCAGGTAGCCTGAGTCGACCATCATCTGCACGGTGAGAGTGTAACGGAGCAAGGACTCGGTGACACGGCGCCGAGACGGTCCTGCTGCGCCACCCTCTTCAGGCAATCCTTCTCGAACCTCACGAATGCGCCGCTCCACGGCCTCCACGACCTTGGGCGATAGCTCCACATCCGCCTCAATGGTGAACTCGACAGCGGGCTGAGCCAGGAGCCCCCTTAACCCCTGGTCACCGTAGTAGAAGGCCTCCAAGGGAGCGCCTCGATGCCCTTTGAACGCCTCGCTCAGGGTTCGAGACGTCACGACCCGGCTCAGCAGTCCCAGAGCGTCGAACAGGTTGCTCTTGCCAGCTGCATTCGGTCCGATGACGACTGTCAACGGCTGAAGCTCAATCTCAATGTCTTTGAGGGATTTATAACCCTGAATCTTCACGCGTCGGATCATATCTCTACCTCTCTCGCGCTACTTTCTGCCACTGCTTCTGCGATACCACATACCGCACTGCTTGCACTTCCTCCTCTGGCTGCAGGCAGGAACTTCATGAGGCCGTAACCAGGGGCAGTGGGCGCTCTTGAAGGGCTTCGGCTGCATACCACAGGGCTTCTTGGACATCCTCCAATGTCAAGTCGGGATATGCTTCTAGGATCTCCGCCTTCGTCATACCCTCAGCAACCATGCCTACCACCGTAGCTACCGGGATG
>Ga0172363_10004291_pt1 | contig 11529 bp, 13 predicted proteins | sample LakKivs2_kivu2a2_FD_114541 | JGI IMG/M metagenome (GOLD analysis project Ga0172363, IMG submission 114541) | Sediment microbial communities from Lake Kivu, Rwanda - Sediment s2_kivu2a2 | ecosystem: Environmental > Aquatic > Freshwater > Lake > Sediment | place: Rwanda: Western Province, Lake... | reverse complement strand
TCGCCGGCCGGAATCATCGGTGTAAACGTCAATTCCCAAGTTGTTCCACCAGGATGTGTCGTAGCAACGCCAATCTCCCCGCCCTCACCGGTCAAGTCTACGTCCGTAATCACCATTTCCGCCACGTCAGTATCAAGATACTGGCCCTGGAACTCGACGACCCACGGCGTACCCGGCCCTGGCCCGCCAGTGACAACCACGTCGCCAACTTCAATGTTGCTCAGAGCCTCCAAGGCCGCCTGCACAGTAGCCGCCGGCGCGTTGTGATGGATGTTGACAGTTACCTGGCCGTCAAACGTCAGTGTGAAGTTGCCACCGTCCACATTCGTCAATGTGACGGTCTGCACCTCATTGGCGTCCTGTGCAGTCACAGTGTAAACCGTCGTGTGCCCAGTCACTTGGAAGCGTGCGCCCACAGGCACAATGGTGTCGTCATTGGACAAATCCGCCACGGTGTCAATTTCCAGCGTCGTATCGTCCTCGACGATGCTTAGATCGTCTACGGCCGCCGAGCCGGAAAAGCCATCCTGGAGAATCACGTCCGCATCTCTCAACTCAATGCGTGCCATAATGTCACCTTCAGTCAATGTTATGCGGCGTCACCGCTAAGCATCCGCCCGTGCGACGGTTGGCTCGGTCGCCTTGCACTTGCCACTGACCGAGATTGTGGCATCCTTGTAGTTGATCTCGCGGCTTTCCGAGCGGAAGTCCGGGAACGTCACGGTCTCAAGCTGCGACGTACCACAGGGCGGGGTGTGCTTGACGATCAGGTCAATGCAGTACGGCTCGCACAAGTCGGCCGAGGCGCTGACCCACTCGTCCGCTCCGCCGACCCCCTTGAACGCATCCATCGGGCTGACCGCTTCACTGGTGCCCTGTGTGATGTGCTCGAACACGGCATCGAGCTTCACGTCCATCGGCACCTGATTCCCTTCACGCACTGTATCCAAGTCCCCGCGGTCCAGGTCATAGTTGTACTCGTTGTGCTCGGTATAGGTGATGTTGCCATCGCCGATCTTGATGTCAAGATTCTGCGGCAAGAACGTCACCACGCCACCGTCCACATACGTCCCCGCACCCAAGGCAGGAGTAAACACAATGTTAGTCGTCGGACCCGTGCCAGCGGGCGTGCGCGCCGTGACAGTATGCACCGTTGTTGCGGCCGTCTCACCAGCCACCGTGAAGCGCGCACCAAGTGGCACCAAATCCGTATCCGCCGTATTCAGCGCCAGGGTATCAATATCAAAGTCCGTATCATCTTCCTCCGGCGCAGCCGCCGGTTCATTGATCGCCCCAGTACCCGCAAGCCCGTCTTGCAGAATCACATCGCAGTCCCTCAACTCAATACGTGCCATCGTAGTATCTCCTTGTTTGCTTTGTTTGCCTAATTGCCTAAGTAATCGAAAGCTCCATCACGTAACGCGCGTCCACCATTGACTGTTTTACCTTCGTGGTCGCGTCCACTTGCCCGAAGTGCAACACCCGCACACTGTCGCTCCGCTTGTTGCCCGGCGACAAGCAGCCAATCAATTCCTCCTCGTCGTCACCCGGCTCATCTCCGTACTTGTAAATCGCAATAGCTCCATCCATCGCCTCGTGGAAAGCGCCAACAGTCTTGAGAATGGCGTATTGGTTTTTTTCCTCTCCGTAAGTGCTCGTGAAAAGCACATTTACCACAACCTCCATCTGGAAATAGTTGTGACTCAACTCACGGGTAAAAGGCCCAGTGATTCTGATTTCACAGCGATCAGGGGCCGCCAGAAACTCCGACGTTCGTTCATCAAGCCCTTCAACAAGACACGGCAATGCGTTGCTCGCAGCTACCTCCGTGAGATAGGTGGCCACGGATGCAAAGACCCAGCGTGCCCAATTTGGATCAGCGGCCGACATACTACGTCTCCCCCTCAGCAAGCGAGGCCGGTGTCACCAAATCATCGGCCGACTCCGCAATGATCGACCCACTGACGCCCAAAGCCTCGCCCTTGACCTCCTTCGCCGTAATCAGATAAGCGGAATCGAACTCGTATTCGTCGAAGGTTTCAATGGTGTACTTTCGCCCGTTAAAGCCAATCCAATCACTCTCCTTAAGCACAAGATTAGGAGCATCGCGGCGCTCCACAATGAACACACGCTTACCCCGCTCCCAGCCACCGCCCGTAACCAACTGCTTATTAGCCGAAATCAAGGAGATGCTTTGCTTCACCTCTCGACTGACCTGGGCCGGAAGAACAACAGCCCGCGGAATCACCGTGGCTGTCTTTGTCCGGCTCACCGCACCGGTTTTCGTATCCGTAATCACCGTCCCATTTTGGTAAATGGTAATCGTGCCGCCGTATTGCCTCTTCAAGGCATAGAGCACACGACGAATCTGCTGATTCAGACCGTAACTTGCAGGATACGTCATAACGGCACTCTTTGCTCAGTCTTCCAGAGCCTTTTCCAATCGTTCCATCATCATGGTATTCTGCGCAATCACGTCGGCACATCGCTCCACCAGTGGCATCAATACGTTACTCTGCTTGTCTTCCAAGGCTTCGATGCGCTTGCTCATACGAACTTCGCGTATCCAATTTTGCCAAAGAAAGAAAGCGGTAACAAGAATCAAGGGGCCGTATTGCTTGAGCAGGAACAACAGGTCGGCAAAAGTGTCAGCATTCATTGCCTCGCTCCGTCAGAAACACAATTGACAGCGAAGAAAGGCTGTCCGCCCGAATATGACTCCAAGCGGACAGCCATTACCTACCGACAGAATCGGCTGATGGTTAGCCGAGCACCGGCACGAGCAGTCCGCTGTCCAGCACCGCCACACCCGCGAGGATGTCGCAGTTCACGACCGTGCCGCCCGCGTTGATGTCGTACTGCATCAACACACGCATCCCGATCCCGTTGTGCGGAATCACGGCCGCCATGACGCCCATGCGGGTATCCGGCAGGGCCAGGGGGCGGGTGACGAGGGCCAGGGCGTCCCGATGGAACGCCAGGTTCATCGACCCGTAGGGGCCGGGGAACGCATCAGCACCCGACGCAACGGCGGCAGTCAGCGGCCGATCCAAGTACACCTTGGTATGGGTCGTATCGACCACTTCAGCCTCGATGATCGTGTAGGTATGCCGAGCAGCCGGGGTCGCCCCGAAGGAGAGCAACTGGCCAACTTGCAGATGCTTGCCGGCAACACCCACCGTGAACGTCATGTCCTTGCTGTAGCCGGACGCGCGGTTGGTAGCCTCGTTCACACACTTCACCCAGCGCGTGGCAACCGCGTCGTCCAGCGTGGCATACTTGAGGGCCTCGTTCAACTCGAACTTCGCCGCATCGGTAGCCGTGGCCCAAGTCGGCTGAGCGTTGCCAGCAATGACCACATACTCACCGACTGCCGGCGCAAGAACGGACGCCAGTTCACCAGTGGTGCCAGCCGCATAAGGTTCCGTGACCGGATCGCTGTCCGTATCGCTGCCCGACAGCGGGCAGTTGACGTTCTGGCACATATAGGTGTCGAACCCAAGGATACGGCCGAGGGTGGCGCTTTCCAACGCCGAGCCGCCGTCACCGCGCTCATTCGCCTTCAGAAAAATGTCGGTCTTGAGCATGGCGGTTTCCGCCGTGGGAGCCATGACCAACCGGCGACCATCCATCGGAGCTTTACCGATATTCAGCTTCTCACGCGCCTCCAGTACACAATCCTTCGCCGTGCTGTACGACAAGCCGTTCAGCTTGCCGACACGATCATCAGGATCGCCAAGGTAAGCGTGAACCCGCCCGAGCAGCGCACGATCAATGCCCCGCGCAATGGTCAGCATTGCAGGCCGGAGGTAGATGTCAGTCAACTCCTGGAACGACTTGCTGCCCTCTCCGTCACGGATCACGAAGCTGGAGTAGAACCACTGATCCAACGGCACCGCCACGTTGGTAGCCGTAGCATCCTGCTGAGACAGCGTCGTCCCGTCAGTCTTCCGACGAATCTTGAACTCGCCGGGCTTCCGGGTGTTCACAACATCGCCGAACTTGGCAACGTCATTCTCAAAGTCACGGTGAACCAAGTTCGCCATAACCATGTTCTCTTCGAGAATCATAAGCCCCTCCTGAGCCCAAAGCTCAGGAATGTAGGCATCCAGGTTGTTCTCGAAGCAGGCCACAAAGGGCTGAGACAGGTAAAGGGAATTCATGTTACACACTCCAAAGGTTGTTGATTTCACTCGGGCCGGCGCGAGCACGGAACCCGCAACCCTACAGCACACAAGTGACCAGACACCGACCCCTGGTAAGACATTTAGCGGCGCTTAGGACCGAGACCGAGCAATCCAGGGTTCTTCTCTCGAATCTCGCGGTACTGTTCCGGCGTCAGCTTCTTAATCGCTGCCGCATCCAGCTTGCCGCCTTGACCCGGCGCAAAGCCGCCGGTTACTGAACTCGAACCAATACCCGACACGACGTTGGCCTTAAAAAGGTTGCCAAACTCTTCGGGCAACTGCTTCATGCGAGCCACCGCCTCTTCAGGCGTGCGCGTCATTTCCTCGCGCTGATTCGTCTTCGGGTTAACATCCATCATCACCACCTTGACCTCGTACTGACCCGTAGGGCGCTGCGTCACGGGATCAAGGACTTCCACCAGCTTCGTCATGGGTTTGAGAATCGTGACGATCTGGCTAGAACTAAAAGCGTCGTTCTTCACAGCCGCATCTTGCAGTGAGCGCTGAATCGTAGAGTCCCGATACATCGCCTCCCAGCTATGAGCCTTCTTTTCCGTCTCCACGAGTTTTACCTGGTACGCCTGCTCCAACTCCTGCTTTTCCTTGGCCGCAGCCGCTTCTGCCGACCGCAACTGGCCCTGGACCGATTCCAGATTCTCCTTCAACGCTTTGCGATCAGCCTCAGTCAACGATTGACTCTTCAAGACCTCTTGCAATTTCTCTTCCTGAGTCTTGAGTTGAGTTTGATGCTTGCGACGATCTTCCGCCAGGATGCTATTCAACTCCTCCTGAGTGAAAGTCTTGTTGGCACGGGCAGCAGCCTTTTCAGCCGCAGCCTTTTCAGCCGCAGCCTTTTCAGCCGCAGCCTTTGCGGCATCATCTTCACCCTCAAAGCACACAAACCACGGACGCGACAGATACAAAAAGTTGGACATTGCATTCCTCAACCTCGATGTAACAAACAGGACACACCGCCTATCGAGTATTGACGGGGCCTGACCCGACACAGAGGCCGGTGAAGAGAGTCAGGACACTCGCCTGACTCATTCGTTGATTTCAGACTTGCGCAAGTGCAACAAGCGCCGTATAAATGGCGTCGTTTTCCTCAGCAATAGCGATTTCCAACGCAATCGCTCGAACCGTGTCCGGGCTCAGGCGACGTTCACCAATCGACGCGCCTCGAACCAATGTGGAAGGAACCACACCCTCTGCCGGAACTGTACCAAAAACCACACCCAACTGAACTAGCACACCATACCCGAGTCGATCAGCCTGGCCTTCCGTTGTCACCGAAACCACGCCCGCAGAACCACCACCCTCCAATGCCGAGCCATCAATCACCACCAGGCCATGATTCGCCTCGGTAACTGACGCCCCATCAAACGTGAGCGTAACAGGGTGCGTTGTAAGAGCACCACCGGCAACCGTAATATCACCATTCGTCCAATCCGAAATACCCGCGGCTGTCGCGGCAGTATCAATTGCAGTTTCGATGGTCGCGGCGTCGGCATTATAAGCAATGGCCGCTGTCGTAAAGGTTTCACCGCTGGCAAGAACAAACTTCAATGTAAATGTTCCCCCAGAAACCTCGCCCTCATAAATGGCAATCGACTGAACTTCATCCGCGGCCTGCAAAGCGGCCGGCAACGCAGGATCATATTCCGCCTGGATACCTTGAAGCTCTCGATAAGCACGGCGATCCAACGGGTCAATCGGCGGCGTGGCGTCAATCGTCTTCGCCGCACTTAGAAAGCTACTAATAACACCCATCGCGTACCTCCTTTAACTCATTCGTGATAGCGTCAAAGCATCACTATCCCTAAGAAATGGTTTGAGCAGCCGCCAAGAAACAGAACTTGGTACTAGATTTATGATGTGTTCAATCGGCAATTGTGCCCGTTCGTAGCTGGTCTTGACCGCCCCGTAGCCCATTGCACTGACCGCCAAAGTCTCCAACTCCAATTCTGGGTCTTTGCCATCCAGCAAAGCGTAGGCAATTTCGTACTCAGCAATGCGAATTGCTTCGGGGACTTCCGTATCGGCCCCACGCGGAAATTCCAACGGCTGCGCTGCTTCAGCAACCTGAATCTCTTTCTGCGTGGCAGACGGATTCGCCAGTAACAACGCATAAACGGTTGCCTTGTCACCCTTGTAGTTTAACGCATCAATGATCCCCCGCGCGGCAATCAAAGCCTTCTCTTTATCCACGTCGGTCGCAGCCGACCACGCCGTCTCATGGAGGCGTTGCGCAAACCACTCACTGGCCTCCGCGACCCGATTACCCGGATCAAGGGCGTCTTGCTTACCGTAATAGTCGAAATTCAGTGCCATCATCCACCCTTAACACGCGATCCACGAGTAATCCTGGCCGGCCGCGCCGCCGAGAAGGTAGACCTTATTCAACTCGTCCACGTAAATGGGCGGACTCTGTTGGTCAGCGGAAAGAGCAAATCCATTACCCACGTCCGCCAAGGAATGACCCACCATAATCACATTGGCGTTCCCCGCATCGGCGTGAAGCATGACATACTTCTTAACTGCCCAGCCCACGGAATGACCACGAGCCACGGTCGCCACCACGACACTATGGTCATCCCCTTCCAAATCCACGTCCGTCGCCGTCAAACCAACTGCCTGCCAGGCCAGAGTCCCGTACAAAGTTACCGTCCACGGCCCGCCCCCAGCCCCAGACACCAATACGTTATTCGCGCCAACTTCCGCTTCCAACGCTGTCTGAACAGCCGCAGCCGCCGCATCAAAGGCGATATTCCCCGTCGCATCATAGCCTTCGACAGTGAGTGTAAAGTTGCCGCCGGTGACATCATTCAAAGTCACAGTATACTGTGCGTTTGCACAACCCAGTCGCTCCGCGACAATAGCACCAACAGTCCCGTTGCCGGTACGAAATACTGGCTGTGATTCACGATCAATGTCCACAAGCATGATCTACTCCTCTGTTGTGAAGCGGCCTTTGCCGCGCACGCGCGGGGCGGTCGTCGGCTGCAAATCTGTCTCACGACTCACGGCCTTTTCCTGTTCACCCGCATTAGGGTTGACTGACAAATCCTGCAACCCCCGCGAACCTGGATCGCTTGCCTTCTGCCCGTCCTTCTCTTTTTGCAGCACTCCTTGTGACTCAGCAATCCGCTGGATTCGTGCCATATGATCCGCCCGCGCCTTCTTATACTCGTCCCGATCAAAACCAAGTGCCACGGACGCTGTTTCCTCACCGCACACACCGTTCATCACAGCCTGAATCAACACATTCGAGTCACTCGTAATGTAGTTCGCGGTGTCAATCTCCTGGTTAATAGCGTCCAACTCGTCCACATTGACTTTGCCCGAAAGCAACGTCGCCACCGTCACCTTTGCCAATTCACGCTTTACACGACGACCCGGTATCTTCGACGCCAGATTTTGTAGCTCCTGTGCTTCCTTAATGCGCTCGCTGTCCGACTTCAAACTGTAGCGTTCCGGGTACTTGATCGTCGCCACTTCACGCTTGCTTGGGCTCCGTTCCTCATAAGCAGCCCAAAACTCGGCAATCTGTCGCTCGGCACTCTCCAACAAGAGGCCGATATAGCTCAATCCAGCCTCAAGGCCCTGATTATCCATCGCCTTTGATTCAGCCGACGCCCGCACCGCCAGCGCGGACACCGCCAAGTTGACCAATTCGCGGATGTCTCGCTTGAGTCGGTCCTGCAACGCCAGACTCGCGTTCAGCGGCTCGGACGAGGGATTGATGAAAGACGGTTGATTCATCCCCTTATCGTAGGTCCGGCCGTGTGTCGCCCCAACCTTGATATTCGTGTCCGCCGCCCCTTGCCCGCCGCTTGTGGAAGTCCCGTCTTCCGTGGCAGCGTGCTTCAAATGAGCACCTGTCGCCCGCATGTCCTTCTGTTCTACGTAGAACGGAAAGTTGCTCCGCAGAACATAGTTCACATCACTGGACCCAAGATTCAGCAACGCAATCTGCTGCTGACACACGTCCCGAATCATGCTCCGGCCGATGTCCAAGAGCACGAACGGAATACGACTCAACTCCAACTTTATTGGACCAGCAGGATTGTTTTGTGCATCGACCGGGGTTCCTTGCAGATCGTAAAATTGCAAATTGACGTGCTGAGTGACAGGATCAATCCACAGGAACCGATAGCGTTGAACCTCAATAGTCGGCAGCAGCCACACCTGGTCAAACTGCATTACGGTGTCCCGCAGCAAAACCGCCTGAAACTCTGACGGTGCTTCGGGCTTCGAGGATGTCCACGAAAGGATGTCCTCGATTTGATAACAATACAAATACGGGCTCGCCTTCTGTGCGTCCAAGAGATTTGCGGCCGGGGCCATCGCAGGGGCATCGACAAATACGCCTACACGCCCCATAAGCAGCAATTCCGTCAAAACCTTGACGCCAAGAAAAGCATTCATAGTCGAACCTCGACGGTCCACACCGAGATTCAAGCCGTTGACAGCACTCTGGTATACCTTACTCCCGCCCTTACGGACAATATCCCTCATCCGTTGGTAGATAGAATTCCTAATGTCGTCGATGGCCGAACCAGCAAAGCGCGGTACAGGCGTCATAGCCTTGCGAGTCTCGAAATCAGTTGCATCCTCCCGAGTGCTGAACTTTTCGAGATAGGATTCCCGAAACTCGTCGCCACCCTGATAGGTTAAACGCCACTTAGCCCAATCAGACATACCTGAGAGGTAGCCGGGGTGTCTGCTGTCCACCAAATTGGGCACATTATTCGCCATAAGATTCCCTACATAACCTTACCGATGTCTTCCGCACCAGACGACGTTGCTGCGAGTGCCAAGCCGATGTCAGCATACACCAGAGAGTGGGCGAAGTGGTCTTGCCCTGTGTTGACGTATGTGGCAACCATGTTTCCTGTGCCATCTTTCTCATACGTCCGTACCAAATTCTTCACAGCTTCGCGGTACTCCAACGAAATATCGCGTGGCAATAGGATTCGGGATGGATTTGTTTTGAATCGACCGAGCGTGCAGGAGAGCCAGCTTGTTCTGTCCACGATAGCAAACGGCGCGCCCGTTTCTTCCTCCTGAATACTTATTTCCTTCGCTGTCTGACCACGCCGATACCTCGTGAGCCATGCGTAGCCATGAAACTTACGGGCAAAGCGTCGGGCATCATTAACATTCGGGTCCGCGTCCACCACTGCCGCCAGCACTTGCCATTCCCGCATCAGTTCCCCGAGATACTCCCACCCGTCTTCGAGAAACTTCCCAAACCATAGCAGCTTGCCGATGGCCGCCGCATTGATGTCACTGCCAGGATTCTCGTCGAACACCCACTCAACAACCGATATGTACCCCGTCTTCCCTTGATCCACTCCCATCGTTATCAATCGGTCGCCACCGATCTGAGGCCGTGGGTCGTTGACCGTGTGCCCTCTGACACAGTTATCCAACATCTCGTCCGTGACCTGAGCACCCTCACCGATAAAGGGCACGCCAAGCTTGCTGCAATGAAACTCCGTTGCGGCTGCCTCGTCGCCCAACCCGCGGTGATACGCCGTCACCAACTCACCGGGCGATAGCGTAGACGAGTAAAGTTGGTTAATGTAAAAGCTCCGAGTATCATCCGCTGAAACCTGCAACTCTGTAGGCCGCCAGACGCCGCTCGCTAGAAACTCGTGTTTAGCCTCATGCGAAAGCCGATTCTTGCACTCCTTGCACTTGAGGAACGATTCCTTGCAACGAGGGTCATTGACTGACTCCCCAATAATCTCGACACAATCCGGCCAAATCAATTCCGTCCATCGACCGCAACACGGACACACGAAGTAGAAGTGCTCTTGCGTGCCCGTAAGATACAGCTTGTGAATACCGTATTTCGGTACAGTCGGCGTCGAGATCGCCAAAATGTGCTTTTCGACTTGTCCCGACAACCGTTCCAACGCGAGCCAGACGGCATGGATGTCCATTTCATCCAACTCGTCCAGCACCAACTCCGATACCGGAATGGACTTCAGATTGCTGTCACCCCGGCTTCCTCGAATATAAAGCACATTGGTGCCAGTCGATTTTAGCCCCACCGTGTTCGTGTCAACAAACAGAGTCCTCAAGTGGTCACTCAGCTTCAACGCCGTCGCAAACCGAGCCTTAGAAAAGTCGCTCGCGTTGATCGTCGTCGGCAGAACGTAGAGCACATCACGATGCAACTGGTCGAGCGTATAAAAGGCCCGGTTGATCCCCGTCTCCGTCACACCCAGTTGGGCCGCCTTCATAGCGACCGTCCACGCCGCCTTACTGTCGTGTATCTCGCGGCACCACGGATGATACTTGAAACTGTATGGGCCGCTGAACGGCGCTCCCATTACCCGTCGATATTCCGCCCACCTGCTGCATGACGTAAGTGTCCCGCTGCGTAACCCCTCCTTCATTGTTTGAGTCACAATAGCCAACAAAGGGTTCATAACACAACATGGCTCACCATCTTGAAGATTTCATCAATCCGCCCCGCCAACCGCCGTAACTGACGCGCCGGGTCGCCGGCCACGCCAAGCGCAGCATAGCCAGCCATCATCTCCACGACCGAACTGCACGTAAACAAAGCCTGATGCCACAGTTTTTCACCCTCCCCGGCCGCCAACTTCATCGACTTCGGCGGTGTCGGCTCAGGTTTTGGTTTATCCGGGCAGTTTCGACAGCGGCGTCGAGCCATTGTCACGAGCCAAGCTTGAGGAGTAAAATAACCACATTGATGTCCTGTGTTCGCGCCATTTTCTGCCCGCAGACATAGACAAAGTAAGTGGGCACGCTAGTCACACCGTATCGCCGAGCTAGCTCGGGATCAGCGTCAATGTCTACTACCTGGACCTCCACACCGGCCGCTTTGATCCGGATTAAGGTAGGCTGGGCGGCATGGCAGAAATCGCACCATGAAGCGACAAAAACAATCACCTTGGGCCGGGCACAGCCTCGTTTCTTCGACTGCGGATTCCCACAACCACTCAACAACGGCAGCAAGACGACTGCCAACACAGCCACAGCGGCAAAAAACACTGACAAGTAGGTTTTGTGCATGGTTTGCCTCCCTGCTCGGGTCTTCAACACGCCGTTGCGGGTAAGCAGAAGGCGAGCCCGTATTTGTATTGTTACCGTTGCGGATAAGCAGCAGCCGCACCTGCTTCGTATAACCAACTGTTACCAGAGAATCAGCCCTGCACATCGGTGCAGGGCTGATATGACCCGATCGGGGTTGCAGGTAAGCAGCCGCACCTGCTTCAGTCGGCGTTACGCAAGTTTGACCCCAGCCGGGGCCGGGGCCGGGGCCGGGGCCGGGGCCGGGGCCGGGGCCGGGGCCGGGGCCGGG
>Ga0172363_10004290_pt1 | contig 11531 bp, 18 predicted proteins | sample LakKivs2_kivu2a2_FD_114541 | JGI IMG/M metagenome (GOLD analysis project Ga0172363, IMG submission 114541) | Sediment microbial communities from Lake Kivu, Rwanda - Sediment s2_kivu2a2 | ecosystem: Environmental > Aquatic > Freshwater > Lake > Sediment | place: Rwanda: Western Province, Lake... | reverse complement strand
CATGCGGGAGGTGGGATTTGAACCCACGAAGGGACTAACCCACAAGGTTTCTTCTTCATCTTTTGTCTGAGCTTAAGTAATGAAACTTAAGCCTTGCGCGATTGGCCAGGCTACGCGACCCCCGCTCAATAAGAATTACTTACTTTACCTTTCTTAAACTTTTTGCAAAGTCGTTTATCTTGTTTTCCAAACCATCTGCTGCATCCAGAACAACTTCCTCAGCAGGAATACCAGAAACAGTTTCAACATTAAAAATAAATTTGTCATCTTCAGTACCAACTTTTATCGCTCCATCAGGGCAAGCATCCACGCATTGCAAGCAAACATTACAAGCCAGAGGATCAGTCACAACAAGTTTATCATTTTCAATTTTCAAAATCTTTTTCACGCATTTTTTCACACAAGTGCTACATCCCTTGCATTTTTTCGAATCTATAGTTATGTTCGGCAAATTACTGTAACCGACATTCGCTGCCTGCCACTTTGCATGCTCCTTTCCAATACCAAGTTGAGCTGTCGCTTCGAATTCTATTTCTTGTCCTTCAAACAATTCGACTATCGGAATTTTGTCGAACACAGCTTTCACATCTTTTGTCCTCGATTTCAAATCCTCGGAGTAAACCATATCAGGGCCTTTCTTCTTCAATGTAAGTTTGACCTGGCATCTGCTGCAACCTTTTCCTTCGCACTTGCATTCGCTAGGCAAATTGTAAACATGCTTGTCAAAAGTCAAAGGAACCTGCCCCAAACGGTTCGCCACAATCTCGTCCGACAACGCAGAATCATTCTTCTTGAAGTCTACCCATTCTATTGCCATGGTAGGAACTTCTGTCATCATCACTCTTCGCAATGCGTTTGCAAAAGCTGCAGAAATTCCCTCAACCAAAAATTTGATTTCATTGCCATTTTTTTCCAGAATCTGTATCTTCATTCAATCACGTATTGAAATATTTTAAATTTTTTATAATTTATATTACACTCTCCTTCCAAGCCTTCCCCCTTTCTTTCTCATCGTGCCGTGTATTATCGGCGTGACATCCTCTATCATTCCAATTCTTAATCCTGCTCTTGCCAACGCACGTATGGCCGGCTGAGCTCCAGGTCCAGGGCTTCTTGCCTTCACTCCACCATGCGCTCTGACTCTTATGTGAACACCAGTCAATCCTTTTTCCATCGCATCTTCCGCAACTTTTTTTGCTGCCTGCATTGCAGGGAAAGGCATGCCCTCCTCTCTGTCCTTGTCAGTCATCATTCCGCCAGAGCATCGCGCAATCGTCTCAGCTCCAGTGATGTCAGTAATATGAATAATTATATTGTTTGTCGTGCTGTATATGTGGGCAATTCCCCATTTGTCTTTCTTGTTCATTTAACTACCTGTATTTTTTCTTCCTCGTCTTTTTTAACTAGATAACTTGGATAGGATATTTTCCTTTCATTGATTGTTACTTTTCCATGAACTATGAACTGCCTTGCTTGCCTCGGTGTGTTTGCTAATCCTTTTCTAAACAACACTGTCTCCAGTCTGCGCTCAAACATATTTTCCAAAGTCAATCCCAATACATCATCAAGCCCAGCATTCTCAGGCAATAAATTTAATTTCACCAGTTTTTCTATCAAAGCCTTCTCTCTTTCCTTATCTCTTTTTGCAGCAAGTTCCCTCGCCATTCTCCTAAATTTTCTCAGCAATCCTTCAGTCTTCAAGATTTCCTTCTTTTCTGTCAAGCCATAAGTCTTTAGCAGTTCCCTTTCTCTCTCTATTCTTTCCTTGTCCCAAGCAACCAGCGGTTTTTTGTATTTCTTTCTAGATTTTTTCATTCACTCACTTTTTCTCTTTTCCTTTACTTTTTCCTTTTTCTCCCTCTTTTCCTTCTTCTTGTACAATCCTTACAGCCTTTCTTATAACACCGACAGACCTTCCCTTTCTAAAAGAGCTTCTTGTCCTTTGCCCTCGAACAGGCAAACCAAATGCATGCCTCATCCCTTTATAATTTTTCATGTCAACCAAAGCCTGAATGTCGAATTTTTTTGCAACATCCAAATCAGAACCAGACAAATGAATGTCCTGTCCGCTTGTCCTATCCTTTCTTCTGTTGACAAAATAAACAGGTATACCAAACTTTATCGGATCTTTAATTATTTCCTCTATTTTTTTTATTTCGCTTTCATCCAATGTAATTAATTTTTTATTCGGGTCTATCCCAGAAACAAGACAAACAGCATTGCTCATGTTGTAACCCATTCCCTTGATTTTCCTTATAGCGCGAATCAGAGGTTTAGTGCCTTCCAAGTCGGTGCCACTAACTCTGACTATTTCTCTCATTTCTTCTTTCGGCTTTTCTATTTTCTTCGGCTCTTTCTTAACTTCTTTCTTTGTTTTCTCTTCCGTTTCCTCTTCCAATCCCTTTTCTTTCACTTTTGTGACGCCCATACTATCACTTTGTAATTTCTTAAATATACTGTTTAAAGTATTTTAAAGCTTTCTAAGAAGTGCATGGACCGATCGGGACTCGAACCCGAAGCCTTCGCCATTTCGGTTCAAATTGCCGAGACGACGATCTGCCATTGATCTATCGGCCCACAATTTTTTATTTTCTAGACCATTTCCTACTCTTACTTTCCCTTCCAAGACTAAAGTTCTTTTCGCATTTGGAAGAGCACCAGTAAAATACTGTACCATCGTTTCTTACAAACATCTTCCCAGTGCCAGACTTTATTTTCTTGTTACAAAATGAGCATTTCATTCGATTACCTTCCTTTCTGCATCTTTCCTGCAATCTCCATCTCGGTCTCTCTGAGCATCAGTATATCCCCGATTCTTATAGGCCCTGTGACATTTCTTGTCAGCACCTTTCCCTTGTCCGGTCCTTCCAATACTTTGCACCTCACTTGCATCACGCCTCTCACCCCAGTCCTTTCGAGCAATTGCAATACTTCTGCTGGGTAGACGTCTTCTGGCATACTCTCACTCTTTCTTTATGTTTGAAATTTCCTTCACTATGTTTTTAACAGCTTCCTTCGCTTCCCCAGGCTCCACTATAGAAATAGCGGCTGATGCTACGTCGATGCCGACCGACCTGCCAAGTTCCTGCTTGCTTGGGACATAAACATAAGGTATTTTCTTCTCTTCGCACAAAGCAGGTATGTGCATTACAATTTCTTCTGGTTCAACATCCTCGGCAATCACAACAAGCTGGGCCTTTCCTTTTTCCACGACTTTGGTAGTTTCGTTAGTACCCTTTCTAATTTTGCCAGTGTTCTTAGCTACTTCCAATGCTTGCAAAACCTTGTCGCTTAACTCTTTTGGTACTTGGAATTTTACATATGCTTTCGGCATACAATCATCTCATTAACTTATAGTTATTTATGAGCAAAGTATAAAACTATATCATTTTTATTTTCATCGCACCTACAGAACCCAATTCTTGGAAGTTGAATCAGCTCGCCAACTTTTACATTTTTTATTTCCGGTTCGGCTATGGCTTTTTTTACAGACCCATCAGGCATGATAATTTTTAATTTTACATTAGGTTCAGACACCCATTGCATTTTTTGCACTTCCATCTTCACATTTTTGCTAACAAACTTCGAATTCTTATCCAGTTTTATTGTAGCCAAGTTCATCAATCCAACTTCTTCGCCTCTATGCTTTTCAAAATCTTCAAGTTCTATGTAAATTTTTTTCGTTTCCACTGGGATTTTTTTACTACCTCTTTTTGGGAAATCAGGATGCAAAGGAACTTTCACATCTTTTATTTTCATTCCATCAACAGAAATTTCAACTGGATACAAAACTGCGAAGTAGCGGTTTGCTTTCGAATCAATTATTTTTCTATTTTCCGCATACAGCATTTCCATAGGTACTGACACATCCGCTAGGCTCAACCCCATTCCAATAATGAATTTTCTTATTGCTTCCGGTTGTATACCTCTTCTTCTCAAAGACTGCAAAGACCAAGTCCTCGGGTCATCCCAACCGGAATATTTTCCATTTGCTATTGCAATTCTCGCCTGCGTCTTGCTCAATTTCACATCTTTTATTTTCAGCATACCGTAATGAATGAATTCTGTTTTTTTCCAGCCAAGTTTGCTCCAAATGAAATCTTCCATCATATCCTCCATTGCTAAATCCTTTCCGCGCAAAATATGCGTGATGCCCAACAAATGGTCGTCAACAGCCCAAGAAAATTCTAACATTGGCCAAACCCTATATTTTTTACCAACTCTCGGATGATTTCTTTCTGCAACTCTTAACAATACCCTATCTCTGAATGCTGGGTTCGGATGCTTCATATCGGTTTTTAGTCTTAATGCAGCTTCTCCTTCTTTGTATTTTCCATCAAGCATGCTTTTCCATTTTTTCAAATTTTCTTCTACACTCTGTTTTCTATGTGCACATTCAATTCCATCGAACCTATTTTTTCTAAGAGTTTCGATATCGCACTCGCAAACATAAGCAATATCTTTTTTTATCATTTCCTCCGCAACTTTGTATACCCCATCGATCCTATCCGATTTGTACAGTACTTCATCCCACTTAACGTCAAGCCATTTCAATCCGTCAAGAATCAAATCATAAGCTTCGGGAATAATCACTTTTTCTTCCGAACCAATCGTGTCATCGACAACTAGCAAAAGTCTTCCCTTGTATTTTTTGCAGTATTCGTCATTGAGTATAACCATTCTTGCATTTCCTATGTGCAATGGGCCAGAAGGAAACGGTGCTAGACGCATAACAATTTTTTTATATTTTTTTACGTTCGGCAATTCTGGCAATCCCTTTCTCTCTTCCTTTTCTGCAACTTTTATTTTCATTTCCTTGAATTTTTTTTTCTGCTTTTCCAAAGACCAAGAATTAACTTCTTCTACAGTCTTTCCAATTTCCTGAGCAAGTTCTTTTATTTTATTTTTCAGATTCGGATCTTCAGCAAGTACTTTACCTAGAACTGCTTGTACACTTGCCTTGCCATTATATTCAATAGCATTAACTACAGCATGCTTCAAAATCAATTCTTTCATACAATTAGAAAATAGTTCTAGATTAATAAATTTAGTTTGTTATACGTTAACAAAAAATGAAAACTATGAATTTATGAAGAAGGTATTATAACCTTACCTGAATAACCAGAATAGCCAATAGAAAATATAATCAATCCTAATAAAATTAATAGAAAGATAAAATTAAATATAGGTTGAGGCAAATTACCCAACCCAAAAAATGCAACAACACTAAATCCAGAAATTACTAATATCAACCCAAAAATCATTATCAACTTACTTAATTTTTTACCTTTTAATCCTAATGGTTCAATTTTCATATAACCCCATTTTTTAACGCATAACAATGCTAGCATAACCAACTACCGAACTATAATCTTGTGTAGTGTCTCCTGATGTGGCATATTTCAACAACTCAGCTTTTTTTACACCAAGACTCTTTGCAGCAACCATAGCAACAGCAATAGGGCCGAACCCACAAATAGTCGCGTTCCTTGCATTTATTCTAGAGAAGAAATCTTTTTCATCCAGTTTTAAAATTGATTTAATTACGTAATTATCATTCTTGCTTGCAACTTCCTGAGGAACATAATGCGAAAAATCCGAACTGGCAATGATTATCCATTTTTCCTTATCCTTTTTTATCACATTCGCAATACTTTTTCCGACCAGCTTGCAACTTTCCAGAAGAGTTTCATCTGCAAATTCATTTCTTATACAAATCGGAACAATGCCAAAATCACTTCCAAACTCATGCTGAAGAAAAGGCAACTGTATTTCTATACTATGCTCGTACTGATGTGCCATAACATCCTGTTCCAATATTTTACATTCATCCATCAACTTCTTTGCCATATCTTCTTTTATTGCAACTTCGCCCAAAGGCGTTTTCCACAACCCTCTTTGCATTATAGCAAACCTAACTCCAATTCCTTGATGATTCGGCCCCAATATAATATAATTCGCCTTCTCGATTCTCGAATAGATCCACGCAGTCACTGCACCAGAATAATCATAACCAGCATGCGGGACAATGGCAGCAACAAACTTCTGTCTTTCGCAAGGTTTCGGTCCGAGTTTATGCTTGAAGGCCGCAGAAATCTGTTTTTGTAATCTATCCTTGTCTATATCATAAAAACTTCCAGCAACTACCGGAGCCCTGATTATCATTACCATGTTTTCATTTAATTATTGGTCTGCTTCAAATTAATTTTTTCGTTAATATCTACAGCAACATATATTTTCTACTGAATGAATTGGCGCATTTTCAGAATTTCATTAATTATACTTTTTAACATATGTTTTAATTCATACAAATAAAACACAGATATACTTTTTAGCATATTTCAATTAACATATAAATCTTAATATCTTTAACTAAATATATTTTTAAAAACATTTGTTATAACTATAAATATGACTTGTGTTCTATATTTAATTAGGTGAAAAACTTTTGGTGAAGAAAGACGATCTAACTTCGTTGTTTTTGAGATCAAAACCAGTAAAAATTCTCGCATCATTAAAGGAAGGACCCAAATATGCAACCATTCTTTCCAAAACTGTTGATTGCACTTATTCCCATACTGTAAAATTGCTAAATCAGTTCAAAGAATTTGGTTTAGTTACATTCGATAAAAAAGGAAGAATCAAGACTGTTGAGTTAACAAAAGATGGCCAAGATCTTGCACATGCTGTTGAAGGCGTACTAATGAAGCTTACTAGGCTGAAAGAAAAGTGAGAGTTTAAATAATAAAAAATATAAATGAGTATTATGAGTTTTCCAAACATATTAGATATCGTATGGCTTTTTTGTATATTCCTTGGTGGATATTTTTGTGGTTATTTCTGGTCGTTAAAAAATAAAATATTAAGCATTTTTAGTGGCATAGTTGGTGGATTATTTTCTTTCTTCTTTGCTGCAGAATATATGTTCATTGGTTTCATTGGTGTGTTGATTTTTATTATTTCTTTGATAGTTGGAGATTATTTTGGAAACAGAGCTGTAAAAAAGTAAATATTCGATTTTCTTATAAAACCATAGTTTTCATTTTCTGCCATAAAGCTGGCTTGACATCAAGATAATTCGTTCTCTCTCGTATGTATAAAAAGTATAAAACAGAGTCGATTCGCTTGGCTTACCTAGTCATTTTCTATATATAGAAAGTATAAATTTTCTGAGAAAGATATAATTTATATGGCAATTACCATAGGAAAAGTAAGTCTGGAAACAAAGAAGTATCTAATTATGCTTTTGTATGACTGTTTTGGTGGTGCAACAACACCAGAAATTCATAAAAAAACAAAACAACTTCAAGGTATTTTAGTTGAAAAATATGGTGTTACTATGGATTACATGTTTTCGGGTCCGTCAATTAACCTTGTTTGGTCCAATGAGTTGCAATCTGACATAGAAAGATACGAGAGTCTAGGTATGATTTTAGAAAATGATCCAGCTAAACTTACAGAACTTGGATATTTCATAATGAAAACAACTATGCAACAGAACCTGGGAAAACACTTTGGCCCCGAATTTATTCAAAATATTAAAAATTACTTATTAACTGCGCCAGAGATAGGGGAGGATTGAGCAAATTGAAGATAATTCCATATCTCTTAATCGGGAACCATCCAAAAACGGCCAAATTAAAAGAAAGAATAGAGCAAATACTCAAAATTTTGAAAGAAAACCAGGGAAAAGTAGAAGCTGAAGAACTAGAAAAGAAGCTGGGGATAAGCAGAACAGAAGATCCAAGCATGTTTTATAAACCTTTGGCAGCTTTGAAAAGATGGGATTTGGTTCAGTCGCATAGAAAAGTCGAGTTTGTAGAAGGAAAGAAGAAGTTCAAGACTACTTACGAACTTACACCGGGCTTATTTTTGCATTATATAGAAAAAAATTTGAAAGAGAAATGTCAGACAGAACTTGAAATGGCTTAATTTCTTAATAATCTGCGCCACGTCATCTCATAGACTGCGCACTTTGTGAGTTTTACAAATATATTCTAAAACATATACTTTTTATTACTCTATAGATTTTCCAAGCCAAGTTAAAATCTCTCTATTTTCTTTTAAAAGAGCTCTATTTTACCTTTTTAATTCCAACCACTTTTTTATATCTTTTAACCCATCTTAAGCAGCATTTTTTGGTTTTTGTAGACCACTTTTTTGATAGTATTTTATATTCTGTATAATATAATAAATGTCACATATTTAATTTAATAACTACACAAAAATATTTATGATATATTATACTTTTAGTAGTATGTTTTTAAAAATATGTAATAATTTATATGGAAAAATGTGAAAATTCATCCTCCATTAAAAGTGAGAGTTAAAATCGAAGGTGCGGCGCAAATTTAAGATAGGAAGAGGCCGGTAAGCAAGATCCAGAAAAAGAGTGAGAGAAAAGCATCTAGTAGCTGTTGTGAGTTTTTGTGTGTATTGATAATCGTGAGGATAACAAATTTATACTTGTAAAACTATTATTTAATAGAGAAAAATGGGCTTAAAAAATCTTTTATTGAAATTACTGCACCGTACATCAAAGCCTGAAGCGCTTCAAAGCGATGCAAACAGCGATGCAGCAGCGATGCAACAGCGCTTTAAAGCGATTGAAAGCGATGCAACTTTTAAAGAAAAAGAGTCTATTGAAACTCCAGAAGGATTAACAGAATTCTCACCCCCTATAGAACTCCAAAAAGACTCGCTTCAACTAGGCATTGCTGCAGGTTATACAGGCAAATTTATAAAAGAAGTTGAATCTTCCCTTAATAGAATAGAGTCTCAAATGACTACAAAAGACTGGTTTAGCTCTAAATTTGAAGATCAGACACCAAAACTAATAGAATTGATTAAAAATCATGATTTGAACGAGTCAAAGCGCTTTGAAGCGCTCGAAAGCGCATTAAATCGTATGAAGTCAACTGCTGAAAAAGTCCCAGAACCAATTAGAGAAGAGCTGCTTGAAGAAATAGAAACTATGAAAGAGCAAATCCCGCTTTCTTCCAAGATGGAACAATTGATTACAGCAGTAAAAGAATCCAGACAAATAAGTTATGACGACCTAGCTATCAAACTTGATGTAAAAATACCATCTCTACGTGGGCTATTGGCAAATACAATGAAAAGAACTGATAAAATAGAACGATTCAAGCAAAACAATAAAGGATGGGTCAAGTATAAAGGCGATTAAAGCGCTTTAAATCGCTTCAAATCGAACAAAATCTACTCGTTTATCTTTTTCATAACAGAAATGAACCTAAAAATACCGTTAATGTCTGTATTTGGCTTCAATCTAACAAATCTTAGGTTAAAAGGCTCCATATTCTGCTCTTCTATAAACATAGTTAAATGTTGATCAATTAATCTGGAAACAGTTTTGTGGTGCAGTCCGGTTCTTCTTGATATTTCTCTTACCCAAAGCCATTCTTTGGATTGTTGCAAGCACTTTACAATTTTCACAACATTCTTTATCGTGTCTTTTCTCATTTTCATCATTTCTTATAATATAATTTATACCACTCTGGCGCATATCTTTTTTGTACTATTAATTATATGCCTATGTTTATATTTCTTGCCCTTGTTTTTCTTGAAATTAGTTCTTTGCTTTTTAGTATACGAAAGAGGTAAGTATTGACCTTAAAATTATAGAAATAAGCCCTATTTTATCTTAATTTATTGATTTATCAGAATTTTCCTCACGAGAAATAAACATATTTATCAGATAGTCTTACTCTAATTATTAGCAATAGGAATCAGCATCGCCGTTTCTTTTATTTATTTCTTTAAACAAAATTATTTAATTAAATGCCTACTACAAAAATAAAGTGTCCGAAGTGCAAGAAGCTTGTTCCAAAACGAGTACTCAGATTAACCCATGGTAAATGCAACAAATGTGGATTTAGTCTGGCAAGTTCCTTTGCAAAATTTACTTCACCAAGGTCGAGAATAAAGAGTAGATATAGTTAATTTTTTTGTTGCTTGTTTATTTCTTCAATTTTAACAAAAGACCTTTCAAGAAAAACAGCGCACCTGTTAGCATTGCCATATCTGGCCAGAAGTGATCTACAGTTACTCCAAGCAGATTAGTCTCGTTTGCATACCAGAGAAATCCGACCAAGAAAACGAGACAACCAAAGGCCATCTTTTTGTGCGCATGTTCGCAGCATTCTTTTTTCGCAGCCATTGTTTTCCTCCTATTTTTTCTTAACCATCGGCAGACCAGTTCTACTATTTTCTACTACGACGAAATTATCTGGCAAATCAATTGCATCCGTCGCATCTTTCGAAAAGAAGAACAGAGTCGCACCGCCTTTACCAACCCGTTTATGCAACCAATACGTTACTCCCCTACTGTTTACATGCGAGTAAGACATATTTCACACTCCTTTTAACAGTTCATTGATTTAATATAATTTCTTTTTCAGGTTTATAAATTCACTTAACGATTATTGTCTTTTCTGTCTGAGCAACTTTTCCATTAGTTTCTTCTTTCAAAACTGGGTATCCTATCAAAGCGTCAACATCCATAAGCTGTTTTAGCGCAAAGTCAATTTTTATCAGTGTCATAGCATTTGCCAGCCATCTTTTTGTGAACGGTAGGCTTTCAAAATCGTCTTTAGCTTTTTTTAATATCTGTCTGGCCTCCAACAATCTCACAGGTTTTTCTTGCCTGTACTTGTAGATTAAAACAGGAGTGGATTCTTTTACCATCCCAACGCCATCTGTAGTGAAAACTTCCATTGCGATTGCTTGCCCAGCTTCTATCTCATCTTTTATCGTATTCTTCCCATTTGGTATTGTCGGTAAAGCGTGCTGGTTGTACTGCTCTAAACCGTGGCCGCATAGGTTATGGATAGGGTTGAGTCCAAGATCATTTATCGTGTCCTCTACAACTTCAGATATCTCATAAACTTTTGTTCCCGGCTTGATTAATTTCAAAGCTTCTTCCAAACTTCTTTCCGATGCTTCAATCAAAGGATGAGTTTTTTGTCCAATGCAAACGGTAAAGGCGCTGTCCCATATGTAGCCGTTGCAATGGACGCCGATATCAATCTTTACCAAGTCATCTACTTTGAGTACAATGTTGTCAGCAATATCCGGAGTATAGTGCGCGGCATTTTCATTTATGGATATGTTTACAGGAAAAGCTATTCCCCCACCAAGCTCTTTTATTTTGCTTTCAATCTTTTCAGCAATATCTAGAATTTTTACATTTTCTTTAACCAAGCCTCTTGCAAAAGTCATAGCGCTATCGGATATGGACTGAGCCTTTTTGTAATTTTCCAAAACTTCTTTTTCCATTTTCTGTTCTCCTAAAAGGTTTTTGTTATTCTAAACATTAAAAATGCATATAAAGGAAAATCTATTTAATAGAAGAGAAAAACTTTTTATTAGTAAATCTAAAGATAGATGTGATAGACTATGGAGTGTTTTGGCTGTCAACCACACCTGGTTCTAAGAAATTGGTTTTCTGTAGTCTATACAATGTCTGGGATCAAGACTAAGTGTTAATTTGGGATGATTCCAGGCTGATG
>Ga0172363_10004289_pt1 | contig 11532 bp, 12 predicted proteins | sample LakKivs2_kivu2a2_FD_114541 | JGI IMG/M metagenome (GOLD analysis project Ga0172363, IMG submission 114541) | Sediment microbial communities from Lake Kivu, Rwanda - Sediment s2_kivu2a2 | ecosystem: Environmental > Aquatic > Freshwater > Lake > Sediment | place: Rwanda: Western Province, Lake... | reverse complement strand
GGTTTTTTGACAAGTTTTGTAATGATTTATTATCTTGAAATAAAATCGGTTATAATAGGACTGGTTATTTTGGGGGTTGGTCTTATATCTTTGAGAGTTGTTAAGAGAACACAAAAGGGGGTTTATAAAAAGGGACTCACAGTTTCAGTACACTAACTAAATATTGATGATAACCAATCGCCGACATAATGAGTTATAACTATAACTACCAATGCAATAATCAAGTGTTCTGCGATCGACTCCCAAGGTTTTTCCTTTTTTTCCTTAGAGATGGTTAAACTAAGAATAGCCAGCATAAATAATCCCCAAATTACACTTATCACAATTGCAGTTGAAAGTTCAAACAATAAGATTGGAATAACAAACGTTAATGCAAAAAGAAACTTAGAGAAAAAAGTAGAAATTGTCGATGTCCATATTTCTTTTTTTGTATGCTTAAGCTCAGACTCTTCAGAAACATGAATGCCCAAAGCATCTGAAAATGCGTCTGCTATTGCTATCGTTAATATACCGCCAAGAACAACGAGTTTTGAATGTGTACCAGAATGCAGGCCAACGATTAGTCCGAGTGTTGTAATTATTGCAGAGGTTAAACCAAAACAAAAACCTATTTTCCATGAATGTTTCATATTTATTTAGTCTGAAATTCTGGATTTAAAGCTATCTGATTCTAGTTATCGAAAAGTTTTATTTTTTTAACCTTTCAATTCCATTCATAAAAGGTCTCAAGACTTTTGGTATGATAACAGAACCGTCCTTTTGTTGAAATTGTTCTAGGATTGCTATCATAGTTCTACTCGTGGCTAAAGCAGTGTTATTCAAAGTATGAATGAATCCTACAGGTGCTTGACCTTCCTTTTTCCTGAATCTTATGTTCAATCTTCTGGCCTGATAATCGGTACAATTAGAATTAGAACCTATTTCCCTAAATTTACCGTCAGTCATCCAAACTTCAGTATCGTATTTTTTCGCAGCTATAGTTCCGATATCTCCTGTACATACGTTAACGACTCTGTAGTGTAGGCCTAAAGCCTGATAGAGTTCTTCACAGTTTTTTTGCAGTTCTTCATGCATTTGCCAAGATTGTTCTGGTAAACAAAAAATGAACTGTTCGACTTTGTTGAATTGATGCATCCTGAATAATCCTTTCGTGTATTTTCCATGAGTTCCAATCTCTTTTCTGAAACAAGGACTAACCCCAACAAGTTTTATCGGCAAATCTTGTTTGTTTAAAATCTCGTCCATGAACATTGCCGCCATAGGATGCTCTGATGTGGCAATCAAATAAAGGTCTTCGTCCTCGACTTTGTAAGTGACTAGTTCAAAATCAGATAAGTCTGTCACGCCTTCATACGGTTCTCTTCTGATCATGAAAGGCGGTTCTATTAGAGTGTAACCTTTTTTCATCAAGTAATCAATGGCAAACCTTTGAATGGCTAAATCTAGAAGGACTAACTCTTTCTTCAAGTAGTAGAATCCAGCTCCAGCAATCTTTGCAGCCCTTTCGGCATCTATTAATCCCAAATCAAGAGCTATTTCCATATGATTTTTCGGTTTAAAATCGAATTTCGGAGGTTTACCACAAGTTCTTACAACGACATTATCATTCTCATCTTTGCCATAAGGAACTGACTCATGCAAGATGTTGGGAAGTTTCATCAAGATTAAGTCAGTCTTTTTTTTGTAGTTATCAGCTTGAGCTTCCAATTTTTTTATCCTATCGGGTATTGCTTTAACTTCTTTTATCTTGTTTTTGGCGTCTTTACCTTTTTTCTTGAGTTGTGCTATTTCTTGAGTTATTATGTTTCTCTTTCTTCTTAAATCATTGGCTTTTTGTATTAATTCTCGCCAGTTTTTATCGTATTTCAGAAGGTCATCTACCCATTTTAATTTTTCATCTTCTTTTCGTTTTTTCAGGTTTTTCTTAACGATTTCTGGATGTTCTCTGATCAGTTTTATGTCTAACATCTTAACCCATAATAATATTCTATTTTAAGTGTTTAAATTTCATTTTCTTATAAAAATATACTCTAAATATATAATAGGTGTTTACTTGAAAGATCAGAAAGCTTTGGTCGAAGCAGCATTATTCGTTTCAGAAAACCCTGTTAGTATAAGAAAACTCTCTGAAATCACGGGTATTACTTCAACTAAAGATTTGAAGGACATTCTAAGCACAATCAAAAAAGAACTAGATGTCAATTCGCATGGCATAGAATTAGCTCTAACCCCAGAAGGTTATCAATTTCAAGTCAAGGATAAGTTCTTAGAGAGAGTTTCTGGTTTGACTACTTACTCTGATGTATCCAAGGGAGCATTAAGAACTTTGAGTCTAGTCGCTCTACGTCAACCTATGCTCCAGTCGGAGATAATCAAAATTCAAGGAAATAAGGCTTATAACTACATAAAGAATTTGGAAAAAAAGGGCTTGATAAAAACTGAAAAAGTGAGCAGAACAAAATCTATAACTACGACAAAAGAGTTTGAAAGATATTTTGGTAAAAGTTTAAATGATATACGAGAAAGATTAAAGATTGGTAAGGAAAATGAACAGCCTAGAGATTCTGTTTCTGACAGAACAGATGAAGAAGATAGTTAGTTCGAAGATTCAGAAAGTTAAACAGATTTCTAAAAATACATTCTCTTTTGAACTATACAAAGAAAAAAAACGTAATCATCTCATCGTTTCAAATGAAAAGTTCTTTATTGCAGAAAAAACTTATGAAGCTGGATTACTGACCAATCTAGGACAAATCCTGAGAAAATGTTTGACAGGCCAAATCATTCGAGACATAAGACAACATGGTTTTGACAGGATTGTTGAGATAGAAACAGAAGATTATTTGTTAATTCTCGAATTGTTCGGCAACGGCAACATAATTCTTGCAGAAAAACCAGATAGAAGAATTATCATAGCTTTAAGGATGAGATCATGGAAAGATAGAACAATAAAACCAAAAGTTGCTTATAAATATCCGCCTTCTAGGATTAACCCATTCATATTGAATCGAATCGATTTCAAGAAACATTTTAGGAATAGAGAAGTGGTTAAAGTCTTGGCTGTTGACTTTGGGTTTGGTGGAGAAATTGCTGAGAAAATCTGTGAGAAACTCAATATTGATAAGAAAGCTAAAAATGCTGATACATCAAGATTATACTCTTTCATTGATCGTATACATCAAGAATTTAATGAATTGAGAGGAGTTAACAAGCTTTTAATAAAAGAATTTGAAAATGATCTGAAAACCATAAAGAAAGTTTCTGGGGTTAAAGAGAAACTTGAAAAAATTAAAAAACATCAAGAAGAGGCCTTGAAAAAATGGCAAGAGAAAGAAGAAGAATACAGAAAAATTGGGAAATTACTGTATGAGAATTATGAAGAGGTTAAGAAAGCACTCGATTCTTACGTGAAAAAAATTACTATTTGTGGGTTAACAATAGATTTGGATCCTAGAAAAACAGTTCAAAAAAATGCTGAAATCTATTTTGAAAAAGCTAAGAAAGCAAAGAGGAAGATTGAAGGTTTACTCAAAGCTATGAGAGAATTAGAACAGAAGAAAATTATAGAAGTTAAAAAAGAAAAACCTAGGATTGAAAGGAAAAAAGAATGGTACGATAAATTTAGATGGGTTAAATCCTCTGATGACTTTTTGCTCGTTGGTGGGAAGGATGCTGAAACGAACGAACAATTGATAAGAAAACATATGAAAGATTCAGATTTAGTGTTTCATACCGATATAACTGGCTCCCCTTTCGTTTTAATAAAGAATCCTGAAAAAAAGGAAATTCCTGAAAAAACTGTTAAAGAAGCTGCTGAATTCTGTGGAAGTTATTCTAAGGCCTGGAAAGTTGGTATTTCTGCTGTTGATGTCTATTATATCAAACCCGATCAAGTTAAGAAAGAGGGAGGATTACCAACAGGCTCGTTCATGATTTATGGAAAAAGGAATTGGATCAGAAGAATTCCTGTAAAGATAGCTATAGGTGTTAAAGACAGTAAATTATATTTCGGACCTGAAGATATGGTTAAGATAAGGACTTCAAACTATGTTATTGTCATACCTGGCGATACTCCTGCTCATGAGATAGGAAAAGAAATTCAGAGAAAACTTAAAACAAAGGTAGAAGTAGAAAGAGTGATTCCTTACGGAAAAGGCGAGTTGTTTGAAAGATAAATAAAACTTAAAGTTTAACTGTAATTTCAAAATTCTTTTTTATTTTTTTATATCTCTCTCTTAGAAGAGTAATTTCTTTGGCTCCTAATGCTATACTAATTTTCCTTTGTGTAATTCTTTTTCCTATTAAAATCGATGCGATGTAAACAATAGGAGGGATGGAATAATGTATGACTGATCTAGGATATAATTCTTCAAGTTTCTTTAAGTTTTTGTCATTTGTTAAAAATTCATAAACAACCCCGTCTAAAAGAAGAATCGGATAATTATCCAACAATCCTGAATTTTCTAAAGAATCTTTAACACTTTCATAAATTTTTACTGGATCGTATTTTCCTATATCCAAATATTCCGCCAATTTTCTTTTATGTCTATAAAAAGATGAAAACCAAAGGCCAATTTGAGTATTGTTGAAAGCTTTAGTGATATCAAAGGGTTTTAACTCGCTAGATAAACGAATACATGTATTTTGAGTTACCATTGTTAACAGACTAGTTACCCCAATGTCTCTTATTATTTCTTTAATTGTCACTGGATGGTTTTTTAATAAATTTTCCATGTCGTTCTCAACCATCGTTCTTAGATTATCAGGTTTATAACGGAGGGGAATATTTTCTAAATTTTTTCTGAGCAAATCTCTCCAATCTTCTAATCGTTCATCAAAATGTGATTGTAAATAATGAAAAGAATTGTTACGTCTTTTAATCCAATCTTCTATTCGTCTAATACTGTCATCATACAGTCGATCTAAGAATTGAACTTTCCTGAAAGCTTCTGAAGATTTTAGTTCATTCATGCTTTCTAATATTTTTTCGGTTTGTTCATCCGAAAAATATACTTTTTTACATTCAGGACATTTGTATGCTTCAAACAAAAAAGGTACAGTTATTGGTTTTTTCTCTTTATAATGAGATAAATAAGCTTGCTGCAATTCATTCCTGCAAAAGCACTTATATGTCATTACCATCAAATAATAAAATTGAAGAAAGATATAAATCCTTAACATATTTTGTGAGATAAATATCCTTTACCATCGTTATCATTTTAACCATCGATAATAATAATTATTTCAAAGTTAAACAGAGTTATGAGTGGTTGTATGAAAATTGTAATCTCTCTTGGGGGTTCTTTACTAACGAGGGAATTAACTCCTGAAAATTTTAAGAATTACGCAAATGTTCTGAAGAAACTCAAGAAGAAGGGTCATAAGTTAGTAGTAGTTTGCGGTGGTGGGAAAATCTGCAGAGAGTATAGGGATATTGCAAAGAGGTTTACTTCGGATAATGTTCTCTTGGATTGGATTGGTATTGGAGCTAGTCATTTGAATGCTCTTCCTTTAATCGCAGCTTTAGGCAAAGATGCTCATCCTGTTTCATTGAGAACTCTAAAAGAAGTTAAGAAAAATTTCAAGAATAAAATAATCGTCTGCGGTGGTAATGTTCCTGGTTCGTCTACGGGGTATGATGCTGCTCTATTTGCAGAGGCTATAAAAGCTGATCTGTTGATAAAAGCAAGTGATATAAATGGAGTTTATTCTGCTGATCCTGATATAGATCCGAATGCTAAGAAATATGAGAAATTGACTCATGGTGAATTCTTGAAAATTATTGAACAGAACCCTCAGACACCGGGAGAATACAGATTGTTTGATTTGAAAGCTACTAGACTCATCAAAAAAAACAAAATTAAGACTATTTTTATTGACGGTAACGACCCAGAAGAAATAATAAGAGCTGTAGAAGGAAAACATCATGGAACTGTTGTTGGTAATTAATAAAAAATTTAAAAGTTTTAAATGAGCTATTTATACTAGGAAGGAGGTAAATATTTAAGTTTTTCTATTTTTTTAAATTAAAGGTGAATCAAGTTGTACTACATGATAGAATTGAAATGCCCTGTACATAAAATTCTAGAAAGATTCCGAATCGAAGTCACACGAGAAGACTCCATGCCACCAGATCAAATAAGAGTATTATACCGGAGAAGACCAGACCGTCCATTAAGTAGCATCATAATTGGTGAAAACATCAATGAAGAAATGATTAAAGTTTTTTTGAGGAATTATTTTGAGAAAGAACGTTTATCACCGTATATAATATCTATAAGAAAAATACTATGAAAAAATACTTTCAAGCTCTTTAGTTTTAAGAATTTTTATAATATTCACAGTATTTTTGACATTGGACAAACACTACATTTAGATTTAAAAATGCAAAAAAATTGATTCTAAGTAACTATTAATAACGTTTTTAAATCTATCATTCAAAATTTTAAATCATGGAAGGATTTGATAGGCGTCTTCTTGAAGCAATTGCATACGAATATACAAATCCTAGGAATTTGAATCGAAAAAAGTGGTTTGCTTCTAAAACACAGTATAAGGAAACTATTATAAAAAAAATTAAAAAACAGACAGAAACTGAGAAAGCAGAAAGTTTTATCGAATCAGCGGTTAGTTCGATTCTAAACATAGTGATTCCAAGGTCTAGTATACCCTGTGCTTTTTCTTCCAATAGAATTTATGATTTGCCTGTTTGTTCTGTTTATTTAGAATTAGAGAAGAACTCTGATCCTAAAATTAGTGTTTGTACAGTTAAAATGAAGCCTAAAGATAGATTAAATACGTGTCAGTATTTTCTTGAAAATATGATTAGTCAAGGTTTTAATGCAGGAATTAAATATGAAGCTTTTTATATGCTGCGTCATCCCCCTGTTTGAATATTTTTTTATAATAATCGCAATATTTTGACATTGGACAAACATTACACCTAGGGTTGATAGGTCTGCATATTTCTCTTCCAAATTGAACCAAGCCTAAATTAACGATATACCAATCTTTTTTAGGGATTAAACTTTCTAAAGTTCGTTTAACTTCTTCTAAATTAGCTTCCTTATCAACTAGACCGATTCTTTTTGGAATTCTGTTTGCATGTGTATCTATAGCTATACTAGGAATACCATGACCATACATAAGAACGACATCGGCAGTCTTGAATCCAACACCTGGTAATTTCATGAGTTCTTCTCTTGATTTGGGAACTTTCCCTTTGTATTTTTCTAGGATGATTTTACTGACTGCTTTAATTCTCTTTGCTTTCTGCCTAAAAGGACCTGAGACTTTAATTAATTTCTCTAATTCATTTTTTCTCAATTTGAGTATTTTTTCAGGAGTGTTTGCCCTAGAAAAAAGATTTTTAGCAGCTTTTTCAGTATTTTCATCTCTTGTTCTTTGAGAAAGTATGGTTGATATCACGATTTTAAAAACTTCATGATTAGTCGATGGTTTTATTTTAATACCTTTTCCGTATTTTTCTTTCAAGAATTTGATTAAATTGTCAATAATTAACTGCGTTCTCATGATAAGATTATTAGTCTATTATTAGAATTAATTACTTTCTTACAAAAGTTTTTTTACCTATATTATAAAGATTTATGTAGTCTGAACCAAGCAGCTCAGTTATTTCATGGTATCTGTCAAGAAAGTCTATACCCTTTTCAGATGCAACGTAAACATCCTTATCATGAAATTGTTGTTTCTCTAAAAAATTTATTTTCAACATAAAGTCCAAATACGCGTTAAGCTGTGTAAAACTCAAGTTCGCTCTGTACATGATCTGAGTTTTCAACGTCCCCTCTTTCGCTAGCTCTAAAATCTCTGCAATTATATACAACTTATCTCGTCTTTTTGATGAAGTTGCTAATGCTAGTTCAATCTTTGATGCAGTTAATGATACTTGTGAATTTTCTTTATTATCCGCAGGTTTAGACATTATACATTAACTCCTTTATTTCAAAAAATTTGAGAAGTTAAACTTAAATATCTTAGTATTTTTAGCCAGGGAAAACTTTATTAAGTTGTTAAATATCATTTCTATTGCCTTTACGCTTATGTCTCAACGACATATCAATATACTCCTGACGTGTTTAGAGGTAATTCTATGGTTTTCGAGCTCCTGAGTAAAAAGTTACAAGAAGTAGTTAAGAAGAGGGGGTTTAAAGAGCCAACATTAGTTCAGACATTGGGGATACCGCCAATTATTTCTGGTAAGAATGTTTTGCTGATTGCTCCTACTGGTGTAGGTAAGACAGAGAGTGCTATGTTACCAATATTCGATGAGTGGATAAAGAAAAAACCTAAACCGATTAGCATCCTGTATATCACTCCATTAAAATCCTTGAACAGAGATATGTTAAAGCGTTTGTTATGGTGGGGCAATGAACTGGATATGGATATTTCTGTTAGACATGGAGATACATCTACTTATGCGAGAAAGATGCAAGCAGAAGTTCCTCCTGACTGTTTAATCACAACCCCAGAAACTTTACAAGCTATATTACCAGCAAAGAAGATGAAAGAACATTTAAAAAATGTTAAGTTTGTTATCGTCGATGAAGTTCATGAGTTAGCATCATCCAAACGTGGAACACAGCTAACAATAGGATTGGAAAGATTGAGAGAATTGTGTGGAGATTTCCAGATCATATCTTTATCAGCGACAATAGGTTCTCCAGAAAAAGTCTTAGATTTCATCTCTGGCGGTAAACCTATGGAAATAGTTAAAGCCGTCGAGACAAAAGAGATAAAGATTCAAGTCATTAACCCTAAACCTATTCCTTCAGATTTAAGTTTAGCAGAAACAGTCTTCACAAACAGGTTGACTGCAGCTAGACTAAGAACAGTTCATGAGTTAATAAAAAATCACACTTCTACTCTAACTTTTACTAACACCAGAGACTTTGCAGAAATTTTAACTTCAAGGTTGAAACAGGCTTATCCAAATTTCCCTGTTGAGAATCATCATAGCAGTTTAAGCAAAGAAGTAAGAATAAGAGCTGAGAACGAATTCAAGAATCAAAAATTGAAGAGTATAGTCTGTACATCCTCACTTGAACTTGGGATAGACATTGGCTCGATAGATTTTATCATCCAATACATGAGTCCTAGACAGACATCTAAAGCTATACAACGTGTGGGTAGGTCTGGTCATGAGTTAGGAAGGGTTTCTGACGGAGTTATTATTTCAACTGATACTGATGATACGTTTGAATCTGCAGTCATAGCCAAACAAGGTATGTCTGAACATTTAGAACCGATGAACATTCATGAGAATGCTTTGGATGTCTTGGCACATCAAATTGTTGGAATAACTAGAGATAAATTCAGAGTAAACCCAGATGAAGTGTATAAGATTGTTAAAAGAGCTTATCCTTTTAGAAATTTAACAAAAGAACAATTCTTGTCGGTTTGCAAACAACTAAGTAACTTGAGGTTCATTTTCTTGAATGAAGATGATACGATTAAATCATCTAGGAATGGATTGATGTATTATTTTGAGAATTTAAGTACTATTCCTGACACTCGATCTTATTTTGTCATCAACACTATCGCTAATGAAAGAGTCGGAAGCCTGGATGAAGAGTTCGTTGCTCTGCATGCCCAGGAAGGAGTGACATTCATCATAAAAGGAGAACCTTGGCAAATAGTAACAATCGACGGGAGAAAGATTTTTGTTGAACCATCTGGTGATGTTGATGCTGCGATACCAGGATGGGAAGGGGATTTGATGCCTGTTCCTTTTGAAGTCGCTCAAGAAGTCGGTTCTCTCAGAAGATTAATCTCAAACATGTTATTTGAAAAAATTAATAGAGAAGAAATCTTGGAAGAAGTGAAAAGAAAATATCCGGTTGACGATAGTTCTGCTAAAAAAATGATTGGTATAATCGCAAAACAATTGAAGTATGGAATAATTCCCACTGATAAGAAAGTTTTAATTGAAAATCAGGATAATGCTGTAATTCTACACACTTGTCTTGGTACGAAAGGCAATGAGACTCTTGGCCGAATGTTATCAACAATACTCGCTGCTAAGATTGGTTCTGTTGGTTTGAAGACAGATCCTTATCGTGTTATTTTGCATCTGCAGGTAATGGATACCGATTTGATAGAAGATGTTTTGTTTAAGACTAAGCCTGAAGATGTTGAGCCATTGCTTGAGTTGAATCTATCCAATTCTCGTTTATTCCAGTGGAGGTTTATTCACGTTGCTAAGAGGTTTGGTGTTATAAGAAAAGATGCTGAGTATGGACAGACATGGTTGAGTAGAATAATTGACTTATATCAGAGAACGCCTGTTTGGGAGGAAACTCTAAGAGAGATAAAGACAGATAAATTGGATATCGATGCTGTAAAAAAATTCCTTGAGAAAATACAGAAGAAAGAGATTAATGTCATATTCAAGGAAGGATTGTCTCCCATAGGAAAGTTGGGAATAAAGAAAAGAGCTGAGTTGATAGGACCCGAGAAGCCTGAACTGCAAGTGTTGGATATTTTTGAGAAGAGGTTGAATGAGAAGAAAGTAAGGTTGATCTGCCTGAATTGTGGGGATTGGACTAGGACTTTCATAGTTAAAGATTTACCAGAAGAAATAAGATGTGGGAGTTGTAAAGCGAAATTGATCGGAGTTGTTAGGCCAAGTCAAACAGAATATCAGCATATAATAAAAAAGAAATTAAGAAAAATTGGTTTAACAACCGAAGAGATGAGAAGGTTTGATAGGATTGAAAAAACATCAAATCTTATAATAGTGTATGGGCCAAAAGCTGTTAAGGCTTTAGCAGTTCGTGGAATAGGACCGAAGACTGCTGCTAGAATCTTAAGAGGAATGTATGATACAGAAAAAGATTTTGTTAAGGCTTTGTTAAATGCTGAGAGACAATTCATCAGGACGAAGAGATTCTGGGGATAAAATTAGCATAATCCTAAGCCACAAACAATGCTACAAGACACCCTACACAGGAAATCATAATATTTTTTCGAACATTCATAAATACAATAGTTTGTTGGTTTCATGTTTACACATCCTATTTCATCAGCTAATTCAGAATCTGGTCTGCAAACGTTACCTACTGGACACTTACAATCCAAGCTACAACTATTACAATTTTCATCAGTTTCACAAATACCATTTCCACAACGAGGTATAAGAATTGTAGTCGATGAAGAAGTAGTTTCAGGTACTCCGACTGGGGAAGTAGTCACAGGAACAGTTGTACTACTTGAAGTAGTTGTAGTAGTCGTAATTTCATTAGCGCAAAAACAACAACAATCGTACGGACGACAGTCACTGTATCCGATTTCACACATCCCTAGGCTAAAACCACGAGATTTGCATGCAAGAATGCATCCGGTTGAACTTGAAAAACAGTCTATTCCACCATCTTTTAAACAATATTTCGGCAACGTAGTTGTCGTTGTCGTGGTTGTTGGTGGGCATACGTCAGTATTATTAATCAACATGCTCTGACACCAGTTTCCATCGCCACATTTTCTGATGACTGCAACAATATCTATTGCATC
>Ga0172363_10004285_pt1 | contig 11533 bp, 22 predicted proteins | sample LakKivs2_kivu2a2_FD_114541 | JGI IMG/M metagenome (GOLD analysis project Ga0172363, IMG submission 114541) | Sediment microbial communities from Lake Kivu, Rwanda - Sediment s2_kivu2a2 | ecosystem: Environmental > Aquatic > Freshwater > Lake > Sediment | place: Rwanda: Western Province, Lake... | reverse complement strand
AGAATAAAGCCTTCTGGGACAAGAAAAAAACCAGAAGGCTTTTTCATTTTAGTATTGACAAGTAATAAAGTTTTGTGTTATAATGTTTTTAAGGATGAGGACAAGAAATTAAACCGTCATGGATTTCATCATGACAATTTCCACAGACGAGAATGCATTTGTCCAATTCTTTTTTAATTATTTCCCAAGGGCGAGAAATTCCTTTGGAACTTATACCGAAATCTTTTTTTGAAGGATTTATGTGGTGAAATTTAAAGGCTCGAATGCAACGATTATAACCACAAATACAGCATTTGTTTCCTTTATATTCTACGGCTTTTATTTTTTGACGCTGACGAAATTCTATAACTGATTTTGAATTTGGTTTTTTATATTTAAACTTATTTTCTAATCTTATTTTTTCTATTTGATTTTTTTTACATTCATTAGAACAATATCGTCTAGATGCGTTGATAAGTTTTCCACAATATTTACAATTATGAGTCGGTTTTCTTTTTGGTTTTATTTTATTATTATAAGTTGCAGAACAAGATGATGAACAAAATTTATTGTTGTTAGTTTTTTGTTTACAATTTATTCAAAAATTAACTTGTTATGTAATTTGTATAAATAGGTTCAAATTATTGGTGAGTAGCCGAGTTGGTAGCAGGCGTCTGACTGTTAATCAGAAGTGGAGTAATCCCCATCGTAGGTTCGAATCCTACCTCACCAGCAAATTTATAAGGAGTAAATATGTCTAGATTTACTCAATATATAGGATTGAATGATGAAGGAAAGGGATTTATAAAAAATTTTAAATCTATTCAGAATTATTCGTGTGAAGTTGGAATCGCATATGAACCAGTTATTTATTCTAGATGGATTGATTTAAATACTGGTTTGATATATAAAGAAGTTACACAATTTAATCCTTGGTCTTCTGGTCCGATGTTTTTTACATGTATAGAAGATGAAAAAGGAAATCAATATGGAAAATGGGCAAGAGCAAGATATAAAGGAAAAAGAAATGAATATGATTCTAAGTTAGGATTTATCTATCTATGAATAAATTAATAAAATATGGAGATAAAACTCTTAGAAAAATTCCGGAGTTATTGATTTTACCAGATAAATCACATAGAGAAAAAATAGACGAAATGGTTAGGATTTGTGTTGAACATCATGGATATGCTATAGCGGGGAATCAAATAGGATGGGATGCAAAAGCTTTTATTGTTAGGATGGAACATATAACTGGAAAAGATGAAGTATTGGTTATTTTTAATCCTGAATTGATTGGATTTTCTGAAGAAGAAGTTGATTTTGATGAAAGCTGTTTATCCCTTCCTTCAATTAAAGTAAAGATACGTAGACCAAATGAAGTAAGGATAAAATATTTTACAGAAGAAGGAAAAGAAGAAATTATAGAAGGAAAAGGTCTTTTAGCTAGAGTTTTTCAACATGAAATGGACCATTTAAGGGGAAAATTAATAATTGATTATATGACTCCATTGGAAAAAACATTTATAAAAAATAAATTGAAAAGAATAAAAAGAGGACAATTTGATTAGGTCATTGGTATAATGGTAGAATGTCGCTCTCCAAAAGCGAAGATGAGGGTTCGATTCCTTCATGACCTGCAAAAATTTTGGGATTGTGTTGGAACTGGCAGACAAACTAGGCTAAGAACTTAGTGCCTTAAAAGGCGTAAGGGTTCAACTCCCTTCAATCCCACAGTTCTTTGAAAATTTATAAACGGGGTGATGGTGGAATTTGGTAGACACAACAGACTTAAAATCTGTCGGGAGAAATTCCATGAGGGTTCGATTCCCTCTCGCCCCACAAAATTTTAAAAAGGATGGTAAAAATATGAACAATCCAGAAGTAATTAATATAACTTTTAAATGTGGTTTTTGTGAAAAAGAATTTATTAAAGATAAAAATAATATAAATGTAAGCGCTGTTTTAAATACTTTTGGAGTAAAAGAAATAGGAATAATAGAAGCAAAATGTCCTCATTGTAAAAATATAAATACTGTAAAGTTTGAAAATTAGAGGTTAAAATGAAATTACTTTATTTTATATTTAACGGGTGGGAAATTATTTTAGATTATAATTCTTTTCAGAAATTTTCTCACGAAAGATTTGGTTGGATTAAACCTTTAATTGGTGGGAGGATATATTTTTCAAAGTTTCAATTAACATATTCAAATGTTCCAAAAACATATTGGAAACAAAAAATATATTTTAAGATTGGTTCAATGCGGGGCTAGTTCAATGGTAGAATAGGAGTTTTCCAAACTTCGGATACGGGTTCAATCCCCGTGCCCCGCTCTAAAAATAATGACGGAATACCCAAGTGGCTAAGGGGACTGTCTGCAAAACAGTTATTCGTGAGTTCGATTCTCACTTCCGTCTCAAATAATGCTGGTGTAGCTCAATGGTGGAGCAACGCACCTGTAATGCGTAGGATGGGGGTTCAAGTCCCTTCGCCAGCTCCAAATGCCGGAATAGTTCAATGGTAGAACACATCATTGGTAATGATGAAATTCGAGTTCAATTCTCGGTTCTGGCTCAGAAAAACTAACTCGGAGGATAAATATGAAATTTCCAGTTAGAAGAAATAAAATTAGAATTGTTTTTGGCAGAATGGATTTTGATAAAAAAACGATAAATCAAGTATTGGAAGAAATGAAAGATTTGTATCCTCAAAATTGGAATTCATTAATATTAGAAGTTGGTCCTGAAGTTGAATTAACTACAACAAAAGTAGAAACAGATGAAGAGTTTCAAAAAAGAATTGATAAGTATAATAAATATATTGAAAAGAAAAAACAAAACAAAGCAAACAAAAAGTTAAAAACAATTCAAAGATTGCAAAAAGAAATTGTCACATTAAATAAAGAAATTGTCACATTAAATAAAGAAATGCGGCGCGAATCTAATAATTCTCTTGATTATGAGACGTTGATTCGAGAGAAAGAAAAAGAAAGGTTAAAAAATAAAGAAGAGAAAAAGTTAAAAAAGAGAAAGGAAAGAGAGGAAAAAATTCAGAAAGAAAATGAGGAATTAAAAAAATATGTTGAAGTAAACAAAAGACTTCAATCCATTGAATAAAATTTTAAAAGGAGATAAAATGAAAATTATAGTTCAAAAAGAAATCATTAAAACAGTTTGTGATGAATGTCAGAAAGAAATAGATTTCAATGACCAATTAGAACTCGGAGCTAAATTGAATTTTGATTTTGGTTACTACTCAGATAGAGACCAACAATCGAAAGAGATTCACTTGTGTCAACATTGTGCGGAAAAGTTAATTAAAATAATAGATGAAAAAATGCACTTGGACATGGATAAAAATTTAAAAGAAAGTAGTAGATTAATGGAATAAATTGGGTGAGTGATGGAATTGACATACCGAATTCAAAATAAAGAAAGCTACTCACATTAAGAGATTAAAATGCCTTATGTTTGTCAAAAAATTAGATTGAGCAAAGAACAAGACCGCAGAATAAAATTAACAGATAAACAAAGAATTGAAATATCTGAATTATATGATTTAGGAATGTCGCAACATACGCTAGCTAGAGAATTTAAAGTATCGAGACGATTAATAAATTTCATTCTCTTTCCTGAAAATTTTGTATATTGAAGGAAAATTAATGGGCGAGTGGCGAAATTCGCAGCCGCGCTAGACTCAAAATCTAGTTCTCGAAAGAGAGTGAGGGTTCAAGTCCCTCCTTGCCCACTATTTTATATTTATAATAGAAAGAAGAAATGATATGAAAATTGAAAACTTAACAATTGTTTTTGTTGATATTAAAGATTTTACTAAAAGAACTTCAGAACAAAGTAGAGAAGATAATGAACGTTTATTGGTTATATTTTCGTCATTAGTACGACCGATTGTTAAAGCATTTGGAGGAAAAATAATAAAATCTTTAGGGGATGCTTATTTGATTACTTTTCATTCTCCGACAGATACTTTGCATTGTTCTATGGCTATTCAAGATAATTTAGCTAATATAAATTCTAAATTAAAAAAAGAAGACCAACTTGAAATAAGAATAGCAATAAATGTAGGAGAAGTAAGGTTAGAAGACGGAGACATATTTGGAGAATCAGTAAATATAGCTTCTCGTATTGAGAGTATAACGGACGGAGGAGAGATTTATTTTTCCGAAGCAGTTTATTTAATAATGAATAAAAGCGAAGTTCCATTTGAAGAAATTGGACCTATAAAGTTAAAGGGAGTTCCAGAAGCGATTAAAATATTTCGAGTTCCTAAAATAAATGAAGTTGGACAATATAGATTAAAAGGAGAAGGAAAGCCAGAAAAAGTTAAAGTAAAAGAACATTCTCTGGAGCCTCCTCAACTTCCATATGGAGGATTTGCTTTAGAAAGAATTAAAGATAAATTGCCAAAAATTAGAGTAGAAGAACAGGAACAGATTCAATCTTTAAAAGAAGTTTTTACTAAATTGCATTATGAATCTTATATTAATAAAGAAGAATGGTTTAGAAAAAAAGGAATCAAACATTGGTTTTCTTATTTTATTTATATAATTCGATGGTTAAAAGGTGCATTTTTAATTCTTTTTAATTTAAAAACACTATTAAGATTTAAAAATTTTTATATTAAATTTTGGATTAAATTTAAAAATAATAGAAAATTTCAAATGATATTAATATCTATAATAATTGGATTAGCATTAATTATATCTGGCGGAATAAGTTGGAGAAACAGAGAAATAAAACTTATGAAAGAAAAAGAAATTGCTATTCAACAAGCAAAAAAAGAATCCGAAAGAGCAGTAAGGGCAGAAAAAGAAATTAAAGTTTTAAAAGCTAAAATTCAAAAGAAAAGCAAATTAGAAAAGCAAAAAGTAGAACAAGAAAAGAAAAAATTTAAATGGTTTTGGGAGAAATGATGCCAAGATATGATTATAAATGTAAAAAATGCGGGATAATAGAAATAGAACATAGAATGAATGAAAAGATAGAAGAATGCCCAAAATGCAAAGGTAAAATTAAAAAATTAATAAGTTCATCTGATTTTATACTAAAAGGAGAAGGATGGACGCCAAAACATTATGGAGACAAATAATCAGATATGGGTTATGAAATATAAAGATTCAGATTCAGAACATGCTCCTTGGAAAAGATGGCTTTCTATAGATGAACCTTCTCAGTTTATGATTCAAAAAGCTAGAGAAAATGGATTTTATTGGTTAAAAGTTGTTGGAAAATTTAATATTGAAAGTATTAATTCTATGCCCTTGTAGCTCAGTTGGATTAGAGCGTATGGCTACGAACCATAAGGTCGGGAGTTCGATTCTCTCCAAGGGTACAAATTTTTAGGAGAGTAAAGTTATGAAAATTCGTTCAGGATTTGTATCTAATAGTTCTTCTAGCTCTTTTATTATCAGAAAAACATTACTTACTGTTCAACAATTAGAAAGTATTCGTAATCATATTGCAGTTTCAAATGAAATTGATAGAACTGCTCGTCTTCAACGTCCTAGATTTTCTTATATAGCAGAAGATTATAGCATAAGACACGAAGGATTATATGCGCCATATGGAGAGAATGACGAGAGTGACGCTTGGGAAATAGAAGAAACTGATTTTGAAATACACGGATATACTTCTATTGATAACTTTAAATTTCATATTTTTTTGGAAGAAATAGGTATTCCAAGAACCTATATAACAGAATATTACAGCGAAAATGGATATTATCCCTACGATTCTAGCAGACTAATAACTTTTAGAGATTTAGAATGAAAATAAGAATAGGATTTGTATCAAACAGTTCATCGGCAAGTTTTATAGTTATTAATGCGAAAGAAGGACACACCTCTAAGCATGAATATGATTTTTTGATTGATGAAAATGGAATTTTAACTATTGATTCAAGTTTTGGATGTTGTGAATTTGGTTGGGGTCCAGATACTATTCATGAAGTTTCAAGTAGAATTATATTTTCTTATATTCAAGCACATTATGTTAAAAATAAAAAGTGGATAAAAATGCTTGAAAGAGTTATAAAAGAACATTTTCCAAAAGTTAAAGAAATAATTTGGAAATTAAAAGATGATGTTAAAAATTATAATGCATTTATAGACCATCAATCGGCATCATCTGAAGGCGAAAATACAGAAATGTTTGATTGCATTGGAAAACTTAAAGATTTTATATTTGGAAAAGATTCAAAAATAGAATTAGATAATGATAACCATTGAGGAAAATTATGAAAATAAGAATGGGATTTGTTAGTAATAGTTCTTCTAGTTCTTTCATTATAAAAAAGAAATTTTTAACAGAAGAACAAATTGATGCTATTAAAAATCACATAAAAATAGCAGAAACAATTAATAAAAGAGAAAATCTTGATGATGATTCTTTGGCAACAGAAACATACAGACATTTTGATACTGAACTTGAAAGATTTGTTGGTGGATATTACATAGACGCTTGGGAAATAGAAGAAAATGAAGAAGAAATAAGTGGGCATACGATTGTTGATAATTTTGAAATGGAAGTATTTTTACAAGAAATACACGTTCCAAGTGAAGTAATTGAGTGGGGAGATTATTGAGATGAAGATTCGTAATGGATTTGTTAGTAATAGTTCTTCTAGTTCTTTTATTTTACAAATAGGAGATGATATTAAATCTCCTCAAGAGGTTTGTTTTAGTATGTTAAAAGATAGGGAGATAGACGATAAACAATTTACGGACTTAGATTTTAAACCGAGAATAGCTAAAAAAATAATAGATAAAATAAAAGAATTAGAAATTGATGAGAATGTGGGATATTCTTTTAATTCACGCAATTATGATACTTATATTTATAAAATAGGAAATTTAATACATGTCAATACTTGCAACAATATTCCTTGGTCTGTTGAACAAAAAAGTGTAAGATTTGAAGAAGTAGAATCGAGATATAATAGAGAATTTTACCAAGTCGATTTAAATTTTATTGGAAAAAAATGCAATTACGAAGAAGAATGTAAAAATTCAAATTGTTCAGGAGATAGTTGGATAATAAATGGAAAAAAGTATTGTATGAATTGTGATGAAAAATCAATTCCAAAGATTGAAAAACAAGATTATAGTTCATTTAAAGAATTAAAGCGTTTAGATAAAATTGAGGATTAAATGGAATTTAAAGAACAATACTCGTTAGATACATCAGCGGGTAAAATCTTTACTTCGACTGACTATAATTTTATTTTCGATAAAAAAACAGGATATTTTTTACGATGGGGAAAGAATAGAAAAGATGACCCTGAATATTCTTTGGGTCCAGAAATATTAGATATAGAAGTGACTACAATTTGTAATGGCATTCCTAATCAAGAAGGAATAGAGTCCCCTTGTAAATTTTGTTATAAAAGCAATACTAAAAATGGTAAGAATATGTCGGTTGAAACATTTAAAAAGATATTCTATAAGTTTGATAAGAGAATATTAACTCAAGTAGCATTTGGAGTTGATGCAAAAGCAGAAAGTAATCCGGATTTGTGGCATATGATGGATATTTGCAGGGCGGAAGGAATTATTCCTAATTTAACAGTTGCAAATATAAATGATGATATCGCATGGAAAATTGTCACTCACGCAGGGGCTTGTGCGGTCTCTCGCTATGCAAATAAAGATATTTGTTACAATTCCGTCAAACGATTAACAGATAATAAAATGAAACAAGTAAATATCCATTGCATGATTTCAGAAGAGACGTTTGATATTGCTTTTGAAACTCTAAGAGATAGACTGACTGATAAACGTTTGGAAAAATTAAATGCCATTGTTCTTCTATCGCTTAAACAGAAAGGAAGAGGAATTAGACATACGCCTTTAGCATTTGAAAAATTTAAACAATTAGTTTATTTCGCATTGGACAATAAAATAGGAATTGGATTTGATTCTTGCGGAGCAAATAAATTTATTAAAGTAATAGAAAATAATCCAGATAAAGATAAATTAATTCCTATGGTTGAACCTTGCGAAAGTAGTTTGTTTAGTTCTTATGTTTCTGTTGATGGAAAATTTTATCCGTGTTCTTTTGCAGAAAATACAGAAGGATGGAAAGAGGGACTAGATGTTTTAAACTGCGATAATTTTATAAAAGATATTTGGAATCATCCAAGAACTTTAGAGTTTAAGAAAAAACTTTTAAATTGTCATCGTAATTGTCCTCTTTTTGGAGTTTGAAATGCGACTTGAATATGTGGGTGGTCCTCTTGACGGAATAACTGAAAATATTTCCGAAAAAGATTTTAAACTTTATTGTATTACAAATAGTATAGTTGAAAATAGTCATAAATATAAATTCATGAAAAATACAAAGGATAGAGTTTATTTTATTTATTGTATGCCAGCAATAGTAAATTATTGATATAAAAGCCCTTTAAATTAAAGGATAAAAAAAGATATTGACAATTTCAAAAAAATGATGTAGGATAATAGTGTTTCGGAGACTATAGTTTAATGGATAGAATAGACGATTCCGAAATGTCAGATGATGGTTCGATTCCATCTAGTCTCAATCTAAAAGGTTAAAAATGATGACAAAGAAAGAATACTGTGAATATCTTCTTCAGGATTTCTCTCGGTCAGAAGATAAAAAGGTTTCAGAAATAACAGAATCTGATATTCTTAAAAGCAGCAAACTTGCCGTTGCTATGGAATATCTTGGAATGTTGAAGAGCAAAGAAATGAAAAATTATGCTGAAAGTCGTGGAGGAACAGTATTTTTTCTTGCTGAAAATCACGAAGAACCAGCAATTCTTTCTGCAAGAGAATTAATTGCTCTTCTTCCGGAATAATAATTTGGGTGCGTATCGGCTTTGTCTTCTAAACAGAGTACCGTAACTGGATATGGGGGTTCGAGTCCCTCCGCACTCACAAAATTTATTAACCTTTTAAGATACGTTTGAGGATAAATATGAAACTTAAAGTAGTGAAATATATTTATAAAGATGGCATTTATGTTGAAAATACCTATAATGGTGAAAAAGATATTTGGGCAATTAGGAACTCATGTTGTTCATCATGTTTAAATAAAAAAGGAAAATGGGAATATGAACCAATGCCATCAAGTAGAACTGATAATTTTTTAAAAAGATGTAGATTTACTTTAAAAGAAGCAAAGAAAATTCTTGAATCTTTACGGCCAACTAAAAGTATTTTTTTCAACTCAATTCAGAGAGGTTATCAGTGAAAATGTTGAAGAAATATTTCGAACTTCAAAAAAAGATATTTAATTATTTTGGATATAAAGAAGATTGGAGAGTTATTCCGTTAGAAGACAACACTGAGGATGAGTGGTTATTAAAAAAAAATGAAGATGGGTCAGGAAAGGTTTTTTATCATGAAAAATTAAATAATCCAGAAATTGCCTCGAAAGGTGAATTTTATAGTTCGGTTATTTATACACAAAGATTTCTTTCAAAGTGGGTTTATAGAGCGAAAGATTTCACTATGATTTGTATAGATACGCAATGTGATGGAAATAAATTTCTCGCTGTTTTTGACAACAAGAAAGAGATTAAAGAAATGTCAAAAGAACTTAAAGAGTATAATGAAAAATCAGAAAGAGAAATGAAAGAAGTAATGGAAAGAACCAAACATTTAAGGGTGTAAAATAACGTCCTTATAACTCAATGTATAGAGTGCGGATTTCCTAAATCTGATATGTAGGTTAGATTCCTACTAAGGACACTTTTTTAGGGGAATTATGGGAGAATTAGTTGAAGAAATAGAATCTCATATGGCTAATTTCTTTGTTCAAAAAGAAAAATATTTAATTAAAATTATAAAAAAACATATTATAGATTGTGCAGATGTTGGAGATTGGAATACATGGGTTTTGGTAGATGAAAATATTTGGGATAATGTTGCCAATACTTTTAGAAAAGAAGGATTGCTGGTAACAAAAGTAGATAAAAATAGATATAAAGATTTAAAAGTGAATATGAAAATTTCTTGGGAAAACATTGAAAATAAAGTCGTTAAAAGATTTTCGAAATAATGGGTGCGGGGGAAAAATGACTTGGAATTGTAGAATAGTTAAAAAAAAGTCACATTGGATAAAATTAAATAACGGAAAGAAATTAAGGGTTCCAATTATATATGGAATTCATGAAGCTTTTTATGATAATAAAAAAGAAAAACCACATTCAATAACAGATGATGCGATGAATATTTCATCAGAATCAATGAAGGGTTTAAAATGGTATTATGAAGCATTAGGAAAAGCGTTTGAAAAACCAATTTTAAATTATGAAGATTTTGGAAAACCAAACAAAAAGAGAAAAAAATAGAGGGAATTTTAAAATGCCTGTACAAAAAATATTAAATAATAATGAAAATTCTATTGTAAAAATTTGGACTAATGATATAGAAGAAGAGGCAATTAAACAACTTTTGGATTTATCCAAGCTTCCGTTTATTTATAAATATATAGCAGTTATGCCTGATGTCCATGCTGGTAAGGGTTCGACTGTTGGAACTGTTATAGCCACAGATGGAGCAATTATTCCATCTTGTGTCGGAGCAGATTTATCCTGTGGAATGATGGCCGCAAGAGTCAATATTGACATTGAATTAATTAAATCTAAGCTTTCAGAAATAAGACATTCTATTGAAAGGTCTATTCCTACTGGATTTTATGGAAATAAAACTATTACAGAAGAAATTAAAAATTTAGATATATGGAAAAGTTTTGATTGGTATGAACAACATCAAAATAAAAGTAATAATATTTTAGAAGATACAATGTCTAAACTTTGCTCTCTTGGGTCCGGCAATCACTATATTGAATTGTGTTTAGACACTGAGAATGGTTTTTGGGTTATGCTTCATACAGGAAGTAGAAATATAGGGGCAAGAGTTGGACAATATTATGCTAAAAAAGCAAAAGAACTTTGTGATACATGGAAAATAAGTTTGCCAAATAGCGACTTGGCATATTTGCCTAAAGATACTGTTGAATATAATGAATATATGAAACAATTAGACTGGTGTGGGAAATATGCTAATGAAAATAGAAGGCAAATAATGAAAAGAGTTTTAAAAGATTTATCGTATACTGTAAACGATAAAAAAGAAATAGAAAAAACATTCGAGGTAGAGTGTGTTCATAATTATATTTCAATAGAAAATCACTTTGGTAAAAATGTATTGATTACAAGAAAGGGTGCTATTAGAGTTAATGAAGATGAATTTGGTATCATTCCCGGCTCTATGGGTGCAAAATCATATATTGTAAAAGGATTAGGTAATAAAGAATCTTTTTGCAGCGCTTCCCACGGTGCTGGAAGAAAAATGAGCAGAACAAAAGCAAAAGAGCTGTTCACTATAGAAGATTTAAAAAAACAAACTGATGGAGTAGAGTGTAGAAAAGATAAAGATGTTGTAGACGAAATTCCAAGTGCGTATAAGTCTATAGATGAAGTTATGGAAAATCAAAGTGATTTAGTGGAACCAGTTTTTCAATTAAAACAAATTTTATGCATTAAAGGATAAATTATATTAAAAAATTT
>Ga0172363_10004281_pt1 | contig 11537 bp, 13 predicted proteins | sample LakKivs2_kivu2a2_FD_114541 | JGI IMG/M metagenome (GOLD analysis project Ga0172363, IMG submission 114541) | Sediment microbial communities from Lake Kivu, Rwanda - Sediment s2_kivu2a2 | ecosystem: Environmental > Aquatic > Freshwater > Lake > Sediment | place: Rwanda: Western Province, Lake... | reverse complement strand
TCAAGACGGCTCGCTCCTCACGCGGATCGAGACGATCCAGTCCGCCACGATCGAGTTCGTGCTCGACCAGCTGGAGGAGGGGTATCTCGGCGAGGTGAGCAACCGCTACGACGCGATCTTCAATGGCGTCAAGGTCGAGGTCGAGGGTCACCTCACCAACCAACAGGCGATCGAGCTTGCGGAGGCGATCGTCGCTCGCGCGCAGCGTCGCGCGGGTGGCGCGGTGCGTCTCGACGTGGCGGGGTCGTTCGCCTTCCCGAATGGCGACTTCCCGACGATCGCGATCGCGGACGTGTACTTCGAGAGCGTGCCTTTCGAGATCGGAGGCCGCGACGAGTACGTGTCGTTCTCGCTGACGGGCATGGCGAGCGATTACCGGATTCTGTGAGGGTCGGGCGATGGGGCACCGCTACCTGATCCTCTCTCGGCTACCGCACCCGATCACGGTCGGGACGCTCCTGCTCCCCTGCGGGCAGCACATCGTCGCGGGGGAGGTGTGGGATCACGCGCTCTCGACGACCGCGCTCCCTTCGCTCCTCGCGCAGCGGCAGATCGAGGTGCTCGACGTGCTCGGGCACGAGGCGCCCGCCGACGCCCCTTCGTGGGGGAGCTCCCCCGAGGAGGAGCCCGCAGGCGCGCTACCCGTGCCCGAGGTTCCCGCGGGGGAGGACGAGGCGCCCGAAGTACGCCCTCGCCCTCGCGCCCGTAGGACGCGGCCCTAGCGGGCCGCTCCGCTAGCTCGCCCGCACGTGCCCCCGAGCACGGAACCCGATGAGGGCGTGCCCGGCGAGGCTGGTCGCATCCTCCGCCGTCGCGAGGGTGCGGCAGTACACGGAGGTCGAGCAGTCCGGGATCTCGCACACCATCGCGAGGTCGAAGCCCTCCGCGGAGCGGGAGGGGCGGATCGTGGCGTACACGGTGGCGCGCTGGCGCCCGTACACAGCGTCGTCCACGTCGGTATCGATCTCCGCGCACAGCGAGCGCGTCCCCTCCACGGGGGCAAAGTTCAGGGTCTTTGTGGCTTTCTGGAGGAGCTGGCGGGCCATGGTCTGTGTCTCGGCGGGGGTGGTGGAGGGCTCCGTCGCCCTCGGTGGGTTAGGTATAGACCCACCCCCGCCGGCGGCCAAGGCTTTTAGTGTTACGTTTGCGTTACAGGTGGGGGCTCGGTGCCGCCCCCATCCCCGGGGGAGCTGTCGGCCTTTCGGGCGCGGTAGGACTCGATCGACTCGCGGATCTTGACCCGCGTGCGCTCCTCGGGGGGGACGGCGGCCTCGATCGCGTCGGTGAAGTCCTGCCCGAGCGCGGCGATGGCGGCGATGTGGGAGGGTCGGATCTGGAACCTGTCGTGGTGCCTCCACGTCCCGTGCAGGCGTCGCCAGCGGGTGAGTCGGTACTCGGGGTGCCCCCACCCTCCCTCGCCCCACGTCCGGTACGCGACGAGGAGGAGCGCCCATCCGTGGGAGGTGTGGAGGACGGTGTGCCCGAGGTGCTGGCGGACGAGGCGGTCGTGGAGCGTGTGGTCGAGCGAGACGTCGGCGAGGTCGGCGACCAGCTTCGAGGGGTCGGACAGGAAGTCGATCACGGGTAGAGGCTACCGCGCGCGCGTGGGGCGGTGTACCGTCTCGGCATGTCGTTCGCAGACCTCCCGACGTCCGGCGCTGGCGCCGGTAAGACCACCGACTCGCGCCCGTACATGGAGTACACGATCCCGCCCGCCGCGCTCGGGATCAACTGGTCGGGGATGCCCGACGAGGCGCGCACCTTCCGCCTCGTCGAGATCAAGCCTCACGAGCAGGACGCAGCCGCCAAGGTCGCGGGCTCGAACCCCTCGGCGCTCTCGCGGGAGCTGATCTTCCAGACCGTGATCCAGGTCGGCAACGTCCGCACCAAGAAGGACCGCGACTTCCTGGAGCGGTGGTGGGCGGCGCTCGGGCCGAAGGGGCGCCGGATGGTCGAGGCGGCCTTCCTCTCGATGATGACCGTCGAGGAGGGCGACGTGGAGACGTTTCTTTCTGCCGGGCGACCCGGCCAAGCGTGAGTACAGCGGCGATCGCCGCTCCATGCTCCCTACGACCCGCCGCGGCGACGGACCGGCGACGATCTCCGAGCGGCTTGCCTATCAGGCGCAGCTCGGGGAGTTCATGCTCACGTACGACTGGCGGGGGTGGATCCGTACGACGTGGGAGGTGGTCGTGTACGTCGCGCGCTACGGGAACGGACAGCAAGTGGACATGGTGGCGGACTGGCCGATCTCGAAGCTCCGACGAGTTGCGGAGGGGATCTCGAAGTGCCTAGAGCTAGAGGCGAAAAAGGCCCGCTCCGGGTGAGGTAGGATCTCGGGACCGTGGCTGCCGATCTGGAGTTTCACGTCCGCGCGATCCTGGAGGTCGCGGGCTCGGGCACCAAGAAGATCCAGGCGTTCCAGCAAGCGGCGGAGACGGCGAGTAACCGCGTCGTGGCGGCCTCGCACCGCATCACCGCGGCGAACGCGAAGGCGGTCGCGTCGTTCGGGCGCATGGCAGCGGCGGTCGGCGCTGCGGCTGTGGCCGCGATCGGGGTGGGCGCTCTCCGTGCGGGGTTCAAGTTCAACGCCGAAATGGAGTCGATGGAGGCGCAGGTCGGGACGACGCTCCGCCTGTTCGATCACCTCTCTCCCGGAGTTACCGAAACGAGCACCGCGGCGGAGAAGTTCAAGGCGAACCTCGCTGAAGCTCGGGACATCTCGAAGCAACTCGTGATCATCGCGGACCAGTCGCCCGGCGGGTTCCAAGAGGTCGCGACGCTGTTCAAGTCCATGCTCCCCGCGGCGAAGTCCGCGGGGGTGGCGATGCAGGACATTTTGGGGTTGACGCAGAAGGTGACGCTCGCGGCCGGAGCGACTGGGCAGGCGTTCGACGAGGCGGGTCGCGACGCAGCGCGGATTATCCAGGGCGGTGCGGGTATGGACGTAAAGCTTTTCCAGATCGCAGGGCCGCTGATCGCGAACGCGATCCGCAAGACGGACGACCTCGCAGGTCGGTTTGATTCGCTCGCCCCCGGAGCGAAGTTCACCGAGCAGTTCAACAAGGTTTTGACCTCCGCGGAGAGGTTCCGCGTACTCACGGAGGCGCTCGGTAAGCTCGGCGGCGATGAGGCGGCTTACTTCGCGTCAAACTGGGAGGGCGCGACGTCTACCGCCGCTTCGGCCATGAAGATGATGGCGGGCGAGATGATGCGGGGGCCATTCGCCACGATCAAGCTCAAGCTCGCGGAGGCACTCACGAGCGGGTTCCTCGGTGGCGACCGATTCAAGGAGATGATCAAGGCTGCGGAGTACCTCTCCTCGATCCTGACTCCGATCACGGAGAAGTTCTTAGACTTCGTGATCCGCGGCGGGAACTACCTTGCCGACAATTGGCGCGATGTGTTCACCAAAGTAGGCGCAGCGTTTCAGACCGGACTTGCGGTGGCGAAGCTCTACGCGGCGAGCAAGGCTGTGCAGTCGGTCGGCGCTGCGGCTGTGAGCGGAGGGGCGAGCGCGGCGAAGGGTGTCGCGGGGCTCCGCGTCGCGTTTCCGATCATCCTCCGGTTCGTGACGATGCTCGTGGCGATGGCCCCCGCGTTCCTTGGGTTCCTTCCGGTGCTTGCGCTGCTCGCGGTCGCGGCGGGGTTCCTCGCGTTCGCGTTCGTCGGGGTGGCGGCGGTGATCGCTGGGTTCGTCGCGTACTTCCTCTCCGAGTGGGACGCGATCGCCAAGGCGTTCATGACAGGCACGATCACGCTCGGGCCGCTCATGACGGCTGTGGACCACCTATTCGCGAAGCTTGCGGCGCTCGGCAAGTCGCTGTTCGGCGGCGCCTCCGCGGTGTCGATCGTGGACGTGGCGGTGCAGATGCTCACGCGCGGGGTGGAGATCCTGACGGGCGTGATCTCGATCGGGCTCCGCGCGTGGGCGCTGGTCTCCAACGCTTTCAACATCGTCACGGCGGGGATCAAGGTGATCGGGACTGGCATGCTCGCGATGATCGCGGTCGTGCTGGAGGCGGTGAAGCACGCGATCTCCTACCTCCCCGGTACCGAGGCGGTGCTCGGCGGGATCCAGTCGGGCCTGAACTCGATCTACGGAATGGCGAACCGCCTGGAGGCGAGCGCGCGCAAGGACGTAAACGAGGACATGAAGCGCCCATGGGAGGCGGCGCAGGCGTTCGACGATGCGTTCGCGCAGGCGGGGAAGGGGATCACAGCCAAGATCGCGGATGCGATCACCGCGAGCCCTGGAGGGGGTGGCGGGGGCGCACTTGCGGCGCAGGGTTCCGCGCAGTCGGGCGGCCTCAAGCGGCCTTCCGAGACGCAGATCAACGTCCACAACATGAACGTGTACAACGATCTACGGAACGAGGATCCCGACCGGATCGCGGGCGCGTTCGTCGAGCAGATCCAGCGGCGCGTCGAGCGTCCTACGCAGGCGGTCACGCTGGAGGACTACGGGATCTGATATGGCGCAGCCCTTCCCCTTCATCATTCGCGAGACGACCCCGCCGGGGCGCATCATCGTACTCCGCGGGCGATCTCTCCCGTACCGCGGCGTGACGTGGGGCGGCACGCAGCGCGTGAACATCAACTACTTTCCTGGAAACCCCGTCGCGACGGCGCAGGTGGTCGGTCCGACGTACGTGCCGACGGTGATCCGAGGCACGTGGAAAGACGCCTTCTTGTTCACCGGGCCGGGGAACCCGAACGAGAACGCGGCGGAGCTGCGCAACTTCCCGGTGCTCGGACCGGCCGCGCTCCCGCCTCCGCAGACGCCGGGAGCTCTCGTGACCTCGGGCGGGCAGACGTTCCCGAGCGCGGCGAGCATCCCCGGCAACATCGCGCTCGCGCAGCGCGCCCGTACGCTCCGCGACGCCTTCGAGGTGGTGCGCCGCTCGGGGGCGCTGCTCAATGTGACGTGGGGGTCGATCGCCCGGTTCGGGTTCCTCGTGCGGGCCGACTTCACGCACGACCGCGAGGAGGACATCGCGTGGGAGCTGGAGTTCGCTTGGATCGGCGATACCGACGCGCCTCCGATTATCTCGACGGTGCCGCGCCTCGACGCGCTGGGTTTTCTCCGCGCCCTGATCGCACTCCTCCAGGCGCTCCTCGACGCCTTCAATCGCGCGCTCGCTTTCCTGTACGGGGCGGTGCTGCGGGTGACGCAGCTAATCCGGCGGATCGGCTCGCTCGTGACTGGCTTCTTGGAGGCGCTGAATAAGCTCGCGGGGCTGATCTTCGTCCCGGCGGAGCTGTTCGGCACGCTCCAGCAACAGCAAGCGGCGATCCGCCTCGCGACGCGCGACCTGATCGCGACGCTCCGCTCGGTCCCCGCGGCGTACTCCGCAGCGGCATCAGGGGCGACGCCGACCGAGATCAACTTCGCGATCGAGTTCGCCGCGGCGATCAATCGCAACGCGCAGATCCTCGGGGTCGAGGCGGCGCTTGCCTCGCGGCAGCTCGACGCGCTCCAGTCCGACGACGTGCTCGCGATCTACACCTCGCCCGGCGGCGTGACGCTCCGAGACGTGGCGACGCGCTTCTACGGGTCGCCCGACGACTGGCCGCGGATCCGCGACTTCAACGGGCTGTCGGGCTCGGTGGTGGAGCGCGGTACGGTGATCCGGGTGCCGAAGCCCGCGAAGTGACCTGCCTATGGCGGACGTGTTCTACCCCTCATGCAAGGTGCGATTCCTTCTCCGCTTCGAGTCGTTCATCCCCGAGGTGGCTACCCCTGCGCCCCCCGCGGGGCCTGGACCGGAGAGCTTCGGTAACGAGCTGTTCAACCCGCTGCGGCAGGACATCATCCCGTACTCGTGCTCGGTCACGCTGAACAGCTACCGGGAGGCGGACCAGGCGACGATCACGATCCCGTTCGCCAAGCTCCCGCTTGACCCGCGCATCATCCGCGCGGTGGGCGTGCAGATCTTCGCGGGAACGATCGAGGCGGGCACCTACGCGGAGTCGATCGGGCCGATCGGGGGGCAGTCCAAGCTAGAGCTGGTACCGGACGTCGAGCCGCCGGGCTCTCCGCTCGCGGGCCGGAGTAACGAGATCTTCCGCGGGTTCGTGGACGCGTGGAAGGTGGATTGGCAGGGGGACGACACGATCACGCTGGAGTGCCGCGACCTGACGTCGATCCTGCTCGACGCGACGCTCCCGACGCAGGTGTTCGCGGGGATCCCGGCGAGCCTCCCGATCGACGACGTGATCCGCCTCGTGCTCCTCGGGCAGCCGCCCGCGCTCACGCTCCCCGCGCCCCCGCAGACGCCCTCTACGATCTCGACCCGGCAGACGGCGAGGGGTGCCGCCCGGCAGGCGCAGGCGCGCGTCGCCTCGCTCTCCGCCTCGCTCGCGAAGGCGACCGCGGCGGCGGCCCTGAACCCCGGCGACCCGGAGATCGCGGCGCAGGTGGCGACCCTTTCCGCGGAGCTGCTCGACGCGAACGCGGCGCTCGGGCTCGCCTCGGTCGAGGAGGCGGTCGTGGACGCGCTCCCGATCATCGCGCAGAACTTCGGGCTCCCCGGCGCGCGTGGGTTCGTGGTGGTGAACGACACGCGACAGCCCTTCTTACCCTCGCTCGGGCAGCTCCACGGGATCCAATGGTTCGATTCGAAGGGGACCGCCCGCAAGAGCCGCACAGGGGGGTCGAAGGATCGGATCTCGTATTGGGACTTCATCACCGACCTGTGCGTCGCGGCGGGGTTCATCGTTTACATCCGCACCCCGACGCAGGCGATCGGCGGGATCCTCCCGGCGAGCGAGATCGTGATCTCCGAGCCGCGCGTCTACTACCAGGGGCAGGGCGACCCCCCGCGGCAGTTCTTCTACGGCAAGAACATTGCGAGCCTTCAGGTGCAGCGTCGCCTCTCGGGCAAGAACGCCCCGACGGCGCTGGAGGTGAGCGGGCGCGTCGCGGAGACGGGCGAGACGATCACGGCGCGATGGCCCCCGCTCCCCGCGCCGCTCCCGCCCGAGGCGAACCGCACCTCGCCTGCCGGGCCGGGCACGGGCGACCGCGAGGAGCTGGAGACGTTCCTGTACGGGGACGTACCGGGGGCGAGCGCGCAGGAGACGCTCCAGCGGGTCGCGGAGTCGCTGTTCGAGCAGCGCAGTCGCGGCGAGTTCGAGGTGCGGATCCGTACCTCGACGCTGAACGGGCTCTCCGCCAACTTCGGGACGGGCAAGACCGACATTTTCCAGATGCGGAGCGGGGACACGATCCAGATCGGGGTGGCGCTCGGCGACCCGGACATCGCGGTGGTGCAGACGCCGGGGCTGCTCCGCTCGCTCGCGGTGGACCAGCGGGTGCAGGTGTACGTCTCCGCGGGGCTGAATATCGTGGCGGCGACGCAGGCGGCGCTCGCGGCCGACTCGCCCGCCCTCCAAGATTTCTTTCGGGTACGCTCCGTGGGGATCGACTGGCAGTACGATCGCGGGTTCGAGTTCGAGATCGACGCGATCAACTACCTGGACGTCCGCAACGCCGTCGAGCGAGTCGCGCCCGACACGATCTTCCTCGACGAGTAGCCCCCATGATCCGAGCAAACCGCATCTCGAAAGGGGGCGCGAAGCGGTCCGAGATGGACTTCTCGCGGATGCGGCGGCCGTTCCAGGGTCGCCCCCGGAACTACCTCTCCTATGGGGTGGTGGGGCACTACGACCTGAATCCCGCGTTCGCGCGGGTCGAGGGCGGGCGGGTGCTTGTGGAGGTGACGCTCGTGCCCGGCGACGAGGAGATCGTCGCGCAGCTCGCGGACCCTGGCGGCGGCGACGGGTTCGCGTTCTACATGCCTTTGAGGCTCGGAATGCGGGTGGTTGTGGGGATGCCGCAGGGTGACGGCGACTCCCCGGTGATCCTCTCGACGGTGGACGACCAGTCGTGGCCGTTCCCCTCCTCCGTCGCGGGGGTCGCGACGACGCTCCCGGCGACACCGCTCGCCGAGGCGGCGCCGCAGTTCGCGTTCCTCCGCACGCCTGACGGGGCGTTGCTCGCGGTCGAGACGGGGGTGGACGCGGACATCCTGATCTCCTCGGGCGCTTCGATCCGGCTCGCGGTACCGCCGGGGGAGCAGGTGCTCGTGAAGGGGACGGAGATGCACATCGGCGCGGACTTCGCGGTGGCGCCGACCGGGCCGACGACCGGGCCTGCGGGGGTGGTCGTGCCGGGGGTGTCGGGGGCTCCCTTCGTCCCGGTGCCGGGGGCGAACCTGATCTCGCCCGGTCCGGGGCTCCCGCCGGTGCCGACGGTGAGTCCGATCACCCTCGGTCCGTACCCTGCGGACGGGCTCGTGAGGTTCAAGGACTCGGTGCAGGCGAATCAAGCGACGGACCCGGCGGCGATCGGGTTCCTGCTCTACGTGTTCGTCTACCTTCAGGCGCTCTCTCCGGTGCTCGACACGCTCACGGTCGGGACGTGGACGGCGACGCTCTCCGCGGCCCTGGCGGCGGCGGGCGCGACGATCCCGGTCACGCCCCCGACGGCGATCACCTCTCTCCCCGCGAGCGCGGCGCGCTCGACGTGCGCGGACTAGTGGCTTGGGTACCTAAGACGCGGCAGGCGCGGCGGATCGCCTCCCGGTGCCTACGCGCCTCGCAGGCGGGGGCGATCGAGCTGGCGGTGCAGGATCGGATCGCGTGCGTGGACGCCGTGACGACTCCCTTCGTCTCGGTCGCGGTCCGCTCTCGCCTCGCGGGCGTGTGGCGCCGCTACGGGGCGCTCCTCCCCGAGCCCCCCGAGCGCGCCCCCGAGGACGACGAGCTGGACGCGGCGTGCCCTCTCGCGTGAGGTAGGATGGGGCCGTGTCCGGCGCGCGAATCGTAATCAATCAATCGGGACTCCCGGCCGGGCAGCCGGGGATCTCGCGCCGCGACATCGTGACGGGTACGGCCGTGACGCTCACGAACGCCGACGACACGGGCGTCCGCTCGTGGCGCTGGCGGCTCGTGGAGGTGCCGATCGGGAGCGCCACGACGCTCCTGAACCCCGTGCAGTCGAGCGCGAGCTTCGTACCGGACGTGGCGGGCTCGTACCTGATCGAGCTGGCGGTGGACGAGGGGCGGACGGGGCAGGTAGACCGGCGTATCGCGGCGGTGCTGACGGATTTCGGCGGGGTGTCTCCTACGCCGCTGCGGATCCCGGCTGCGAGAGAGCAGGCGGAGGCGAACTGGAACTACCCGAACCCCGCGGTGCCGAACGATGACGGGTGGGCGCCCGATCTCCTGGAGCTGATCGGGACGGCGTACGTCGCGATCGGGAGCGGGGGAGGAGGCGGCGGGCGTGAGCCCGTGACGGATACCTCGATCATCCCTGTGACGGGGGTGGGGTTCGACACGCTGACGCTCCCGATGGGCGACCGCGCGACGTTCTTTGACGTGAGCGCGCCGGGGAACGACCTTCGGGTCGTGCTCCCGACGATCGGGGCGGGCGACTCGGGGCGCCGAGTGGGCGTGATCCTGCTTCAAGGTAACAACACCTTCGACGTGGTGACGGACGCGCAGGATAACGTGGTGACGCCGGGCGGGGCGTTCTTCGGGCCGGGGCTTCGGCCGACGATCTCGCTCGGGGAGACGACCGGGTATTCGGTGCTGACGTGGGAGGCGGTCGAGGGAATCCCGCTCCCGCCGGGGACGGTGATCGGGATCTCGCCTTCCGACCTCCTCGCGGGGAGCCTGCCGACGACGATCACGATCTCGGGTACGGGGGGCACGCTACCCGCGTTCCCCGCCGACCTGGACGTGGTGATCCTCGACCCTCTGACGTTCTCGACGGCGACTTCGACGATCCTCTCCGCGGTGCAGGGGGCGCCTGGAGGGGCGTGGTCGATCGACGTCTCGGTGACGGCGGGCGCGGCGGCCCTCTACGACGTGATCGTGAACGACACTCTCTCGGGGTCGCGGTTCGCAGTGCTCTACGGGGGCGTCTCGATCGACGGCACGGCGGATCCGCGGCAGCCTACGGGCGGCGGGTGGCTGTACGACTGGACCAGCCTCGGGGGTGGTGGCGGCCCTCCGCCTTCGGCCGATTGGGCGACGGTTCTCGGGGTGGGCGCGGAGTCGGGCGGGACCGACCCGATCATCACCGACGGCGACGAGCTGCGCTTCGGGACGGACACGACGGCGGACCGTCGCGCCGCGACCTCGGCGCGGCTCTACTCCTCGCTCTCGGCGCCTGCGGGATGGTCGGACATGGGCGACCCGATCACGTCTCCCGCGCTCGCGGGCGGAGAGAGCCTCGCGGTGATCCGCGCGACCTTCGTGGCGCGGCTCGGTACCTCGGCGGGATCGGGCTCGACGGAGTACGCGGTGATCGAGGAGGCGTGGCGCGGGCCTGGTACGGTGGGCGCCGCGCTCCTGCACACGATCACCGCGGAGGGCTCGGCGGGCACGGTGTTCCGCCTGAGCACGGACATCTCGAACAACATCGTGGCGCAGATCCAGCCCGGTACGGGCGTGACCGTCGAGGCGATCGCGCACATCACCGTGGTCGAGCACCCCGGATTCGGATCGGTCTGACCCATGCCTACCAAAACCTCTCACTGGATCTTCGCCGACACCACCGAGCGCGACGGGCAGCTCGACGTGGTGGACGGCGACATCGCCTACGTCCAGGCGGACAACACCGTCTACGCCTACAACGGCACCTCGTGGTCTGCCGTGGGCGCAGGCGGCGCCCCGGTCGCGTTTTTCGTGCCGGACGCGCCTAAGGCGGTGCCCGAGACGGAGGACGACGTGATCGACGGCACCGCCAATTTCGATCAACCCTTCACCGGCCGCGTGCTCGCGGCTCCGGCGGTGTGACCCATGCCCGGACCCGCGGTACTTGAGCGTCTTTCGGCGCCCGTGCAGATAGACCTCCCGATCTACCGGGGCGACTCCCTCTCGTTCCTCGTGACGCTGATCGACCAGGCGACGGGCGCTCCGATCACGCTCACCGGGCTCACCGGGCGCGCCTCGATCCGCAAGGCAAAGGACGACCCGACAGAGTACCCGCTGACGGTCACGGTGTCGCAGGACGCCGCGGGCGGGGCGACGACCGGGCAGATCACCGTCTCGGCCGACGGGCAGGCGACGTTCGTGCTGCCGCAGTTCGGGGTGTGGGATCTCCAGCTCGACGACGGCTCCCCGACGGGCGTTTTCCGTAAGACCGTCGTGGCGGGCAAGGTGTGGTTCGACCGCGACGTGACGATCCAGGGGGGGACGTGACCGGAGGCGTCGCGGTCACGCTCGCGCCTGCGCGCGCGGAGGTGAGGATCACGACCTCCCCCGCGGTCGGCCTCGTGGTCCCCGTGAGCGAGCCTGTACTCGTCCAGGCGGCGCCGAGGGGTATCCCCGGCCCCGCAGGCTCGCCCGGAGCGCAGGGTCCGCAGGGCGAGGTCGGCCCTCCCGGCCCTCCCGGCCCGCCCGGCCCGCCCGGTACGCTCGTGCCTGTGGTGGAGGTCAGTGGCGAGGCGATCGACGCGGGCGACGCGGTGTACCTCGACGCAGACGGACGTGTGCGGCGCGCCTCGAGCGTGTTCGCGTCTGGC
>Ga0172363_10004278_pt1 | contig 11540 bp, 16 predicted proteins | sample LakKivs2_kivu2a2_FD_114541 | JGI IMG/M metagenome (GOLD analysis project Ga0172363, IMG submission 114541) | Sediment microbial communities from Lake Kivu, Rwanda - Sediment s2_kivu2a2 | ecosystem: Environmental > Aquatic > Freshwater > Lake > Sediment | place: Rwanda: Western Province, Lake... | reverse complement strand
TTTTAGCAAAAATTTTCATTTTATCTAAATATTGTTATTGGCCAATGATGTTTTCCGGAAAACATCATTAACTTTTTAGACTTGGTTATGGCTATTTTTTCGGAGGCAGAAATTGACGAAATTAAAAAACTACCGGGAGAAACCATTGGCAGTGGTATAAAAGAAGACCTTCTTTTTGTCCTCAACAAAGAAGGGGAAAAGGGTTTAAAAAAAATAGAAGAAAGTCTTCAAGCGGTTGGTTGTCCAGTTAAGCTAAAAGAGGTAAAGAGCTTCCGCCGGTATCCGTTTTATTATAATTATTTTTTAGCGGAGAGTACGAAAAAGATATTTAACTGGACTGATGATGATTTTAGGGAAAATGGAAAATATGCCGCCAAGGTGTCGGCCATTGTTCGCGTGATGCTGAAATATTTTATTTCTCCCCGGCAGGTGCTTGGAGCAGCCACCGGGTTTTGGAAAAGATATTATACTGTCGGCGAATTACAGGTCGAAGAAATTAACGAGAAGGAGCAACGGGCAATTATCGTTTTAAAAAATTTCAGGGGATATAATTCTTTTTGCCGCATTGCTGAAGGATATCTTTATCAAACTCTTTCTTATGTGGTTGAAAAAAATAATTTGAAAGTTATCGAAAATGAGTGTCCCCTGAAAGGAGGAAAAAACCATCGTTTTGTCGCCACCTGGTAAGCAAAGAAAGGAAAAGCGTTTTTCGTGCCGAATCCCAGCTGAAACAAACCTGAGGGGTAAATACTAAACTTATTATTTATTTTGATTAAAGAAAATGGCAGTAGTTACAAATGAAGAATTAGACGAAATAAAAAAAACTCAAGGAGAAACAATTGGCGGTGGCCTTAGTGAAGACTTTCAGTTTATCTTGAGAAAAGAAGGAGAAGCAGGGCTTAAACAAGTAGAAGCGGAGATAGCCAATTTGGGATATACTCTAAAACTGGCTGAAATAAAGAATTTCCAGTGGTATCCTTTCTATCTTAATATGTTGCTTCTCGTCGTAACCAAAAACATTTTTCAATGGACTGATGCTGATTTCCGGGAGAATGGCCGCTTTTCCGCGAAAGTATCAGTTATTGTTCGGATTATGGTAAAGTATTTTGTTTCGCTGCGGCGCGTTTGCGAGCAGGTAGGTAGCTATTGGCGGAAATATTATACGATGGGAGCGGTAAATATTGAGAAGTTAAACGAGAAAGAAAAAGTATTAGTTATTGCCTTTAGCGGTTTTACAGGCGTCTCTTCGTTTTGCCGAATTCTAGAGGGTTATATTCAGCAGATTTTTTCCTATGTCGTTCCCGGAGAAAAATTAACGGTTCAAGAAATAGAATGCGTACTTCAGGGTGGGAAGGCTCATCGGTTCAAACTCACTTGGTAAATCATTGAGAAGATAATCAGGGAGCAAACAACGATAATCAAGAAGTTTTAAAACATGGCAGAGCAGCAACTTTTATTAAAACAAGAAGCGGAGAGGTTGATGCAAATCAAAGGAAACTCAAGGGGAGAAATAATGCTGACCCATTCACGTTATATTCGTTACAAAGAAGGAGAGGAAGGGTTGAAAGCAGTTGAAGAAAAAATGAAAGAGTTGGGTTACCCGATAAGGTTTAAAAAAATCAATGCTCTCGACTGGTATCCGGAAGCACTGAGTGTTTTAGTAATTCTGGTTGCCCGGGAGATTTTTGAGTGGAACGAAAGTGATATTTTCAATATGGGAAATACTGGCCCGAAATACTCTCTGATTACTAAGATGATAATGAAATATTTCTTTTCCCTTCAAAAAACCTTTGCCGAATGTCCCCGGTTTTGGCAGAGACACTATGATTTTGGCGCGTTAGAGCCGGTTGATCTCAATGAGAAAGAAAAACATATTACTATCCGGGTAAAAGGATATAAATTTCATCCCATTGTCTGTGTCTATTATCGTGGTTACTTCTTAAGAATTGCTCAATTTGTTCTTGGTAGCGAGAAACTTACCATTGAGGAAACCAAGTGTATGTTTAGAAATGACCCGTATCATGAATATCTGATAAAGTGGGTTTAATTTAACCGAACGGCTAATGTCGTTCAAATAGTTAGGCGCACAATATGACAAGGATATGGATCTAGAAGAAATAATAAAACAGAAAGAGGAAGAAATCCGCCGGCTTAATGAGAGTCTGGCCGACCTTGAGTTTTATCTAAGAGATTTAAATACACTCATTCCCATTCCTGTCTGTAGTCTTTCACCTCTCGGAATAATCATTGATGTCAATCAAGCTTTTCAAATGATTTCTGAATATTCGCTGATCGAGGCTATTGGTAAACCGATTGACGCACTCTTTTTGGAAAAAAAACAAATAAAAGAAATTTTGAATAATCTTGTCGAAAAAGAATACATTGGAGATGAAGAGTTGACAATAATCTCCAAAAGCGAAAAAGAGATACCGGTTAGTTTATCAGCCTCCATCCGGAAGGAGCGGGAGAAAAATATAATTGGCTATTTTTTGGCTTTGCTTGATATTAGTGAAAGAAAAAAATTTCGAGAAGAGTTGACCAAGCAAGTTACCGAGAGGACAAAAGAGTTGCAGGGGAAGATAAAAGAACTAGAGAAGATTAATCGTTTGACGGTGGGAAGAGAATTGAAAATGATAGAATTAAAAAAAGAAATAAAAACACTTAAAGAGGAATTAAACGGTAATAAAAAAGGATAAATGGATAATGAGGCTGGGAAGAAGAGTTATATAAATTTAAAATAAAACTATGGCTAACCAACAATCCATAACAAAACAAGAAGCAGATAGACTAATGCAGAATTCGTGTCAGACAAGAGGAGAAGAAATCTTTGAATTGGCCGTAATTATTAAAAAGAAATACGGTGATGAAGGAATTAGAAAAGTAGAAGAGAAATTGAGCGAATGGGGATACCCGATAAGTTTAAGTCAGGTTCGGTTTGCCGATTGGTACCCAGAAGGTTTAAACGTTCTCCTTATTCTTGCCGCTCGAGAAGTCTTTGGTTGGACAGATGAGGATATTTTTGATTATGGCAAGCGGATGCCAAAATTTTCCTTCGGGGTGAAATTGTTCATTAAATATTTTGTTTCGCCTAAGAAAACATTTGAGCTTTGTTCAGAGTATTGGCAGAAGTTTGTTACCTGTGGCGAAATAGAGCCCGTGGAAATAAACGAGACCGAAAAATATTGCATTTTAAGGTTAAAGAACTATCAGTTTCACCCAGTTATGTGCCATTATTTTCGGGGTTATTTTTTGGCAATAGCCGAAAATGCTCAAAAGGGCGAAAAAATGACGATTAAAGAAACAAAATGTATGTTTAGAGGCGACCCCTATCATGAATACCTGATGCGGTGGTGAAGGAATTTGAAAAAGATAATTAAAGTTATCCAATAAGAGATAGCAGAAGATTCAAAAGAACAACATGAAGAACCCGAAAGGAGAAATTAACAACCTAGCGCAGTTAACCGGAGACGAGGGGAAAGTCCGGGGAGTGGTTTTTGAAACAGATAAAAGATATATTCTCAGAGAAAAGGGAAAAGGGATTTTAGCCCAGGTGGAAGTAGAATTGAAAATGATGGGTTATCCAATAAAATATAGCCAGATAAAAACGATGGACTTCTATCCATTTAAGCTGCGGGTTGCTTCACTTTTAGCAATTAAAAAAGTTTGTGGTTTTTCTGATGAAAAAATCAAGGAAATGGGGTTTCAGGCGCCAAAATTTTCCTTGGTGGTAAAGCTTTTCATAAAATATTTTTCTTCGGTCCCGACCGCCATTCAAAAAGCTCCGGCATTATGGAAAAAACATTATACCACTGGCAAGCTGTCGGTTATTGAGCTAGACGAAGAGGCACGAAAGATCGTCCTGAGAATTGAAGATACAAGCTTACATCCTCTCATTTGTCAATATCTCGTTGGTTATCTGGCTTCAGTGACACAAATGATTATTGGGGTTCCCATCCTCATGAAAGAGACAAAGTGTACCTCTTTAGGAGAGAAATATCATGAGTATTCTGGAACTTGGCAATAACATTTAGTTTTCAATTTAGCCACTAATTTAAAAAAGTAGATACTTTTGTCGAAACAAAAACTGTAAAAGACAACAAAATGGCAACCGACAACGAACTAGAAAAAAAAGTTTCCCTTCTTCTTGGTGATCTCTCTTCTTTAGAGGAGTATATCAACGATCTTTTCGTTTTTGCGCCCTTGCCGATTTGCTTTGTTAGTTTACGAGGAATGGTGTTTGAGGCTAATCCCGCCTTTGAAAAAATTTCTAATTCTACCCTGACGGATATTATCGGTATGCCAGTAACCGGTTTTTTTAAAGAAGGGGAAGCCGAAAGATTGCAGGCCGATACGCTAAAGAACGGTACAATCGAAGGCAGAGAAATGATCTTTTTTCCGAAAAATCAAGAAGGGATAATCGTTCAAGCATTTACAAGAATAAGGCAGGATGAGGAAGGCCGGGCGGTTGGATTTTTTCTCAGCCTTTTTGACCTTACAAAAATAAAGGAGACCGAAGAGGGCATCCGGCAGACCCAGCGGGCCCTCTTGAATATTCTTGAAGATACCGAGGAAGCCAGACAGGTAGCCGAAACCGAGAAAAGCAAGACCGAGGCGATCATTACTAATCTTGTCGATGGACTCTTTGTTTTTGATAAAGGGAATAATCTGACCTTAATTAACCCTCAAGCCGAAGCCTTTTTTGAGATTAGACCCGAAGAGGTAGTTGGGAAGTCCATTCTCGAGCTGAGTAGTATTCCGGCTTTTGAACCACTGGCCAGTCTCTTAGGAAAAGAAATAAAAGGAGTTTTCCGGAAGGAGGTACAGATTAGAGATAATTTAGTTTTAGAGGTGTCAACCCTCCCGATAATAAAAGGGGGAGAGATATTAGGATCGTTAATCATTCTCCACGATATCACCCGCGAAAAGATGATTGAAAAGATGAAGACCGAGTTTGTCTCCCTGACTGCTCATCAGTTGAGAACTCCCCTCTCAGCCGTTAAATGGACGCTGCGGATGTTGTTGGATGGCGACCTTGGTAATATAACCGAGGAACAAAGAAATTTCCTGGAAAAGACCTATAACTCTAATGAAAGAATGATTGATTTAATTAATGACCTCTTAAACGTCACCCGTATTGAAGAAGGAAGATATCTTTATCGGCCGACTCTGGCAGACATTGAACCAGTTGTTCAGTCAGTCATCGGCTCTTATAAGGGAGAATTTGAAAGAAAGAAGATTCGGTTTGAATTCAAAAAACCCGAGAAAAAAACAGGCTTGGTATTAATCGACGAAGAAAAAATTAGATTGGCTATTCAGAATCTCATTGACAATGCCATTGCCTATAGCCAGTCAGGTGACTCAGTGGCGGTTTCTTTAAAATATGTTAATCAGAAAGAAGTGGAACTTTCTGTAAAAGATACCGGAGTCGGAATCCCCAAAGATCAGCAGGAGAGAATCTTTACCAAGTTTTTTCGTGGAGCTAACGCGATCCGGATGGAAACCGAAGGCTCTGGCCTCGGGCTTTTTATCACTAAAAACATTATTGAAGCCCACGGCGGAAGAATCTGGTTTGAATCTGAAGAAAATAAGGGAACTACTTTTTACTTAACCATCCCGATCAAGGAGGAATTCAAAGAATTTTTGGAAGGATTTTAATCAATGGACAAGCTTTTATTCCCTTTAATATTGGTCTTTGTTATAATAAATATAGTCCAGACTTGGTTAATCTTTGCCGGCAAATTACTGATCAGGGACGGAATGATAATTGGCGCGATAGAGGTCCTTGAGTTTCCCCTTATTATCTATTTGATTTCAAAAGGGAGAGTAATGGGTTTTTTGGTAGTCGTTTTTGCGGAAATAGCTCAATGGTCAATTATTGCCTATTTTTCTACTAGGAGTAAAATGAAATAAAAGTCGTCACCTTTAAAATTAATCATTAAAATTAGACAATTTAGATATGGTTGTACCTGTAAATTCTAAACCACCGCTTATTGGAATAGAAAATTTCGATATTAATACCTTTATGGGTCAACCTTTGGGCTGGTTGAAATGGCCAACCTTACTCGGTCTGGTTTTTGCGGCCGTCGTCTTTATTATTGCGACTTATTATATTATTCAATATACTAAAGGATTTTTTGCTGGTAGAAAAATTCCTAAATCTTGGAAATTTATTTTATGGGGGATTTTTATAACTGCCATTGCGGAAATCGGAGAAATACTGGCTTTTTATGAATGGCCAAGTCCGGGATTAATTGAACAGAACCTTTTTTTAGCTCTTCCCCATGCCTTAGGCGGCGCCCTAATTGGTCTTGGTGCTTATTTTCTATATAAAGAAGTTAAATCCTAAAAATATGCCTCTTTTAGAATTTCATGCCATAAATCCTCTTACCTATCTTGGTCCGGCCTTGGGATTAAACCTTTATCTTATCTTAATCCACATTCCGATCGTTTTCGGATTCGGGGTTGCCGCTCATTATATCATCAGGTATCTCCGTAAGTTTTATGGCGATAGGCCAATTCCTGGAGAATGGAAATTTTTCTGGTTGGCCATGATCTGGGGGACAATTCACGAACTTATTGAGACGCTAATTTTGTACCAGTGGATTATTGGCCAGATTTTACTGATTGCCTTTTTTGTCGTCCAGATAGTCGCCGGGTCATATTTACTTATTGGAAGCTATCTTTTAGCTAAGCGATACAGCGTTAAATAAGAAGGGAATCATTCTTTATCGTTTGCCCCTACCCTTCTTGAATCGGAATCTTCAAAATCCGATGTTCTAAAACTTTGTCATATGGAAAAGTTAATTGAAGATTTGGAAAAAGATTTAAGGGATATAATTGAGGGAAGATCTCCTAAACTCTTAAGGAAAGAATTAGGAGATCAGGTTGATATTCGGGCGTTGAGAATGGTCGTTTTTTCGCTTCAGTGGGCTTCGGTGGGTTACCAATCGGCTTTGAGGTTTGCCGGAATGAAGTTCGGAAAAAGACTAGGGATAGAGTCTGGGAATGCCGAGTTATCACTGGCCTTAGAAGAAATTAAAAAAATTATTGAATTTCTAAGAGGTGGCAGAATAGAAATCGAGGTGATGCCAAAGATAAGGGGAGCGCAAGTAAAAATCTATGATTCTTCTTTAACTGCCGGAATTCCCAATGTTTTACAAAATATTTGCTTTTTTGAAGAGGGGTTTATTGAGGGTTATTTAGACGGAGCAATATCGAAAGCCGGTTCGATCGCTGTTGCCGGAGGAGAAGTGAGTATTCTTAACGTTAGCGTGGAGGAAAAAAGATGTGTTGGTCTTGGTGATGATTTTTGTGGATTTTTGATTAAATTTTAAATAACCGCCGATATTTCGCTGATTTTTCACGCCGATAAGCCGTTGAATCAGCGTTATTGTTCAGCGTTAATCCAGCGGTTTATAATGCAAATATGGCTAAAAAAATTTTAATAATCGAAGACGAAGCAATAATGCTCAACCTTTTAAGAAGGAAGTTAATCGGTGAAGGATATGATGTGGAGGTGGCCAAAGATGGAGAAGAAGGTTTGGCAAAAATGAAAGAGACAAAGCCGGACCTTGTGCTTCTCGATATTATTATGCCGAAAATGGGTGGGATGGAGGTAATGGAATGGATGCGAGGGGATAGCGAACTGAGAAAGATTCCCGTAATTGTGATTTCTAATTCCGGCCAACCGGTGGAAATCGATAAGGCAAAGAAACTTGGGGCAAAAGATTGGTTGATTAAAACAGAGTTTGATCCTCAAGAGGTTAGCGAGAAGGTTGTAAAACAAATTGGTAAGTCGATAAAAAAGTAAAGATGAAATATCATTTTATTTAAACCATTCTATGGGAAAAAAAATTCTTATCGTCGAAGACGATCGATTCTTAAGAGAACTTATCGTCCAGAAATTAATAAAAGAAGGATACGAAACCATTGAAGCAGTTGATGGAGAAGAAGGGGTGAAGAAGACAAAAGAAGAAAAGCCAGATTTAATTCTGCTTGATTTGATATTGCCCGGTATTGACGGATTTGAGGTACTGACTAGAGTAAAGAGTGACCCGGCCGCCGCATCAATTCCGGTGATTATTTTATCGAACCTCGGGCAAAAGGACGATGTGGAAAGAGGTCTAAAGCTGGGTGTATCAGGATATTTAATTAAAGCTCATTTCACCCCCAGCGAAATAATCGACAAGATAAAGTCAGTTCTCAAATAAAAACAAATTGCCTGTCTTAGAATATTATAAAAAATCACAAACCCTAAACGATAAATCTTAGAGAAATTGTTTAGGGTTTATTTTAAATTCGTGGACACCCCTGAGGTTTTATCCTCGAAGGGAAATGAAATGGTTATATTAATTTACGGACAAGATAACTACCGTAGCCGCCTCAAGATAAACGAGATTATTGAGAGTTACAAAAAAACTAATGAAAAAGGGTTCGACTTGAAATGCTTTGAGGCGGAAGATATTAGTTTTCAAGACCTGAAAAACGAACTTAAGAAGAAATCGATGTTTAGGGAGAAAAAAATGATTATAATTAGAAACCCTTTTTCTTCGCCAAGCTTCAAAGAGAAATTTTTAAAAGAGCCGGAAGAGATTATTAAAGCGGGAGATATAGTTTTATTCTACGAGGATAAAGCGATCTCAGAAAATGACCCTTTGCTGACACTTTTGTTAAAAAGGTCTAGATATCAGGAATTTAAACCGCTTAAGGGGCAAGAACTTAAGAATTGGATTAAAGAAGAGATTAAAAGCTACCGCGGCCAAGCCTCGGAAGCCGCCATCCTAAAATTAATGGAATATATTGGTAATGATCTCTGGCGAGCTGCTAATGAGATAAAAAAGCTGGTTAGTCATAGCAAATTAAGAATGATTGAGGTCAGAGATGTTGAGCTGATGGTTAAACCAGTTATTGAGACGAGTATTTTTACGACAGTTGATGCGATTGCGGCCAAAGATAAAAAGAAAGCCTTTCGTCTGGTAAAAAAACACATCGAAAATGGTGATTCCCCGTTATATATCCTGTCAATGATAAATTTCCAATTTAGAAACCTTTTGACGATTAAAGACTTACTGGAAAAAGGCAGGCCCTATTATTCTTTACCAAAACTTACCAGTTTGCATCCGTTTATTATAAAGAAAAGCTATAGTCAAACCAGTAAATTTACGCTTTCAGAATTAAAAAAAATCTACCAAAAGATTTTTCAGGTAGATATTGATATAAAAAGAGGGCGATTGGAACCTTCGGCCGCCTTAGACTTATTGATTGCCGAAATCTGTTCGCTTCATTTAGAACCTAATCGTTAACCGCCTCAATATTAGCTAGTTATTTCTGTTTTCGGATGAGTTTTTTTTGCCCGATTAACTAACCTTACCAATAAGGATTTTTTTCTTGAGGCCGTATTTTTTTTGATTAAATTGGTCTTGGCCGCCTTATCCAGTAATTTATAGGCTTGGGGTAATTTCTTTTGTGCCTCGTCGATTTTTTCTTGCCTAACCAAGTTATCAACCTCTTTCATTAGGGTTTTAATTTCTTTCTTCTGATTTATATTTTTAGCTCTCCGTTTTAAATTTTGACGCAAAGCTTTTTTGGCAGATTTTGTGATAGGCATTTTAGATTAGATTAAGTTTAAGATTGGAAATTTTGATTGTTGTCAGTGGCAGGAATTCTTAGTCATCTGGATAAAAACAGATTATCACAGCTAGTTGTTTTGCGCAAGTCTTGATTTGAATTGAGGTGTTGTTTAAACTAAGATTGAGTTAAGATATGTTCAAGAGATTCCTAAAAAGAACTATTCCCCCTTTTCTTTCCAGCTGGTATCACTTTTTATTTGCCCTAACCGCCGCGATTATTTATCGTTTTCCCTCAAAAAAAATTAAAGTAATTGGAATAACCGGAACAAACGGGAAATCAACCGTAGTGGTGATGACCTCAAAAATCTTAGAAGAAGCCGGTTACAAGGTTGCCTATCTTTCTTCAATCAAGTTCAAAATTGGCGCGAAGGAAATTTCGAATACCTTAAGAATGACAATGCCGGGTCGTTTAATGGTCCAAAGATTCTTGCGGCAGGCAGTGGATAATCATTGTCAATACGCTATTTTAGAGGTTACCTCTGAAGGGATTAAACAATACCGCCATCGTTTCATCTCTTTTAAAACCGCTGTTTTAACCAATCTTTCGCCCGAACATATTGAAGCGCATGGTGGTTTTGCCAATTATCGCCAGGCGAAACTAGAACTTTTTAGAGCGACAAAAGATGTGCATATTATAAACCTTGATGACAAGAACGCTGAATATTTTTTGGCAATACCAGCCCAAAAGAAGATTGGATATACCCTTCAGGGAAAAAGTAGCATACCAATAGTCATTACCGCAGAAAAAACTGAGCCAGTCGGTAAGGGTCTAGCTTTTATAATTGATAATAAAATTTTTAAACTGAAACTAGTTGGTGATTTTAATATCTATAATGCTTTAGCCGCAATCTCAATTGCATTGTCGGAAGACATTAATCTCGAAACTTGTCGGTCTGGATTGGAACAAATTGAGAGCCTAGCCGGACGAATGGAAGAAGTGATTTCCGCTCCGTTTAGGGTCTTTGTTGACTATGCTTTTACGCCCAATGCCCTGGAAAAAGTATACCAAACACTGAAGTCATTAGGCAGTCGTTTGATATGCGTATTGGGAGCTTGCGGTGGCGGGAGGGATAAATGGAAAAGGCCAGTTTTGGGCAGCCTTGCGGCAAAATACTGCGATGAGATTGTAATTACCAATGAAGATCCTTATGATGAGAATCCCTTGGAAATTATTGATCAGGTTGCAAGTGGGACAAGCGGAAGAGCAGAGAAAATTCTCGACCGGAGAGAGGCGATCAATCAAGCCCTTAAAGAAGCAAAAGAAAAAGATATCATTGTGATAACTGGCAAAGGTTGTGAGCCATCGATCTGCTTAGCCCAGGGAAAGAAAATTCCTTGGGATGATCGCCAAGTTGTCCGGGAAGAGTTTAATAAATTAACCCAAAAAGATAAATCGTAATATCTATGCCCGATTTTGAGATTATTGAACACCCATCAGACTTAAAAATCAGGGTCTTCGGAAAAACAAAAGAAGAGCTTTTTTTGAACGCCCTCAAAGGAATGGCAAAATTACAGAGTTCAGCCGCTGAAGAAGAAACGAAAACAAAACGGAAAATAAAGATCGAATCGTTTGATCCTTCAACTCTTTTAGTTGATTTTTTAAGTCAGGCGCTTTATCTAAGCCAGATAAATAACGAAGTTTATTTTTCCGCGAAAATCAAAAAGCTACTCGATAATCAAATAGAAGCCGACTTATTCGGTCGAAAAATTGAAAGATTTACTAACGATATCAAAGGAGTAACTTACTACGATCTTAATATAAAGCAAGAAGCTGATGGTCAGTGGACCGTCACCCTTTTATTTGATATTTAACCGTTACTCGTTCACCCTTTAGTTTTATCTAATAAGCTGGATTAACGAGTAACCAAATCTATATGTTGGTGCTAGGATAAAGCTAGCACATTTTGGTCT
>Ga0172363_10004277_pt1 | contig 11543 bp, 7 predicted proteins | sample LakKivs2_kivu2a2_FD_114541 | JGI IMG/M metagenome (GOLD analysis project Ga0172363, IMG submission 114541) | Sediment microbial communities from Lake Kivu, Rwanda - Sediment s2_kivu2a2 | ecosystem: Environmental > Aquatic > Freshwater > Lake > Sediment | place: Rwanda: Western Province, Lake... | reverse complement strand
GGCTTATTCAGCGGCCCGCAATAGTCATAGCCCGCATCAGGCTTTGGATCGAAGGTATCCAGGTGCGACGGACCGCCCCACATCCATATCTGGATGACCGCTTTTGCTTTGGCCGATGGTGCCACTGCCAGTACAGGAGAACACAGGCGGTCAGCAAGAAACAACCCTACCGCGCCGAACAGGCCGCGGCGTATCATCTCACGTCTGGAGAAATTTTGTTCGGTGCTCATACTTTCACTTTTTAGTGCCGATAAATAAACTCGGCAGGGTCCGCCCCCGGCACAGGTCCGGGGGCTAACCGTTGTCTCGAAACAGCATCTGCGAGAATAGGCCCAGGTCATATTTCCAGACCGGCCATTCATGCCCACCGGAATCTACGCGCCACACGTGAGGGATTTTCATCATCTCGAGAGTATTGTGGAACGATTTACTGAGATTCATCAGCCCATCTTTGTCGCCGCAGGAAAGCCATAGCAATCGGATCTGCTTGGCGGCGCTGGCCGGGTCGGTGATGAGGGACTCGGCCTTTTGGGCGTTGGGCGCGCTGGAGAATCCGCCAACCCAGGCAAACGTTCCCAAATACTTGAGGCCGAAGTTCAGCGACTGGCCGCCGCCCATTGATAGACCGGCAATCGCCCGATGGTCGCGGTCGGCCTGCACGCAATAGTGCGACTCGACGTATGGGATGATGTCCTTGATTAGATCGTCCCCGAACGCGGCGTAAGCCTCAAAATTGCTTGGATCAAATATGTTGGCCGGCGGCGGGGTAGCGCTGGCCCGGCCGTTGGGCATCACCACTATCATCGGCACCAGTTTTTTGTCGGCGTATAGGTTGTCGAAGATGACGTCGGCTGAGCCTTTTACCTTCCAGCCCGTCTCGTCGTCGCCGATACCGTGCAGCAGGTAGAGAACGGGGTAATGTACGTCTTGCGAATAGCCCGGCGGCGTATAAATCACCATCTTGCGCTTTACGCCGACGGTCTTTGAGTCGTATTCGACGGTCTCGACTTTGCCGCGCTCGATGCCGTCTCGGCGGACGTCAAAATCCGGCGGCAACTGTAAGACTGTGGTGAATAGCTGCGGCACAAGTGCGTTCAGGTAATGGCGCCAGTTGATCCAGGTGTGGCCGCCGCCGCTGATGTGCAGTTGGTTTTTGATTCCGTGCTTATCCAGTGTTTCCGCAAGGGCCTTTGATCCCTTGAGGGTGAAGTCTTTGTCCCCAACACTGATAGAGAATAACTTGATCCACTTATTGATCTGGTCGGCCTTACCCAGAAACTGCTCATTCTGTTTCTCCCAGTCCGCGGCGTTCTGCCAGATGCCGGCGCTCCACACCGCGACGTACGCAAACTTCTCAGGATTGGCGGTTACGACTTGGAGCGTCTGGCCTCCGCCCATAGACAGTCCCGCGATGGCTCGGTGTTCTCTGTCGGCCACTACGCGGAAGTTCTTCTCTACGTACGGCATGACCTCTTTGGTCAGCTCGTTGGTGAACCGTTGCTGCAGGGCGGCCATCACTTCACGCGAAGGCGTGGTGCCGGGAGTGAACGCCGGCATATTCGTCGGTCGCGGCAGGCTGCCATTGGGCATAACAACTATCATCCGCTTGGCCTTGCCCTGAGCGATCAGGTTGTCCAGGATGAAGCCAGCCCGCCCGATCGTACTCCAGCCCGAGTCCTCATCGCCGCCCCCGTGGAGCAAATAAAGAACCGGGTACTTATCGCCGCTGTCATCGTATCCAGGCGGTGTGTAAATGTGCATCCGCCGCTGTGCATCGAGTGTGCCCGAGCGATACCAGACCTGACGAATCTGGCCATGCGGGACGGGCTTGTTGTCCTGAAACGCGGCTTCCTCGCCGGCGATGAAAAACATATTGTCCAGACTCCTGACGCCCTGCTTGATTATGGCATTTTGCGGATCGAGGGTCTTTACGCCGTCAACGGTGAACGAGTAGCTGTAAAAGTCGGGCACGAGCGGCCCGACAGTAACCGACCAGACGCCCTGTTCATCTTTGGATAGTTTCTCTGGCGCAATCCCCTCCATCCAGTCGCCTCGGAGGGTAACTTCTGATGCCTTGGGGGCTCGGATGCGGAACGTTACGCGGTGATCGGGCAGTACCTCCGGTGAGACTATCTCTGGCCCGCGCGGCGGGGCCTGCGCCAGCGCCCTCGGCGCCACCGTCCAGATTAAGCACCAAAGCAAAACCATTGCTACCAATTGAAGCGTCGATGAGTACTTCATGTGCATTCTCCTTGAAAAACTTTCAATGGCGATAAAGAAACTCAGCACTATTTATCAATGCCCAGGCCAGGTCCATCACGGCCTCGCGTCCTTTTGCGCCGCTGGACTGGCCCGACAGACGTGTGGCGGGCTGGGAATAATTCTTTATGATTTTCAATTCTTCATCGGTCGGGAAACGCGAAAGAATCGCCAGATACAGCCCCCTTGCAACTTCTGGCGGATTCCTGCTGGATTGCATCAGGGAGCGAAGCTTAGAGCTCTGCTCAATCTTGCGCTGTATATGGCTGGAGTTCAATAGATGCAGCCGTTGGGCGGCAGAGGGACGATTGTTGCGCTCCGATTCCAGGCCGGTGTCGCGCGGCGGACGCCCGAATAATTCGAGGAAGGAGCTTGTGATGCTGCCGTCCGCCAGCGCAATGGAGCGCTGGTCTTCAGGAATAAAGGTGAACGGCTCCGGAATGGCGCTGGAATACTTCTCCGTCGTGCCGGTAATCTGGTTCAGAGCGTCAATCAGCACCTCGGCCTCCAGCCGGCGGAGCGGATAGAAAGCGAAATTGGCTTCGGCCTCCGGTTTGTCGGATTTGGGAATGGAAGAAAGCTGGTACGTCTGCGAGTTTAGAATCAGCCGATAGAGGTGTTTCAGGTCGTAACGGGCTGTAATCAGTTCCTGCTCAAGGTAGGCCAGCAGTTCCGGATTGCTCGGCGGATTGTCCGGCCGGATGTCGTCCTGCTCGTGAATGATCCCGCGTCCCAGCAGCCACGACCAGACGCGGTTTGCGATGCTGCGTGTGAACCAGGGATTTTTCGGATCGATCAGCCAGTCGGCAAAGACCTCGCGCGGGTCTCTATCCGGAGATAAGTGCGCCGGCGTCCCATCTGGAAAGACCGCCGCTGCGGTGAGTTCTGCTTTGTTGGGATCGAAGAAAACGATCTCCTCCTTCCATTCTGCGGTCTGTTTATAACCAACCTGCGAGAAGAAAGTAGCCATATTCAACAGCCGGTCTTTCGGCCAGTTCTCCGCCCTCACGCCCATAAACGTCAGCGCAACGGCTTGGGCGATCCCCCGCGGCTGCTTGCTCTGGATGGCACGGTAGAAGTTGACCTGGGGCACACGGAAATTGCTGCCGCTGGCCGTTAGAAGCTCCCGAACGAACCGGTCGTACGGCAGATCCTCATTGATGCTGGTCCGAATCCAGCGGTGATACGCCTGCACCGCGTTAGGCCATAGATTGATGGGGAACTCCGCCTTGACCCGCAGCAGATCACTCCACTTCATCGCCCAGTAATCCGCAAACTCCTCGCGCTGCAGCAGGCGGTCGATCAGGGCGCTGCGCTTGTTCGGATCATGGTCCAATATGAACGTTCTGGCCTGCTGTACGGTGGGTAGCGTGCCAATCACGTCCAGATAGGCGCGGCGGACAAACACGGCATCCGAGCAGATATTGGCCGACTGAATGCCCAACTGCTCCAGCCTGCTGAAAACCAGTTTGTCGATCTTGTCGGACGAGGCCGATTGGCTACGGGGTAACAGAACGGCGCGGCTTTCAAAGGGGCTTAGCACATCGCCTTGGGCGGAGTTTGGAAATTTTCCGCCCAGAGCCGCCAAGAAAACAACCGCCCAGATCAACGACATCTTCATTGTTTTTGCCCACTCCGACTTGTCGGACGAGTCCGAATGTGCGTCAGGACGCACGAGCGTAACGGACCTCAGGCCATTAAGTATATCCTTTTGACGCTTGCGGATGCAATAAAATTCTGCCTGTCCGGTACGGGCCCCGAGACATCCCCACGAAGGAAAGGGAACGAGAGACGACTTGACCTGCCCCAGGGCAGGCAGTTAAATAGTAGTAATGCACTGCAAAAAAGGAACATACTTGATGCTGGCAATCATCGGCATAGCAGGCTTATGCGCGGCCGTTGGGCAGCCGACAGAGCATCCGATAGAAACCACCGCGAAAGCGGGGGCAGGCTCTGCCTCTGCGCAAGCAGAGGTAGCGGCGCCGCCGGAATCGCTCAAGCTTGAGCCGTTCTACAAAAAGTACGTTTCCGCTGAAGGGCTGCCGATCACAAGTTCCGAGCAGGTAGCCGACGCAGCTTTGCTCAAAGCTCGGGAGCTTATCAATAAGATGCTTGCGAACCGGCCGGATATTCGCAAAGCCCTGATCGAGGCAGGCGTGCGTTTTGTAGTAATAGGGGCGAGCGAGCAGACGACCGACATTCCGGAGTACGCCCAGATGAAGCCGAAGGAATTCTGGAATCAGCGAGCGCGGGGCTTCGGCGGTCGCGTGGTTAGCTGCGGCGAAGAAAACTTGCTCTGCTATCCAATCGACCGCTACGATGATGAAAACATCCTCATCCACGAGTTTGCCCATTGTATCCATCTGATAGGGCTGCAGCGGGCGGATCCGGATTTCGACAAAAAGCTCAAACAACTTTATGACAGGGCGTCAGCGAAAGGGCTGTGGAAGGGAACGTATGCCGGCTCTAATGCCAGCGAATACTGGGCGGAGGGCGTACAATCTTATTTTGATTGCAACCGCCAGAATAACTACAATCACAACCACGTCAATACGCGAGATGAATTGCAGATTTACGATCCGGAACTGGCTGCGTTGGTGGCGGAAACCTTCCGGCATACGAGCCAAACAGATTGGCGGTATAAGCCTGTCGCCCGTCAGCCTCGGGTTACGTCGCCCCCTGCGGCGCTCGAGTGTGTTCCGTTCTACAAAAAATATGTCTACGCGCGAGGCTTACCCATCCTCAGTTCCGAAAAAGTTCCCGATGAAGCCTTGTTAGAGGCGAATTACCTGGTCAGGCAAATGTTTTCTTACCGTCACGACATTTTGAAAGCGATGATTGATGCGGGCCTGCGTCTTGTGGTGATCGGCGTGAACGAGAGCATAAACGATATCCCGCAGTATAAAGACCAACAGGCTATGGAAAGTTATGGCTTGTCCAGACGGGTGCTTAGTTGTAAGCCGGAGCGATTGATGGTTATATGCGGGCAGGAAAATCTGCTCTGTTACCGCGATGATCCTTATGCCGGTGAGAGTATCTTGATCCGGGAGTTTGCCCGTGCCCTGCATACAATAATCGGCCATAGACCCGCCGTCGCAGAGCCTGATAAGAAAGCGCAGCAGCAGTATGAACTGGGCGTCAAACGAATTGATAAAGAATTTGACGAGCGGCTGAAGCAATTATACCAAAGCGCCATCCAGAAAGGGCTATGGAAAGATACGTATGCGGCGCTATCGCGCGAAGATTATTGGGCTGAAGCGGTGCAGTCGTGGTTCGATGACAACCGACAGAACTGCCAGGGACATAGCAGTGTCAACACGCGCGAGGAACTGGAGGCTTACGATCCGAATTTGGCCGAATTTATAGCTGAAGTGTTCCGCCACTCGTTTCGTACAGACTGGCGCTATAAGCGGCCTGCTGGTCGTTAGCGTACCAGGGCGGAGAAATGTCGCCGTTTACTTATTTGAGCCTGTCCTGCTGTTACTTCGGGTTCGCGCGGAGCGCGGTCCGCTGTAATATCTTGCGCCGGAAGGTCCGTAGAGTGTGCCTATCAGGTTGCCCAGCGAGTTGCTTCTATTGTATCCATAGCCGCCTGTGGAGCCATACGGGTATCCGGAGTAGTTGCCATAGCCTCCGCCGCCATAAGGCCCAGCGCCGTAGGTTCCGCCATAAGATCCCGCGCCACCATACCCAAATCCGCCCGTGCCGGGACCATAGCCTCCGTAGCCCATGTTTCCATAAGACCCGCCGGGAAAGCCCATAGGCCCCATCATGTTGCGCCAAGAATAATTGGCAGGCTCAGCAACCAGATCGGTGATGTCGTAAACTCGCGTCTTCTCTTTTTTGGGCAGGGATTCTATCGTGGCAATGATGATTACTCCCTTGTCGACGACGTAGCCCAATTTTGCGTTACTGCCTGCTGAAACCGACAAAAGCAAAAGCTCCAGGTGCTTGCCCAGTGGTATGCCGGAGACGCCGTCCATTCCGATGGGCGTGGTTTTGTCGATGTCTGCCTTTTCTGATAGGTCGCGCCAGAGCACAATTATATTTAGTGGTGGGTTGGTCGAATATCGCAGAATATCAATTGCTTCGCCAAAAGGCATGTTCCTCGAGAACGCCGATGGCCCTGCAGTAATCCTGCCGCTTTGTGGGCGATTTTCCGGTTTTGGGCTTTGAGTTTTTAGTTTTGAGTCTTCGGCGGTGCCTGCTGAGCATAGTTGCGCCAAAACCAGAAAAACAATAGCTGTCATCGGGAATAGCACTGTGCGAATTTTCGTGAATCTTTTTTTGCTCATTTTCTTCTTCCCTTTCCGTGTCTGCTCTATAAATAATGATACACAGACAAGTCTATTTGTTACAAACAAATTATTTTTTCTGTAAGCAAAGGCTGCTTCTCTCTGATCGCAAATCCATCAAAAAATCTTGTGGTGAGCCTGTCGAATCCAGTTGCACTGGCGGCAATTTCAGTTACGATAATTCGCAAACATAGATAATTAGCCCCCGCTCTTGTCTTCGACAAGAAGACGCGGGGGTCCGTCGCCCCATTCGGCAAGCTCAGGGCAGGCGTACCGGCGACGGCTAAACAGCAACGTTACTAGTAAAATGTTGGAATAGGAGGATTCATTATGCTGCGTCATCATTCAAGTTGGTCTTTGAGCGCGATTGCTATAACCTTGATTTTTGGCTTTGGTTACTGGAGTTCTGCAGGTCCGGCTATGGCCGGTGAATCAGGCGGTCTGAAATTCTCCAGGCGATGTTTAATGGTCAGCCCGAACGAGGGTTGTGCTGTCGCTGACATCAATCGTGACGGCAAGCCCGACATCGTTGCCGGGACACACTGGTTTGCGGCGCCGGATTTCATTCCGCGCCCGGTTCGTGACATTCCGCAAGTATCGCTCGGATTCGGCAGCCTGGACTTCTACGCCAACAACGGCGATCATATTTACGATGTCGATGGCGATGGTTGGCTGGATGTAATATCAGGCGGCTGGACAGAGGCAGAACTTTATTGGTACAAAAATCCCGGCAAGGACGCCCTTGAGAAGGGCTGGAAGTGGCAGCCGCACCTGCTGGTCAAGGCGCGGGCGGAGAATGAGGCCTTTAGCTTGCGTGACATAGACGGCGACGGCGTGCCGGAAATCGTGGTCTTCTGCTGGGTAGGAAATGCTCCGCTGGTAGTGTGGAAGCTCGGCAAGACCGCAACCGGCGAGCCGACAGCGACCCGGATTGTCCTGGGCGAAAGCGGCTGCGGACATGGCTACGCCTTCGGCGACGTCAACGGAGACGGGCGAGAAGATATCCTTTGTGGAGCAGGCTGGTATGAGAAGCCGGCTGGTGACACGCTCGCCAGGCAGTGGAAATTACATACTGAGACAGCCTTGCCGATTGCAAGTTCGCCATTTTTAGTTGTGGATGTCAACGGCGACGGCCGCAACGACCTCGTTTGGGGACGGGGCCACGATTATGGCGTGTACTGGTGGGAGCAAGGCCAGCCGGAATCCGATGGCAAAACGACCTGGAAAGAGCATCTTATCGACAAATCGTGGTCGCAGGCTCACAGCATGGCCTGGGCAGACCTTGACGGGGACGGCAAAGGCGAGCTAATTACCGGCAAACGCGTCCGCGGCCATGCTGGGCGTGACCCCGGCGCGATGGAGCCGGCGTGCCTGTTTTATTACGCATGGGATAGCGCCGCCAAGAAGTTCATCCGTCATACGATTGCTCCGCCGGGTACCGGCGTCGGCACGGGTATGCAAATCTGCGCGGCGGACCTTAATGGTGATGGGCGGCCGGACATCGCTGTATCCGGAAAAACCGGCACCTGGCTGCTTATTAACGAAGGGAGTAGGTGATGCCTAAATCGCGAAAGAAAAATAATCCTACCGGCGGCAAATCCTTATCGACCAGAGCCATACATGCCGGCGAGCCGAGGACAAAATACGCCGATTCATTGACGACGCCGATTGTTCAAACTTCAACCTATACTTTTAGAGACAGTAAGGCAATCGAGGATTACACCAAGAAGGGCAAAGAGCACTTTGAATATGGCAGGTACGGCAACCCGACGACCCAAATTGCCGAGACCCGTCTTGCCGACCTCGAAGGCGCGGAAGACTGCGTGGTTTTTTCTTCCGGCATGAGTGCGATAACTACGACTATTCTTTCTTTAGTGCAGTCCGGCGACCATATTGTCATCACCGACGATAGCTATAAAAAGACGCTGGAGTTTTGCAGGTCCTACCTCAAGCAGTTCGGCATCGAGTGTACCATCGTTCCGTTCGGCAATTATGAAGTGCTGGAAAAGGCCATCAAAAAGAACACGCGTTTTATATTTTCTGAATCGCCGACAAATCCTTACCTGAATATCTTTGACCTGCCCAGAATCAAAAAGATTGCCCAAAAACATAACGTTCTGACGCTCATAGACAGCACATTCAGCACGCCCTTTAACCAACGGCCCATAGAATTCGGAATGGATATTATCTTGCACAGTCTGACAAAGTACCTGGCGGGGCACAATGACATTTTGGCCGGCGCGGTGCTCGGCAAAGAAGAGCTGGTTGAAAAGGTGCGGAACCTGCATAAGTCGATGGGCGGATGCATTGACCCGCACTGCTGTTATCTTTTACTGCGGGGACTCAAGACATTTGCCTTGCGTGTAGAAAGGCAAAACGAATCCGCCTTGAAGATCGCTCGTTTTCTGGAGGGTCATCCGCGGGTGCAAAAGGTTTATTATCCCTTTCTTGAGAGTCACCGGCACTATGAAATAGCCAGGCAGCAGATGACAGGTGGCGGGGGGGTAGTGACATTTGAAATAAAAGGGAATCTCAAGACCGCAAAATGTTTCCTGGATGCGCTGAAGCTGATTTACATTGGTCCGAGCCTGGGCGGCGTCGAGTCACTGATAACGCATCCTGCGATGGTGAGCTATTATGACTATACCAGAAAAGCACGGTACGAGTTAGGTCTTACCGACACGCTTTTTAGACTTTCGGTGGGGATTGAAGACGTTGAGGACCTGATTGCCGACCTGGATGGGGCGCTCTTGCAGTCAAGGTTTTAGGTCGGCTGGAACTCCAAGGAGAATAACGATGGTCATGCCTTTTAATGCAGATGAAATCTTTGAAATGGCTGAGCAAATAGAGAGAAACGGAGCGAAGTACTACCGTGCTGCGGCAAAGAAGCTGCCGGTGCTGCGGCAGGCCTTGCTCGACCTTGCAGCTATGGAAGATGTGCATGAAAAGACCTTTGCAGCGATGCGGGCGGAGCTTTCCGCCTCGGAAAAAGTGCCGCTTGTTTTCGACCCGGATGCTCAGGCACAGGCGTATTTGCGGGTGCTGGCAGACGGGCATGTCTTCAACATTAGGATTGATCCTGCCAAACTGCTGGCCGAGCAGAAGTCACCACAGGATATTTTGAAGACGGCTATCGGCCTGGAACGAGACTCCATCGCCTTTTATGTTGGCCTAAGAGATGGTGTCTCTCAAAAAGCCGGCAAAGATAAGGTGGAAGCGATAATCAAAGAAGAGATGAGTCACATCGTTATCTTGAACCAAAAGCTGGCGGAACTGAAATAGTCAAACTGACCGATTTTTCGATAGGATACTGCCATAAGGAATTATTTAACAGTGATATACCGCCATTTGTCATTCCCGCGCAAGGTTGTCATCCCTGCCTGGGAGCAGGGACGGGAATCCACTCAAGCGCTTTGTTAATGGATTCCTGCTTCCGCAGGAATGACACAACGAAACGGTCAGTTTGAGTTAAGTAAAATAGTCAAAACAGCTCTTGCACGCCAGATTTATCCGCCAGAAGTATGGCGGGCGAGTGGCGGGATTGCCTCCGGTTGGGAGTAAAATATGATGAGTTCACTCTGCTGTATTTGGCCCCGAAGTGGGCGATTAAGATTGTCCTTGTGTATTGTCACGATCTGCGTTGTCACTTGTTTATCGAACGCTGCATTCGCAGAGCCGCCGCTTGCCTCTGCGTCTCTCGACGCAAGTCGAGGCAGCAGGCGTGTTCTGCCGCCGGGCGAAGTCCCAAAGGATATACGCCTTGGGCCGCTCAAAGACCTGGACGGCTACTTTCCTTTCAGTCTGCCCAAAGCGGTCGAGGAATGGAACCAGCGCGCCGAGCGTGTCCGGCGGCAAATGCGGGTAGCGCTTGGACTGTGGCCTATGCCCACAAGGACGCCGCTTAACGCCGTTATCCACGGCAAAATCGACCGCGAAAATTACACCGTCCAGAAGGTGTATTTCGAGAGTTATCCGGGCTTCTACGTGACCGGCAATCTTTATCGTCCCAAAGGAGCACCGGGCAAACGCCCGGGCGTGCTGTCTCCTCACGGTCATTGGGCGAACGGCCGGTTCTTCGATTGCGGCCGCGACGATGTCCGCAAGGAAATTATCCAGGGCGCCGAACGCTTTGAGGAAGGTGGCCGCAGCCCGCTACAGTCCCGCTGCGTGCAGTTGGCCAGAATGGGATGCATCGTCTTTCATTACGACATGATCGGCTACGCGGACAGCCAGCAGATTTCCAGGGATGTAGCACACGGCTTTTCCAAGCAGCGGCCGGAAATGAGCACGGTCGAGGATTGGGGGCTTTATAGTCCGCAGGCAGAATCGCACTTGCAAAGTGTGATGGGCCTGCAAACCTGGAATTCGATTCGGTCTCTGGACTTTTTGCTCAGCCTGCCGGATGTCGATGCCGAGCGGATTGGCGTCACCGGCGCAAGTGGCGGCGGCACACAAACTTTCATTCTGGCGGCGATTGATCCACGACCGACCGTGGCTTTCCCGGCGGTGATGGTGTCAACGGCGATGCAGGGCGGCTGCACATGTGAAAACGCCTGCCTGCTCCGGATCGGCACAGGCAATGTCGAGTTTGCGGCTCTATTTGCGCCAAAACCGCTCGGCATGACCGCTGCCGACGACTGGACAAAAGAAATGACCACCAAAGGCTTCCCGGAGCTGCAAAAACTGTATCAGATGCTTGCCCGCCGTACGTCTGGCGGGCTTGGTTCGCCGCAAAATGTTATGCTCAAATCGTTGACTCATTTCGGCCACAACTACAACTATGTGAGCCGAGCGGCTATGTATCCGTGGTTCAACAAGCACCTCAAGTTAGGCTGGCAGGAACCGATTGTCGAGGAAGACTACAAGCGCCTGACCAAAGAAGAAATGTCGGTCTGGGACCAGCAGCATCCCCAGCCGGAAGGCGGTCCGGACTTCGAGCGCCGGCTGCTGCGTCTGATAAATGACGATAGCGAGAAGCAATTGCGCCAG
>Ga0172363_10004275_pt1 | contig 11551 bp, 8 predicted proteins | sample LakKivs2_kivu2a2_FD_114541 | JGI IMG/M metagenome (GOLD analysis project Ga0172363, IMG submission 114541) | Sediment microbial communities from Lake Kivu, Rwanda - Sediment s2_kivu2a2 | ecosystem: Environmental > Aquatic > Freshwater > Lake > Sediment | place: Rwanda: Western Province, Lake... | reverse complement strand
CTGGCGTTGGACTGCCCGGCTATCGCCGAGTTGGACCTGAACCCGGTTTTTGTCTATCAGGCGGGACAGGGCGCGCTGGCCGTGGATGCGTTGATCACTTTGCGATAGTTTGAACCTTCTCGCGGCCTTATTAGAAATAGGTTTGCTGCTGCAGGCAGAGGTAGTGGGGGATTGATGCTCTCTCCAATCAGATTTGACACCGCTTAGTAACAGTGGTATAATCTTTAGCGCCCTGGTAGAACTGGATGTCTCTTTGTCTGTGCCCTGTATTCTTGATCCATAAACCCCGCTTGTCTATTACCCCTTCGGAAGGAGGCCACTCATGACAATGAACTCGGAAGCCGAACCTGAGTACATCGAGTTAACCATCCAGCCCATCCCGCCTGATACAATCTCCTCGGTCAAGGCTGATCTCCTGCCTACCATCGAGGCTGCACTGCGCGAGGCCGGACAGGAGCAATTGCTGACGAAGGGGCAGATCCAGGTCGAGGTAGAGCAGACCTTCCCCACCGACCAGGTCATCGTCGTCGGATTGACACTCCTGTCTGGGATCGCGCTGGAGACGTACAAGGAGATCGTGCTGCCCCGGCTGAAGAAGCGCTTCCGCACCAGGCAAAAACAGAAGCGGAAGGGCAAAAGCAAAAGGTAGCCCCAGGAAATGGACCTCCCCGACAGCATCGCTATCAAACTGAATACCTACACGCTATTCTGCCGCCAATTGCTGACGCATCTGCCAGCGCTCAACGATGCCACCCTCACCGACCGGCGCCTGACAGCCGACGACTGTCTTAGCCGCTTTGACCAGCCGCTGCATCAGTTTTTCAATGAAGCGGATCCGCGCGATCTAGGACAGGCCGTGCATGAGTTGGGCGCTGCTCTGCACGGTCGCGTGGCTCCCTTCCGGGCCCAGAACCCCCAGGCGGCGACCGTCTTTGACCAGGTGATCGAGGCAGCCACGGCAGCCGTCTCAACGTGGCGTTGCCAGGAAGACCTGGAAGAGTTTCACCGGCAGGGGCGACAGTTGGCACGGCACTTTTACACCGACTCGCCCTGGCCTGTGACGCGAACGCGCCTGGACCGGGAGGCCCGGCTGTTGTTTTGCGACGACGAGGAGCCGATTGTACCACAAGAGGAGGCCTTCGGTTATCATCCCACCCCGGTGGCCTTCCGTGAGCGTTACCTGGACGAAGAGACAGACCAGGAACTGACGGACGTCATCCTGGTCCGCTTCGGGTTCGGCCACGACTTTGCCCTCTACCTGGCCTACCCCTATTTGTTCATGCACGAGTACGTTGCCCACATCTTTGCCCTCGACTATGGCAACGAGCGCTTCAACGACGGGTGGCTGCTCCACGCGGCCAATGCCTTCCTGCGCCACTATGGCTGGGATCTGGACCTGCAGCCACCGCTTGCTCGCGAGCAGATCAGGGCCTTTGAACGCCTCTATGGAAAACTGACCGCCGTGCCACGGCAAGCCTGCGATTTCACGCGAGATTTTGACGATTTGCTGGACGATACGCAACGTTTCCAGGCCATGACATGGGAGCTTGCTGCGTTCAAACCCTGTCCCGGCGAGAGCGACTTTTGGCCCGACCAGTTCATCAACCGCCTGAAGCAGGAATTCGACTACAACCGCCCATTGCTGCGGCGTAAGATCATGGCCGCGCCCGACCTGCGGGCGCTGTTTGAGACACTGGCGCCGGTATGAATTCCTCCCTCACAATCCCATCTTGCTCATTTGAGCAAGTTGTGATATAATAACAATGCCAATTCAGATGACCCCAGGAGTGTATGTGAATATGCCGATTCAAGCGTTACGTAGTGAAGTCAAGTTCAAGGTGCGGCGAGACGCTCTGTTGCTCCACGAATTCACCATCTCCCAACTGGTGCGCACCACGGGGTTGAACCCGGAGAGCGTGCGGACCGAAGTACAGCGGCTGAAGCAAGAAGGTTTCGTCGTCTCCGAGCGCCGCCCAGGGCAGCGGGAGGCGCTCTACCGGCTGAGCGACGATCCGGAGAAGCGGCTGGCCCTCTCCAGGAGTGTAGAGGCCTTCTACCCACCGCCGCCAGCGCCCTCGCGCCCGACCGCTCGCCTGTATCAGGCTGCCCTGCACTTTCTCGGCCAGGCGGAAAAGGAAGAGGGCCGGCGGCGTGAGGAACTCTTGGCGCAAGCCGCGCACCAACTGGAGGGGGCCTGGCAGGCTGAAGGAGCCAGCCGCGCCCCGGAACTGGTGCAGGCCCATTTGCTCCGTGAACAGGGACGGCTGGCCTACCTTCGGGGTAGCAACCTGGAGCAGGCCCGCCAACTCTTTGAGCAGGCGCGGGAAAAGTTTGCCGCTGCCGGCCTGGAAAGCGAGGTGCGGCTGGTGGACGAGTACCTCCTGTGCCTGGAGGCTCAACGCCGGATGGGGGCCTGGGGAGCCAGGGACATCACTGAGCAGGCCCGCTGCGTACTGGAAGTGCTGAAGGACGCTAAACAGGTCGGCCCGCTGGCCCGCCTGCTGGCCAACCTGACCCAGGCTCTTTCCTACTCCGAAGGGCGTGTCTTCGCAGCGGTCTACCAGAGTGTGGCCGCTATCGGCGAGCATCTCACCGGTGAGATACTTAAAGAACTGCGCCTCGAACGCGAGCGGTTGCCCCTGCCACCCCTCACCCCGGAACGTCCGGCCTGGGAAGAGCCAGGGGGCGTGTCGCCAGGTTTCATGGATCGGAGACTGCCCTTGAGCCCCTCTTTTGACCCCACCAAACGGCAGCGAGGAAAACCGGATGCTTGAGTGCGCGGTAGAGACCGACGCTCGCATAGAAATCAACCACTGGATCCAGGAAGCCTACATCAACCTGGGCCTGGCCCTGCGCCAAGCAGGCGAGTACGAAGAGGCCGCTGCCAACCTGCGTAAGGCCATCGCACGCGACCCTGCAGTGGCCACCCCCTATCTGGCCCTGGGACTGGTGCTGAACGATGCCGGGCAGTACGCCGAGGCGGAGGCAGCCCTGCGCCAGGCGCTGGAACACGCGCCGGAGCAGGATACCGAGGCCCGCGCCGCCGCCCATGTCGCGCTGGGCACTTCCTTGCAGGTGTTAAAGCGCTACACCGAGGCGGCCGATGCCTTCCAGGAGGCGCTGCGGCTGGGCCAGCAGACCTCCGAACTGTACACCCGGTTGGGCGAATGTCTGTACTTCTCCGGGCAGGACGAGGAAGCCCTGACTGCCCTGGAGCAAGCACTGGCACTGGATCCCCAAAACGCCCGAGCTTATGCCAGCAAAGGCCGGGTGTTGCGCTGGTTAGAGCGCTACGAGGAAGCCATCGCCGCCCTGGAGCGCGCCATTGAACTCAAGCCGAACTACGAGTGGGCCTGGGCGCAGAAGGGCGCGGCCCTGGCTCAGGCTGGGCGTTACGAGGAAGCCATCGCCGCCCTGGACCGCGCCACTGAACTTGACCCGAACTACGAGTGGGCCTGGGCCAGCAAGGGCCTGGCCCTGGCTCAGGCCGAGCGTTATGAGGAGGCCATCGCCGCCCTGGAGCGCGCCATTGAACTCAAGCCGGACGACGCTGAGGCCTGGGCACACAAGGGCGTAGCCCTGGCTCAGGCTGAGCGCTACGAGGAAGCCATCGCCGCCCTGGAGCGCGCCACCGAACTTGACCCGAACTACGAGTGGGCGTGGGCTCAGAAGGGCGCGGCCCTGGCTCAGGCCGAGCGCTACGAGGAAGCCATCGCCGCCCTGGACCGCGCCATTGAACTCAAGCCGGACGACGCTGAGGCCTGGGCATACAAGGGCGAGACCCTGCGCCTGGCTGGGCGCTACGAGGAAGCCATCGCCGCCCTGGAGCGCGCCATTGAACTCAAGCCGGACGACGCTGAGGCCTGGGCCGGCAAGGGCGCAGCCCTGCGCCTGGCTGGGCGCTACGAGGAAGCCATCGCCGCCCTGGACCGCGCCACCGAACTTGACCCGAACTACGAGTGGGCGTGGGCTGTCAAGGGCGCAGCCCTGGCTCAGGCCGGGCGCTACGAGGAGGCCATTGCCGCCCTGGACCGCGCCATTGAACTCAAGCCGAACTACGAGTGGGCCTGGGCGCAGAAGGGCGCAGCCCTGGCTCAGGCTGGGCGTTACGAGGAAGCCATCGCCGCCCTGGAGCGCGCCATTGAACTCAAGCCGGACTACACATTGGCTATTACCACTCGAGCAGACGTGTATCAGGAATTAAAACGTTATAGAGAAGCAATCCTGGATTATCAGCGTGCCATCGAACTGGAGCCGGACAATGCATTGCATCACAACAACCTGGCGGGTGTATATCTGGAGATGAGAGAGTTAAGAGAAGCCAGGCGCGAATTCGAAAAACGGGTGGAAATGAGACCGGATGACGCTCTAAACGCCTACGTTTGTCTGGGGATTATTGCCCGCTACGAAGGTGAGGAAAACAAATCTACTGAGTATTTCGAACGAGCTCTTGCCGTCTGGGATGCGGCTTGGAAGCAACAGATCCAGTCCCCCGCTTCTTTATTGGAGAATAAAGCCATCGCACTTCTGTGCTTAGGGCGGCGTGAGGCATCTTTGCAGACTTTGCAGGAAGCCAGAACACAACTGCGACGTGATGATACAGTTGATCTTGATTATTACCAACTACTGTCTGAGTCACCACATCCACCCGAAGGGCTAGATGAATTGATTGCTCTTGTGCGAGCGATGGAGAGCAGGAAACCGGAATAGGTGAGTGGGGTTTCACTGAAGAATCAACCAAGTTCGCGGGAGGAGAACCTGCTTCCAGAACTCCGTTTTCTCGAAGAAAACGGGGTTCTGGTATCAGCCGCCGCGGATGACGGCGTCGGCGGGCATGCCCGGTTTCAGGCGGTGGTCGGCATTGGGGATGCGCACCTTGACGGCGAAGACCATGTTCACCCGCTCTTCTTTGGTCTGCACGTCCTTGGGGGTGAACTCCGCCCGGCGGGCGATGTAGGTTATCTCCCCCTGGAAAACTTCATCGGGGAAAGAATCTACCTGCACGTCCACGGCCTGTCCCAGGTTCACCATGTTAATCCGATTCTCCGGCACGTAAATGGTCAGGGTCACCTCATCCAGGTTGGCGATGGTCATCAGCGTCGCGCCGGGGGTGGCGATTTCGCCCGCGTGGGCCGTCTTGCTGATCACTACGCCGTTGAGCGGTGATCTTATCTCCAACTGCTCCAGTTGAACGTCCAGAGTGTGCAGGCTGGCCTGGGCCTGACGCACCCGTGCCCGGGCTACGGCGATCTCCTCGGGCATCGCCCCTTTCAGCAGGGCGTCCAGCGCGGCCTGAGCCACGTCCACCGCCGCCTCCGCCACACGGTACTGCCCCTCGGCGGCGTTCGCTGCTGCGTTGGCTGCCAGGGGATTATCGCGCATGGCGATGAGATTATCCAGGTGCTGCTGTGCCCCTTCCAGGGTGGTCTGCGCCTCGGTGACGGATTCCTCGGCAGCAGTGGCCATAAAGTCGAGAATGCGCCAATCGTAGCTGGTGGATTTGTATTCATCGCGGAGCAGGAGCGCATCCGACAATCTGGCCTGGGCCATCTCCACGCCCAATTCGGCCAGGGCCACCTGATTTTTGGCGGCGTTGATCTCCGTGTTCAATTGCTGCGGGTTATCCCGCGCTTTCTTGGCGTTGTCCCAGGCCACCTTCGCGCCGTCGCGCTGAGCCATGGCCTGAGCCACCGCGGCCTGGGCCACGGCGATTTCCTCGGGACGGGCCTTGGCTTCTATTTGGGCCAGATCGGCCTGAGCCGCAGCGACGGCCGCCTCGGCCTGGGCCCTCTGCGTCCGAAGCAACGAATCGTCCAGGCGCACCAAGACCTGATCCTTGCTGACGGGTTGTCCCTCGTCGGTCAGGATCTCTACAATCCGCCCGCCGGTCTGGGCGGCGATGGTCACCGTTTCGGCCTCGATTGTCCCTGAGACCTCAAGAGGTGAGACCGTGTCGCTGGCCGCCGCCGATGTGTACCACCGGAAGCCCGCCGCTCCCCCGCTGGTCAGCAAGATCACTACTACGGCTATCCCTAATATTCGTTTCACCCTTTTACTCTCCTCATATCCACAGGCGTAGGAAGTAAAACGTAAAGCGTAAGGATCACGTTTCACGTTTTCACGTTGCACGACCTAGCAACACGGCGTCGGCCGGGATGCCCGGCTTCAGCTCGTGGTCGGGGTTGGGGATGCGCACTTTGACCGCAAAGACGGTGCTCGCCCGCTCCTCCTGGGTTTGCACGTTCTTGGGAGTGAACTCCGCTTCAGAGGCGATGTGCACCACCTGGCCCCGGAAGGTGCGGCCCGGATAGGCGTCCACGGTCACGTCTGCCGCCTGACCAAGCTGCACGCGACCCAGGTCCTTTTCCGGGATGTACACGGTCAAGGTCACCTCGTCCAGGTCGGATATGGTCAGCAACGTGGCTCCCGACACCGCCAGTTCGCCGACGTGTGCCACTCGCTCTACCACCACGCCGTCGCCGGGCACATAGATGACCGTTTTGGCCAGTTGCACTTCCAGCGTGGCCAATGCCGCCTCTGCCTGCTCCACCTGGGCGCGCGCCGCAGCGACCTGTTCCTCAGAGGCACCGGCTTTCAATGCGGCCAGTTGCGCCTCGGCCACGGCGACGGCCGCCTGTGCGTTGTCGTACTGCGCTTTGGCCGCATCCACCCGGGTGCTCGCGTCCTGCGGGTTGGCGCGAATGGCCAGCAAGTCGTTGAGGTACTGCTGGGCGCTATCCCGGGCAGTGGTCGCCGTGTTCAATTGCACCCAGGCCTGCCACAAACGGTATTCCGCATCGGTGGCATAGGCGTCCGGCGAGACCTCCAGGCTCATCGGCAGGTCTGATGAAGGAGACAAGGTGATGCTGTGCACGCCAACAGCGTTGAGCTGATTGGCCGTATGCCTGGCGCTATCGCGTAGCATCTCTGACGCCTCGACGTTGGCCTCTGCCTGCTTCAACTGCGATTCGGCCTGGGCCAACTGGGTTCGCGCCTGGTCAATCTGGTCGTCCAGCTCCTGGGGATTGTCACGGACGGCCAGTAAATCCTGCCAGGCCTGATGCGCTGCGTCGCGGGCAGCGTTGGCCTGGGACAGGCCGGCCTCTGCCTGGCGGATTTGCCCTGGGCGGACCCCGGCCTGCACACGGGCCAAGCCAGCGCGGGCCACCTCGACGGCTGCTTTCGCTTCCTCCAGGTAGGCTTGCAGCAAAGCATCATCCAGGCGGACGATAGGCTCCCCGGCCCGGACTTCGTCGCCCTCGTCGGCCAGGATTTCCACGATCCGCCCGCTAATCTCACTGGTGACTGCCACCTCTTCTACCTCAATTGTGCCCGAGGCGGAAATTCCATACGTCGCTTGCGCGGTCCCGATTTTCAGTTCCGCCAGGATTTGTTGTTGCGTGGCGGGGTGCGTATTGAGATACCACCAACCCGCCCCTCCGCCAGCGATGAGCAGCAATAAAATCAATCCAGCCAACAACCGTTTCTCCAATCTTTCCTCCTCAGACTTCCCTGAGTTCCCCGGAGTTCCCTCAAGTTTCCCGGAGTCACTCAGAGCCCCTCTGCACTTCCTTGGCGCTCGATATAAACACATCCTCCAGCGAGGGGGCGATCAAGTTCATCGTGCGTAACGCTACTCCGCGCTCCCTCAGGGTCTTTCTGATAGTTTCCTCGTGAGCCTGGGCATCGTTGGTCACCACGTGGATCAGCGCCCCATAGAGGGCCACCTCCTCGAACAAACCCAGTTCCCGCAGAGCAAGCACTGCCGCATCCGGATAGTCGCAGTCAACCTCCAGCACCTGACCGCGCATCTTGGTTTCTTTTATCTCCTGAGGCGAGCCCTGGGCCACGATGCACCCCTGCTGGATGAAAGCCAGGCTCTGGCAGTGCTCGGCTTCGTCCATGTAGTGAGTGGTGACCATGATGGTGGTGCCGCTCTCCGCCAATTCGTACAGCAGGTCCCAGAACGCACGGCGGGAAATGGGGTCCACGCCAGCGGTCGGCTCATCCAGGAACAACATCTCCGGCTCGTGGATGATGGCCGTACCCAGGGCCAGGCGCTGTTTCCAGCCGCCGGATAGGTTCTTGGTCAACTCCCGCTCGCGTCCCTCCAGTCCGGCCATCCTTAGGATGATTCCCTTGCGTTTGCACAACCGATCACCCCGCACTCCGTAAGTACCAGCATAGAAATTCAGGTTCTCACTGACGGTCAGGTCGTTGTACAGGCTGAATCGCTGGGACATGTAGCCGATGCGCTTGCGAATCTCCTCGGATTGCCTGACAATGTCGTAGCCCAGCACCGTGGCCATGCCAGAGGTGGGCCGCAGCAAGCCCAGCAACATGCGGATGGTGGTGGTCTTGCCGGCGCCATTGGGGCCCAGAAAGCCGAAAATCTGGCCCCGGCGGATGATGAAGTTGATGTGATCCACAGCCATGAAATCGCCGAACTTCTTGGTCAAATTCTCGGCCAAGACGGCATGATTGTTGAGTCGGTCGGTCATTTGCTTTCCCCAGTGGCTTGTCGTCTCGATGTTTCTGCACCTTGTTGCCGGATTAGCGAGATGAAGGCTTCTTCCATGCGGGGGCGGGTCTGGCGCAGACCAGTCACGTCTATCTCCTCGTTCGCCAGTGCTACTTCAAGTTGGGGCTGCCGCAGAGCGACGTCATCCACGAAGACGTGCAACAAGTCACCGTAGGTCTGCACCTCCAGCACGCCGGGCAATCTGGTGATCACTCGCTCCGCGGCCCGCAGGTTGGCCGGGCGCAACTCCAGAAGCTCCCCCGACACCATCCCTTTGATCCGCTCCGGCACGTCGCAGACGATGATCTTCCCCTCGAACATTAGCCCCACCCGCGAGCAACGTTCGGCCTCGTCCATGTAGGGCGTGCTTACGAAGAGGGTCACGCCCTGCAGGTGCAACTCCGTGAGAATGTCCCAGAACTCGCGGCGGGAGACCGGGTCCACACCGGTGGTCGGCTCATCCAGGAAAAGGATTTCCGGCTGGTGGATGAGGGTACAGGCCAGGGCCAGCTTCTTCTGCATACCACCGGAGAGGTGGGCGCCTCGCCGCTTCTTGAACTCCGTCAGGCGAGCGAAGGCCAACAGTCGCTCGATGCGCTCCTGGCGCTCGTCACCACGCACGCCGAAAATGTCGGCGAAGAAATTCAGGTTTTCCAGCACAGTGAGGTCACCGTACAGATTGAACCGCTGAGCCATGTAGCCAACGCGCTCCTTTATCTCTTTGGCTTGTCTGACGGTGTCGAAGCCAGCTACCGTAGCCGAACCCGCCGTGGGGTCCATGATGGCCGTCAGCAGGCGGATGGTAGTCGTCTTGCCGGCCCCGTCCGGCCCCACCAACCCAAAAACTTCTCCTCGACGAATAGCCAGGTTCAGACCATCCACAGCGACGACGTGTCTGAATCTGCGCGTCAGATTGTGAGTTTCAATGATGACATCCTCTCCTGTTATCATCTGATTCCATTTACAGCGGCATACAGAAACTGATCTCGTCTCCGAAAGTGAGCCGCGCCCAATATACTACCTACTCCCCCTCGTGTCAAATCTCCCTGTTTGCACCGTCTTCACGCCGGCTCCACCGTTCTTTTACGCCGAATTGACGAGAGTTTTATCCAGGAATCGTTCATTCGCTGGTATACTATATTGGAACCGTTCAAATATCGCAAACACTACGAATATAACCAGCTTGCTTCTATAACACCAGAAAGGAGGATTTCGAGAAGAATTGCGGACACTGGAAAGATGGACCGATGCGATACGTGCTCTGGCAATGACCCTGGTTATTCTGGCGACTACACTGGGCGGGCAGGCGACGGTAACCGCCTCCGATGGCCCGGCCATGAGCCAGGGAAACGACGCTCTGGTCATCCTCGATTCTTCCGATCTGGTGGCTGGCACGCAGCAGGCTATTCAGCTCATTGAAGCGGCAGGCGGGCACATCGTCCACGTCTTCCCACCTCACGTGCTCATTGGCACCATCCCCCCGGCAGCCGAGCCCAGCCTGCTGGGACAAGCTGGAATCGCCCAGATTGCACGCGGAGTGGTGGACCCGGCCTCGGTCGAGTCGTACGGGCAGACGGCGGTGGCTGGTGTGCAGACCTGGAACACCCTTTTCGCCAGTCCAGACGCTGCTCCTGGCGCGATGACCCTTTCCCAGGAAGAGATCGCCAGCGATTTGGTAGAGGATGCCCTGGAGCCTCCCGATTTGCCCTTCGACTTTGCTCAAAGAGAAGCCGTTTTATCGGCTCAAGCGACTGCTTACGTTCCCAGCTACTACCAGACCAGCGACTACATGATCGGCGACGTGGCGGTAGGCATCATCCTGCCGGAAAGCGATGGTTCTGGCGATCCCTCCACTGAGGACTGGACGGCTGCCGAGCGCCAGTTAGTCTACAACGAAATCGCGGCTGCCTGTAACTGGTGGGCCGCCCGTGAGCCTCGTGCTCACCTGCGCTTCTTCTACGATGACCATTTCAGCAATCCTGTGTCCACCCTCTACGAGCCGATTAATCACCCGCACAGCGATCAGGGCCTTTGGATTGGCGATGTGATGGGCAAACTGGGCTATTCTGCATCCTCCTACTTTACCCGTGTGCGCGATTACAACAATGCCCTGCGCCAGACTTATGGTACGGACTGGGCTTTCACCATCTTCGTGGTGGATAGTTCCAACGACGGCGATAACTACTTCTCGGATGGGTACTTCGCTTACGCTTACCTGGGTGGGCCGTTCATGGTGATGACTTACGGGAACAATGGCTACGGCCCAGGTAACATGGACGCGGTAACCGCCCACGAGATGGGGCACATATTCCTGGCGCTGGACCAATACGCCTCCGCCCGGCAGACCTGTACCCGACGGTCCGGTTACCTGAGCGTGGAGAACCAGAATAGTCAGTACGGGGGTTGCTCGTCCAACGAATCCAGCATCATGCGCGGCCAGGTGTGGCCATACAGCCAGGGCGCAGTTGACCTGTACGCGCGGGGGCAAATCGGCTGGTGGGATTCCAACACCAACGGCGTGCTGGATCCGGTGGACACCGATCCGCAGGTCGGCCTGAACGCCCACACACCCAACCCTACCGAAGAGACAACTCTGACCTACACTGGCAGCGTAGCAGACATCCCGTGGGATTCGCCGACGAGACCGGATGCAACTATCAACACCATCGTGCGGGTGGAATACCGGGTGAACGATGGAGAGTGGCAGCAGGCCACGGCCGCTGACGGAGCGTTCAACAGCGCGGCCGAGGATTTCACTTTTACCTTAGACGGTCTGGCTGGAGGGCGGTACAACATCGAAGTGCGAGCCGTCAACTCGGCGGGCAAAGTGAGTGCAGTTTACGCCCATGACAGCATACTGGTCTACGGCCCCAGTCAGGCCGGCCCCTTCTCCGTTCTCACTCCATATCAGCCTGACCCCACGACCACGTGCCAGCCCACGTATTCCGGCGTCGCGCGGAACGGCTATCAAAGTGCGGAGGGCATGGTGGTGATGGAGACCGCCGTCATTGTCCAGGTTGAATACCAGAT
>Ga0172363_10004271_pt1 | contig 11553 bp, 10 predicted proteins | sample LakKivs2_kivu2a2_FD_114541 | JGI IMG/M metagenome (GOLD analysis project Ga0172363, IMG submission 114541) | Sediment microbial communities from Lake Kivu, Rwanda - Sediment s2_kivu2a2 | ecosystem: Environmental > Aquatic > Freshwater > Lake > Sediment | place: Rwanda: Western Province, Lake... | reverse complement strand
TTCTGCCGGGACCTTGTCCTGATTAAGGATGGAGGCGACCTCTCGCTCTTGCTCAACCCGGATTTTGAAGAGCCTTTGCGGGGGCTCACGGACTCCTGCAGCCTGGAAAGATGCTGGGAGTTCTTGCGGAGGGTCGATATGGCGCTCTCCGGGCTGGACAAAAACCTGAACATGAGCCTGATCGGCTGCACTTTTCATTCGCTCATTGGAGAAGAAACCCATGTCCGAAATCGTCTGTCTCGTCTCTGAGAGCACGGGGAAAATTCTCCGGGCTCAGAAAGGCGACCTCACCATCGAGAAAGGGGACGTTTTTCTTGTCGAATCCGACTTGGGAGGGGACTTGGCCAAGGCGGTCGACGTTCCTCCCGATATCTGCCGCCTGCCCAAGGCCGAGCGCGGCGCGGTCCGGATCATTCGACGGGCCACCGATGAAGACATTCGCAAGTTTCAGTGGCTCCGGGAGAAGGAGTCCCGCGCTTTTGATTTCTGCCTGCAGAGAATCAAGGCCCGGAACCTGCCCATGAAACTGGTGGCGGTGAAATATTTCTTCAACGAGAAAAAAGGGATCTTTTTCTACACGGCGGATGGTCGGATCGATTTCCGCCAGCTGGTCAAGGACCTCGCCCACGAGCTGAGGATGCGGATTGAGATGCGTCAGATCGGGGTCCGGGACGAGGCCAAGATGCTGGGCGGGCTCGGAGTCTGCGGCCGCTCTCTCTGCTGTGCGAGTTTCATGAGGTCATTCGAGCCGGTGACCATCCAGAAAGCGAGGAAGCAGCAGATTGTCATCAACCCGACCAAGATTTCCGGGCTATGCGGCCGGCTGATGTGCTGCCTGGCCTTTGAAGAGGAAACCCGCGGCCGGATGTACGCGGAGGACGAAAATTTGATAGAAGATTGAAGGAGGAGCGGCCTTATTGGGCCGGCTCAATCTGGAACTGGACCTTGCTGGAGACGGCGATCAACGCTCCGCTCGGAGAGAAGGCCCGGACCTGCCAGGCAAAACGCTGGCCGGGAAGCATCCGCTGCCGGGTTTCCTCCGGGATGGCGATCCGGTTATCCCGGGTCACCGCCGACCACAGCAGCCCTTCATTGTAAAGAGAAATCCTGTATTCGACGTCCTGGCCGAGCGATTTCCACTCGAAAAAGGTGGGGACGGACTTAACGTCGATGATGGGAGACATCAGGGTTAACGATTCTCCCCTGACAATTTCATTCTCGCTCAAAACGAACCGGGGAGAGGTGTGCCGGAATTGAGGCAGAATGCCGAATACGACCAGGAGGAGCGCAGCGGCGGCGACTCCGACTGTCGCCCACTGGCGGGGAGTGAAGGAGGAGAGGGCTCGCTTCCATGAGGGTACCCAATCCGTTTTCCGAGAGGCCGCTTCTTCTTTAAAAATCCAGGCGCCGCGGCTTTTAATCGTGGAAATCAGAGCATCACGCTCTTCCATCTCCCGGAAACAGCTCGGGCAGTTGAAATAGTGCTCTTCGAACTGCTCTTTGGCGTCCGGTCCCAGTTTATTCAGGAGATAATCATCGATCTTGTCGGCATACTGGCATTTTTTCATGCTCGCCACCTCTCATCCGGTTTCACAAGTTTAGTCGCCGGATGGCTCGAAATACTGAATAATTTCATGTTTTGATCATCTTCCGGAGAAGTCGCTGCGCATAATTGATGCGTTCGCTGACCCGGCGGGGCGATATGCCCAGGCGTTCGGCCACTTCATCCCGGGTAAGCTCCTGATAATAATAGAGATTTAACACTTCTTTGAACTTGGGCTTGAGCCGCTGGATGGCCTCGGCCAGGATTCGGGAGCGCTCCCGGCTCTCGGCGTCGTCGCAGGGGTCGGGCAGGGGAGCGGGCTCCGGGACACTCCGCAGAACCTTGGTTTTTTGACGGATGTGATCGATGATCCGGTGGCTGGTGATGGTGTAAATAAAGGTGCCGATTGAGGAATCGCCCCGGAACTCCCCTTTTTTCACTTTCTCTATCACCTGGGTGATGACCTCGTTGACGACGTCCTCCCAGTCGGGAGTCTGGGCACCCAAAGACTTTTTGACCTTGAAGCTGACGACAGGGCGGTACTTAGCGACAACTTCGTTGAGGTCGATTTCTGGCGCCCGGTGTTCCACCTGCCCATTATATCGGGCGCCTAACTCCTTGACAAGGGTGGAATTAGGGGAAAAATCTCCCCCGAAAGGGGGAGAGCCGAGGTTATACGCAAAAAATGTCAATTTGGGGTTGGGTGTTGCGACTAAAGGGGTGCGAGTCCAAAATGAGCAGTGTCGCTTCTTCGCCAGAGACCCAGGCCGGACTGAAGAAAGTCGCGGCGGAAAGGGAAAACCTCCTAGTCATCGAGGACCGGAGAGGTGCCCAGACGGCCTTTCCTTTGTCACTCGACCAAAATGAATATTTATTCGTCCTCCAGGGGAACGAGGACTTCTTGGGCTCTTCTCGAAACGGCGGTCGCTATTCCTCCTGGAACGGATTAAGCACCCGCACCCAGAAAATTTTTCTGGCGAAGGAGGCCATGAAGGACCTCAGCCATTGGTATGAACAAGTCTTCCGGGATACAGACGGCCTGGATGAGTATGAGTTCGCCGAGAAGCAAAGGTTTTTTAACTCGAACCTTATCCATTTTATCGCAGCAACGGACGATAACGAAGACACAGTCGGGCATTCCCAGTTCGTGGCCAACTACACGGTGCTTTTGGCCCGGGAGCTCGGGATCGAAGACCAGCGGTATCTCGTTGATCTGGAACGGGGTGCTCTTCTTCATGACATCGGTAAGATCGGGATTCCCGAGTCGATCTTAAAGAAGAAGGGTCCTCTCAGTTTGATCGAACGGGAGATCATCAAAGACCACCCTCTGCTGGGGTATAAACTGATCGAGGGATTTTCTTTCCTGGAGAGAGCCGCTCAAGTGGTCCTCTACCATCACGAGCACTTTGCCGGCATGGGCTATCCTTATGGTCTGGCCGGAGAGCAGATTCCGCTCGAAGCGCGGATTTTCTCCATCGCCGACACGGTGGATGCCATCACTTCAGACCGCCCCTACCGCAGAGGCCAGAGCTTCGAACAGGCCCGGCGAGAGGTTGAGCGGCACAGCGGCAGTCAGTTCGACCCCCAATTGGTTGAAGTCTTTTTATCCATCCCTCAGGAGCGTTGGCAAAAAGCCAAGCTCGACACTCTGAGGACTCTCCGCCTGCCCACCATTCATTAGCCTTTTCTTATTCCTTTCCTTGGCAATCCCGGCCCCGCCGGGAGTCTATGGAGTGTAGCGGCCTATTCCAGGAGTTGGGCAAATATCTCGGCGGTGTGGTGGGACCGGACGGTCTCACTTTCTGCGGCCAGGCCGGAACGGAGCTGGAACAGGCACCCAGGGCAGTCGGTGGCCACGAGCGAGGCCCCGCTCGCGAGGACTTCCCTTTTCTTTTTCTTCCAGAGGTGTGCGGCAATGCGGGGATTTCGGACAGAAAAGACGCCGCAAAACCCGCAGCAGACGGGAGGCTCCTTTTGTTCCACCAGGCTAAACCCGAGCGACCGAAGGAGCTGCGGGGGCTTGTCCCCCAGTTTGAGTTCGGTCAAGTAGTGACAGGGATAATGATAATAGAGATTTCTCTTTTCCCTTGTCTTGACCTCGGGAAGGTGCCCCTTGGAGGCCATGAAGGCGGTAAAGTCGTGAATTCGGCCGACGAAGCGAGAGGCCATGGAATCGAGCCGGGGATAAAGGTTCTTGAGCAGGGCATGGCCGGTAGGACAAACAGTAATGATGATGTCAGGATTTTCTCTGGCGAAGGATTCCAGGTTTTTCCTGGCCAGATCGCGGACAGCGTTGATGTCGCCGAGATGATAGCTGGGTGCGCCGCAACACACCTGTTCCTCTGGTATCACCACCCGGTATCCGAAGTGCCTCAGTGACTTAACAACGCTCTCTCTGACCTCGGGAAAGAAGTTTTTTACCAAGCAACCTTGAAACACGTAGGCGGTGGGCCCGTCGGCTGTTTCCGCCCTTCGGCTTTTCCAAGGCTTTAGAAGTGGAACTCTTCGGCCTTTCGATGAGAGGAGCGGCAGCGGCCGGAAATAGCCATTCTTCTGCCAGGCTTTTTGCAGGACCGTCAGGACGGCACTGCCCTTTTCAGCCAGCGTCTTCGAGCGGAATAGCGTGGACAGTGCTTTTTCCCAGGGGCGAGGCCCCTGTTTTTCCTTGATTTTGAGCAGGAGCGCGCCGGTGGGGATGCCCACGGGACAAAACTCCTCGCATTTCTTGCAGTCGGCGCAGAAATCAAGGGTCCGGCGGGATTCGCGGAGGGAGTGCGTCATCGCGGTAAGGAGTGTGCCGACCCCCCCGGGATAGACAGGGCCGCCGAAGACATGCCCGCCCAAAGACTGAAAGACGGGGCAGACCAGCATACACCCGCCGCATTTGAGGCAGTAGAGGAGCTCCTGAAAATCTGCGTTCTGAGCCAGGGCCAGGCGGCCGTTGTCGAGGACAATGATGTGGACTTCTTGCGGGCCGTGAACTCCCACTACGTTCTCCTTTTCGATGTCCGTGGTCGAGCTCGGCCCGGTAATGAAAGAAACGTACGAGGTCAGTTTTTTCCCAGAGGAGGCGATTGTCAGAGCCTTGATGAGGAGCGTTGCCTCTTCGAGGTTTTCGACGAATTTCTCGGCTGTCACCAGGGCGATGTGCACGGGAGGCAAAGTGGTGGCCAGTCGGGCATTGCCCTCATTGCTGATGATGACCAGGGTGCCGGATTCAGCGATTGCGAGATTCGCGCCGGAAATGCCGATGTCCGCTTGAACAAAAAAACGACGCATCTCTTCTCGGGCAATCCGAACAATCTCCCTGCTGTCGGGCGGGACCGCCCGGCCCAGGCTCCGGCTGAGGATCTCGGCGATGCTCTCCTTGGTCAAATGGAGCGCCGGCGCCGTGATATGGGATGGCCTGTCCCCGGCCAGCTGGATGATCCATTCTCCGAGGTCAGTCTCGACGACCTGAATCCCGTTCTTTTCCAGCTCCCGGTTCAGCCCGACCTCCTCGCTGACCATGGATTTTGACTTGACGATGAGGCGGGCGTTTTTCTCCCGGGCGATCCGGAGGATGGTGTCCACTGCATCCTGAGGAGGAGAAGCTCTGTGCACCGTGGCGCCGGCCTTTTGCGCCTCTCGGCTGAACCGATCGATGAGCTCAGGAAGGCGGCCGGCATTTTTTTCCCGGATGGCCCGGGCCTTCTCTTTGATTTCTTCCCAGGGCATTTCCCGGCTGGCCTCCAGGAATTTTGCGTTGTGTTGACTTGAGGCCCGCTCGAGCGCTGTCTGGAGCTTGATGTCTTTGAGGGCGTTATGAACCCGGCGCCGCGTTTTCAGGCGGAAGAACAATCAGGACTCCTTGCCCTGGTCCTTCTTGCTCAGGTAAGCCTGAGGGTCGACCAGGATCTCTCTGGGCTTGCTGCCTTCCGAGGGCCCAAGGATTCCCTCCTGCTCCATCTGGTCGATGATCCGGGCGGCCCGGGCGTATCCCAGCTTGAGCTTCCTTTGAAGCCAGGAGGCCGAAGCCTGTCCAGTGGCCAGCACCATCCGGACCGCTTCTTCATAGAGCTTATCCTTTTCGCCGGTGTCCTCCCATTCCTGGGCGGTGGGAGCTTTGATGAACCTGACGAGCTTGGTATCGAACTCGGGCGGTCTCTGCTCCTTCACGAATTTGACCAGACGAGTGATCTCGGGCATTGCGATATAGGCGCAATGAAGGCGGATGATCCGGGGATAGTTGGGTGGCATGAACAGCATGTCGCCCAGTCCGAGGAGCTTTTCGGCGCCGGAGGTGTCGATGATGATTCGGGAGTCGACCTTGGAGGGGACGCGGAAGGCGATGCGACAAGAGAAGTTGTTCTTGATTGTGCCGGTGATGACGTCGATTGACGGGCGCTGGGTCGCGAGGACGAGATGGATGCCGACGGCTCTGGCCAGCTGGGCCAGGCGGGCAATACAGTATTCAACCTCCTGAGCGCCGACCATCATCAGCTCGGCCAGCTCGTCGATAATGATCACGATATAAGGCAGCGGTTTGAACTTCTGTTTTTCGTCCTCTGTGAGCGGGCCTTTTTTTTCCTGGAGGATCTTCCGGACCTGATGGTTGTACTGGACGATGTCGCGAACTTTGAGGAAGCTCAGGCGGTGATACCGTTCTTCCATTTTTTTGATGGCGTCCATCAGAATGCCGCCCGCTTTCTTGGGGTCGTTGATGACGGGACTCAGAAGATGCGGAATTCCGTCGTAGAGGGTGAACTCGAGCCGCTTGGGGTCAATCAGGATAAGTTTGACCTCATCGGGGCTGGCCTTGTAAAGGATGCTGGCAATCAGGGCGTTGAGAGCGACGCTCTTGCCCGTTCCCGTCGCGCCGGCAATCAACAGGTGGGGCATGACGGAGAGGTCGGTGACATAGACCTCTCCGTGGATTGTCTTGCCGAGGGCGAAGCTCAGCTTGGAGGGAGACTTGACGAACTTCTCCGACTGGATGATGTCGCGGAGCTTGATGATTTCCCGCTTATTATTGGGAATTTCGACCCCCAAAGAGGATCGGCCCGGAATCCTCTGGATGCGGACGGATTCGGCCCCGAGGGCCAATGAAAGGTCTTCAGACAGGCTGGCCACCTGACTGACCTTGATCCCGGGATTGGGATAGAACTCGTAAGTGGTGATGACCGGGCCGGGGTGATATTCCTTGACCTCGCCTTCCACCCGGAACTCTTTAAGTTTTTCCTCGATCCGCAGCTTTTTTTCGTAGAGCTCGTTCTTGTCGATTTGCTCAGAGGGAGCTCCGGGGTCGAGGAGGGTGAACGGCGGAAAATTGTAATCGCTTTTCCGCTCCATCTCTGGGAAAAGGAGCTTGTCCGGGGGCGCCGCCTGCGGAGGACGGATGAGGATCGGTTCTGGCCTCTCGGCTCTCTTGAGTTCTTTTCTTTCTTCCTTTTTTTCCTTAGGCCTCGGCTCCTCTTTGTCCTTTTCTTTAGGCTTCTCCCTCTTCAGGTCTTTCTCGGGCGCCTGGGTGTATTTCTCGATGACCTTCTTTCTCATTTTCTCCTTGGCTCTGGACTTCTTGTAATCGGTCACCCGGATGCGGACTTCTTTGAAGGCGAAGCTCAGGAAGCGGCCGAAGAAGGTCAACAGCCTGCCGAGGGAAAACTCCGTGGAGAAGAGGACGAAGAGAAGGAGCAGGGCGAGAAGGAAGATGAAAGTTCCGATTGAGCTGAGATAACGGACGAGGAACGACGACAGGAAAGCGCCGCTGACACCCCCGGCCTCGAAATCCGCGCCTCTCCAGGAAATGCGCCCGAAAAGAAGGGAAAAAAGCGCGCCCACAACAACGAGCATGAAAATCGTTCCGGCGAGCTTTCGAAGGAGACGTCCCTTGCCCCCGGGAAGAAGGGCCTTGATTCCCAGGGTGCCAAGGATGATGGGAAGGATAAATGAGGCCAGACCAAAGACCTGAAGGAGCATCTCCGCCAGTGAGGCCCCGACTCGACCTCCGTAGTTGTGAGTCTTTTGTCCCGGTGAGACAGCACTCGCCCATGACGGGTCGTGTGGGTTGTAGCTAAGCAGGCTGATCAGGGTGAAAACGGCTGCAAGTATTGCGAGGAGAGCGATGACTTCAGTGGAACGGGGGCGTTTCCTCTGACTCTCTTTCTTTTGAGAGGAGGACGCTTTCTTTTTTTTCCGGTTCTTCATTGAAGAGATTATAACACACTCGGTCCGCTTTTCTTATAGCCGTCAACCCGGCTTTGAAGCCGGCCAAAGGCAGAAGAAGGGGATGATTAGGCTTGCAGAGAAAGGGCAAAAGGAGAAAGATTTAGGGTTCAATCCGGGAAAGACTGCACAAGACCGTCGGCCTAAAAAACAAAGGCCAGGCCAAGGCCATATTCGAAGCCGCCGAGTTGAGTTTCGATGGAGTCCTGCTGGGTCTTGGCCGAAGTGTACTTGAGCCTGAAGTTGACCATCATCGGGAAGCTCCTGGAAAAACGCAGATAGGCCCCCGCTGAGACATGGTACCCGTTGGTGGAGTTGAGGACTGTCCCGATGGGATTGTCTTCGTAATACAGGTAAAAATCGAGCCCGCCTCCGAGGTAGGGATGGATAAAGCCGAGTGGGTAGATGTACCGGATGCCCACGTCGATGGGGACCATGGTGAAGACGGTTTTTTCGCGCGAAAATGTCAGGGCGCCGCGCCTTGAATAATACTTAATGTCCAGGTAGACGTTGATGTTGGAGGCGAGGGCGGATGAAAGGGTCAATCCGCCGATCGGCCCGCCCGAGGGGTAAGCGGCCTCGAAGCGCGGCTCATTCATGATATAACTTCCGAGCGTAATCTCCACCGAACCTTGTTGGATCGTCCGGTCAGCCGAGGAAAAGAGAAGCGGGCATAGAAAGAGCCCGGCCACAACCGTGATGACGGCTTTTTTCGCGGTCCCATATTCTATCAATGGAATTCTCCTTGGAGAAGCGGGCCTCGCACACAAATCGGATGATACCATGTCCTCTACCTCTCAAGCAACTGCTTCGGCGGAGGCCAGTCGGCAGTTAACAGGGAGGGGGCAGCCCGCTTTGTGTTTCCCCCCCTTACAAGGCTCCTTGAGCTCTCTGCCTTCCCAGCTCGGGCAGCGCATGAAGCTGCACCCCGCGATTAAGGAGTTATCTCCTCGGGCGGGCTCTTTGTCTCAGGGCATCCGGCGGAACAGGTATTTCCAGAGATATTCCTTGGGCACTCCGAAAATTTGGTCTCGCCACAGTCGGTCGCACTGGGAGCAGGTCTCAAGGTCGGCGATTTCCCGATGCCAAACCTTTTCGCGCAGCCGCACCATCTTCTCGTTGTTCCAAACCCGGGCCAGTGTATCTTCGCGGACGTTCCCCAATGGGTAATAGCCGTGAAAATCTTGAGTGCACGGAAGGATGGAGCCGTCCCAAAAAATGACCAGGGCCTGCCACAGGAACGTGCAGGGGGCGTACTTTTTCCGGCGCTCGGGGAGTGGCCCGCCGAGCTCTCCGGCCCAATTGTGCATCTCTTTGATTTCCAAGCGGTCGAGGGGGAGGCCTCGAAAATTCCTCAAGAATTCTTTCCTCTTCCGGCTTCCTTCGTCCTTAGAGAGGTCCGGGAAATTGATGAGCTCAAGGATGGCAAATGGCGTCCGCGAACGCAGCTCTTTTTTGACCTCGAGGAAGCGCACGATGTTGGCGAGCGTTTTCTCGAAGTCGCCGTTTACGCGGATGCCTTCGTAGGTTTTCTTGTCGTAGCCATCGAACGAGAAAGAGATCTGGTCCAGGCCGGCGGCGATGAGTCGGCGGGACATGTCCTCGTTGAGGAGAGTGGCGTTGGTGTGGAACTTGGTGCGGATTCCGGCCCTGTGCGCATATTCGGCAAGGGCGGGGAAATCGGGATGGAGGAGGCCTTCTCCGCGATGGATGAGGTTTGAGTCGAAGACAAACCCTCGCGCCTCATCAACGATCTTCCGGAACAGAGCCGGGTCCATGAAGCCCTTCTCCTCTTTTTTCAAATCCTTGTTCGGGCACATCACGCAGCGGAGGTTGCAGATGCTTGTCGTCTCAATCCAAAGCCGGACGGGAAGGTAGGGAAGGACGGTCCGGCCCCGCTTGTAGCTTGCATACACCTGAAGCAGCCGCCGGTAGTAACGGAGCGAGCTCATGCCGTCACCTGTATTTTCCGGGGAAAAGTGGACTTTTGATATATATCATTTCGCTCGGATTCCATCAACTTCTTGCCGGAGGAAGGAGGTTGAAAAGTGAAACAAACTGACTGATGGAAAGCTGCTCGGCCCGAACATCTTCCGGCAGCCCGAGGGAGCGCAACGATTCCTTGAGGAGGCCAGAAGCGAAGGGCACGGACTTCAGGTTGTTGAGGAGAGTCTTTCTTCGATGGGAAAAGGCGGAGCGGAGGAAGCGGCGGAACTGATCTTGGTCGCTGATGTCAAAAAGTGGCTGGGGCCTCTTTTCGAGGGAGACAACCGTGGAGCGGACTTTAGGAGGAGGGGCGAAGCTTCCGGGCTTAACAGGAAAGCGGACGGAAACCTTGAAATAGAGCTGGAAAAGAATGGACAGCGGAGCGGAGTTTCTTGACCCCGGCTTCGCGGCCAGCCTTTCGGCCACCTCCCTCTGAAGGAGGAAAACGCAAGCGGTAAAAAGGTCCTTGTCTTCAAGAACCTTGAAAAGGAGGGGAGATGATATGGAATAGGGCAGATTCCCCGCGAGCTTCACCCGGCCGCGGAACGTTGCTTCTCCGGCCACGAGATCGTGGAAGCTGAGGCGCAATACGTCCTGCTCTAGGATGGCGACATTTTCCGGACAGGTTTCGCGGAGGAACGGAACAAGATCCTTGTCTTTCTCGATAGCAATGACTTTTCCAGACCGCTCGGCCAGCGGACGCGTAAGCGCTCCTTTGCCCGCTCCGATCTCGATAACGAGCTCGTCTTTCTTGGGATTGAGGATTTCGACGATCTTCCTCAGAATCGACCAGTCAGCCAAGAAGTGCTGACCGAGCGCTTTTCTCTTGCTCATGGTCGGCTCAGAGGCTTGAGGTGCCTGTACATCCATCGGATCCGGAGGGCCATAAGGAGCGTTCCCGCAAGAGTTCGTCCGGTGAGCTTGGTTTGACCCTTTTTTCGGTCGATGAAGACAATCGGGACTTCTTCGATTGAAAAACCGAGACGGTGCGCCTTATAGAGGATTTCGAGGACGATGGATGGACCGGTCGAAACAAGGGTCTCAAGGCCTATCTTTTCCAAAACCCTCCGCCGGAACGAACGGAATCCCGATGAGACATCGCGGACTGGAAGAGAGAACAAGCGGCGGACGAAGTGGCGAACAAGAAAGGTGACAAAGCGGCGGTGGAGAGGGCGGTCGCAATCCTTCCCTCCATGGACGAATCTCGAACCGATGACGATGTCTGTTGTCTGGGCCGCGTCGAGGAGAGCGGGAATGAAAACCGGCTGGTGTGAGCCGTCGCCGTCCATCTCGATGATGAAGTCGGCTCCGAGACGAATGGCCTCTCGAAACCCGGCGCTGCCGGCCAGACCCCGTCCTCTGGTTTCTTTGCGGAGCAGGAGCCGGACGCGGGGGTCCGAAGCGCCAAATGCCAGAACTTCTGCGGCTGTGCCGTCGGGCGAGTTGTCATCCACAACAAGCACGGTGAGGTCGTGCGCGATCGGCAGGCCAAGAATATCTCGGACGAGAGCTCCGATATTTTCCCGCTCGTTGTAAGTCGGAATCACGACGACGACTTTGGATCTTGGCGGGGACATGTTCCGGTCAAAAGAATTTTTTAATTTCGTTGAAAACCCGCTCGGGTGTGATCCCGCTCATACAAACGGCGTCCGGACATGTTTGCCTGTAGCAAGGCGAGCAGGCCGTGCTTTGAGTGAGCTTTACGCCGCGGCCATATAAGTCGATCTCCTGGGGACAGGTGGGTCCGAACAGGGCGACAACGGGTTTTTTCAAGGCGATGGCCACATGCATACCCAGTGTGTCCGAGGTCACGACCAGGT
>Ga0172363_10004269_pt1 | contig 11555 bp, 9 predicted proteins | sample LakKivs2_kivu2a2_FD_114541 | JGI IMG/M metagenome (GOLD analysis project Ga0172363, IMG submission 114541) | Sediment microbial communities from Lake Kivu, Rwanda - Sediment s2_kivu2a2 | ecosystem: Environmental > Aquatic > Freshwater > Lake > Sediment | place: Rwanda: Western Province, Lake... | reverse complement strand
GGTCGCGCCCTGCCCGATGTTCGGGATGGATTAAAGCCGGTTCATCGCCGGGTCTTATATGCAATGAGCAAGGTAGGAAATACTTCTGATAAGCCTTACAAAAAATCAGCCAGGATTGTGGGAGAAACGTTGGGGAAATATCACCCGCACGGAGACGTTGCTGTCTATGATACTATTGTGAGGATGGCCCAGGAATTTTCCTATCGCTATCCCCTGATTGATGGGCAGGGAAATTTTGGATCAGTAGATGGGGATGCAGCTGCAGCGATGCGCTATACTGAGATTCGTATGTCCCGAATTGCTGAGGAATTACTGGAAGACATCGATAAAGAGACCGTCAAGTTTATTCCCAACTTCGATGGCTCTTTAGAAGAACCGGAAGTATTACCAGGTAAAATCCCTAATCTATTAATTAATGGTGCCTCTGGTATTGCAGTAGGAATGGCGACCAATATACCACCTCACAACCTGGGGGAAATAGCGGATGGCATTTCCTTAATGATTGATAACCCTGAGATCAGCTTAGAAGAATTAATGGAAGTAATTAAAGGACCAGATTTTCCAACCGGGGGAATAATATGTGGTACTGAGGGAATAAGAGAAGCCTATCGAACCGGAAGAGGTTCTATAAAACTACAGGCACAGGTTTTTACTGAGGGGATTACTGGCGATAGCCAAGGCGAAAAGAGCAATCCTCGTTTAATCATCAAAGAACTACCCTATCAGGTAAATAAAGCCAATTTAGTAGAAGAGATTGCCCGCCTGGTTCAAGAAAAGAAACTTCCAGAAATTATTGATCTAAGAGATGAATCAGATCGCAGTGGCATGCGAGTAGTTATTGAATTAAGAAAGAATGCCAATGTAGATATAGTATTAAATAACCTTTATAAAAATACTAATATGAGTATCACCTATGGGATAAATATCCTGGCTATAGATCATGGTCGACCCCGTACCCTCAATCTTAAAGAGACTATTAAATGTTTTTTAGACCATCGCCGGGAGATAGTAGAAAAAAGGACTAGATATGATCTAGAAAGGGCGAAAGAAAGAGCGCACATTCTAGAAGGATTAAAGATTGCTTTAGCCAATATTGATGAAGTAGTGCAAATAATTAAGCAGTCTAAAAATGTCAATATAGCTCAATATAATCTTAAAAACCGTTTTGGTTTAAGTGATTTGCAAGCCCAGGCCATTCTGGATATGAAATTGCAAAGACTGACTTCTTTAGAGACTGAAAAGATTTTGGAAGAATATCTCGAATTAATTAAACGTATTGCCTATTTAGAAGATATTCTACAAAATGAGAAGAAGATGATGTTGATTATTAAAGACGAGCTTTTGGACTTGAAAAAAAGATATGGTGATGAACGAAAAACCATTATTATAGAGGACATAGGAGAACATCGTGTTGAAGATTTCATCGCCGAAGAAGATATTGTCATTACCTATACGCAGGATGGTTATTTAAAACGCTTACCCTTAAGTACCTATCGAAAGCAGAGAAGAGGTGGTAGGGGGAAGATCGGGATGACTACCAAGGAAGAAGACTTTATAGATGAGCTATTAGTTACTACCAATCTTCATGACATATTATTCTTTACTAATAAAGGCAATGTTTATAGAAAAAGAGCATATCAAATACCAGAAGGGGGAAGGACCTCCCGCGGTGTAGCTATAGTTAACCTTCTGGGTTTGGAGAAGGATGAGCGGGTAACTACTCTTATCCCCATTAGGAATGAGGAATTGGAAGAATCTAGAGAGAATAATCAAAAGTTACTTTTTATGGCTACCAGAAAGGGAAAGATAAAAAAGGTCCCCCTAGCCAGTTTTTCCAATCTGAAAAATGTGGGGATCATTGCTCTCCGCCTTCTTCCCGGAGATGAATTAGTAGGAGTAAGACTGGCTCAAGGAGAAGAAGATGTTATTTTAACCTCCCGTTCAGGAAAGACTATTCGGTTTCCTGGTAACTTGATCAGAGCAATGGGGAGAACTGCCATGGGGGTAAGGGGGATGACCTTTACCCCGTCAGACTATCTAATCAATATTGATTTGGTTGATAAAGAATCTACCAAAGATTTACTGCTAGTAACCGAAGAAGGTTATGCCAAGAGAACCCTTCTTGAAGAGTTTAGAGAATTTAAAAGACAAGGTAGTAGAGGGATGATGTCTATCAAATTAACTAAAGAAAAAGGAGCGGTAGTTGCGGCAAGGATTGTCGAGGAAGAAGATGAAATTGTATTGATTAGCCAGCAAGGGATTGTTATACGGATTCCCGTGAAAGAAATTCATAGTACCGGTAGATATTCTCAGGGTGTAAAAGTGATGGATCTTGACCAGGAGGATAAAGTGGCCAGCGTTGCTCTTATCTCTCGAGAAAGAGTCAATCTGGAACAAATTGAGGAAATTACTCCAGAACAATAATTAAAATATAGAGGATAAAGGGCAGAAATTTTGACAAAAATAAATTTGGATGTTAAAATATCTTCAAATTAATAATCAGCCATTGAAGGGAAGAGTAGGTGAGTAACCGAAGACCAGCCCCGAGGCTAAAGATGAGTCTACAATTAAGAGTAAATCTTTTGGGTGGCCCTTTATAGCCAGCAAAGAGAGTTCTGATAATATATATTTTCAGAAAAATAGAGTGGAACCACGAAAATCTTTCGTCTTTATAAATAAGGCGAAAGATTTTTTTATATCTACTAAAGAATTATTCTATATCTTTTTTGGATAATTTTTTGGGATTCACTTAAAGGAGACAAGTAGTAATGATGAAAGATAGAATAATCAATATCGGTATCTTAGGATTGGGTACGGTTGGACAGGGGGTTATCAAGGTATTCGAAAGTAATAGAAGCTTTATCGATCAAAAAACTTATCCCTACCAGATAGTCGTGAAAAAGATAGCAGATAAAGAGGAGGCCAAGATTTATCCTTATAAACAATATCGTAAAATATTTACTAAATCTGCTGAGGAATTATTGAATGATCCTGAAATAGATATAGTGGTGGAAGTAATCGGCGGATTTGAACCAGCTAAAAGCTTTATTATTCAAGCCCTACAATCTGGCAAACACGTAGTTACTGCCAATAAAGAGGTAATTGCACGAGCTGGTTATGAGATATTAGAGGTAGCACAGAAAAATAAGAGATATTTTTTGTTTGAGGCTAGTGTGGCTAGTGGGATACCTATCATTGGAGCAATTACTCGCTCTCTAACTTCTTATAAATTAAAAGAGATTGTGGCTATTTTAAACGGTACCACCAATTACATACTTAGCCGAATGAACGAAGAGGAGGGAGACCTTAAAGAGATATGGAAAGAGGCGCAGAGTAGAGGATATGCTGAGGCGAACCCTTCTAAAGATGTTAATGGTTTTGATTCCTTTAACAAGATTTTTATTCTTTCTGCTATTGCCTTTCGGGCAAAGATTAATCCAGAGAAAATTTATTATGAGGGGATAGAAAATATTTCGCCTTTAGATATCAGATATGCTAGAGAACTGGGTTATACCATAAAACTATTAGCTCTGGCCAAAGATTATAATCATTGCTTGGATATAAGAGTCCATCCTGCTTTAATTCCTTCTAAGCATACCTTAGCCAATATCTATGGAGTATATAATGGGGTATTGCTTCGAGGGGAAGATTTTGGAGATTTAACCTTTTCTGGCCTTGGAGCTGGCTCATTACCAGCAGGTAGTATGGTGGTTAGCGATATAATAGAAATTACCAACAATTTTGATCATTACTACAATTATTATAATTATTTTCAGGAGAAAGTAATTAGAGATTTTAAGGAGACCATCTCTCCCTTTTATCTCAGAATTAGAGTAAAAGATAGACCAGGGGTGCTGGCTGAAATTGCCAGTTCTTTTGCCAGGCAACAGGTTAGTTTTGCCTCAGTTATTCAAAAAGGAGATGCTGGTGAGATAGTGGATATAGTATTTCTAACTCATCTGGCCCGGGAAGGAAGTGTGCAGGAGGCTTTAAAAGAGGTCGCTAAATTAAATTGTGTAGAGAGCATTGGAAATTTGATTCGAGTGGTGCAGATTTGAAAAGAGGAGTATTCAATATGATAAAAGTAAAAGTTCCGGCTACTTCTGCTAATCTGGGTTCAGGATTTGATTGCTTGGGAATAGCTTTGAAATTATATTTATATTTAGAATGCGAGGAGAATTTTAAGAGGGGAATAGAATTTGAATTCCAGGGAGAAGGAGCAGAGGAGCTTTCTACTAATCAACATAATCTGCTTCAGGAGGCAATAAATTTAGTTATAGAGAAGAATCAGAGGATTAATCACCAAAGAGGGTTGAAAATAAGAGTAATTAACGAAATACCGATAGGCAGGGGATTAGGTAGTAGTGCTGCGGCCGTTGTGGGGGGGATAGTAAGTGCGGCCAGGTTTTTTAATCTAGATCTAACTTATTCGGAAGTATTAAGATTGACCTTTCTCCTGGAAGGGCATCCAGATAATCTGGTCCCTGCTCTAATAGGTGGCCTTACTATAGCTTATGAAACCGATCAAGGGGAGATAAAGTGGAACAAAATAAGTATACCAAAAGATTTAAGTCTTATCCTGGCAATACCAGATTTTACTTTGAGTACTAAAATGATGAGGGAAGTATTACCGACTAAGATATCCTTGACCGATGCGGTATATAACTTAAGTAGAGTTGCCCTTCTGGTAAATGCCTTAACTCATTCTCACTGGGAAGTACTATTCGAAGCTATGCAGGATAAACTTCATCAGCCTTACCGCATACCCTTTATCCCAATGATAGAAGAGCTGTTTTCTAAAATAAAAAGCACCAAACTGGGTGGGGTAGCCCTAAGCGGGTCAGGGCCCTCCATTATTTCTTTAGTCAAAAAGGGTTCAGAAGATACTATAAAGAAGATTATGAAAGATGTCTTTACTAAAACCGAGATTAGTTATCGGATTTTAATTTTGGAGCCAGATCAGGAGGGCACCTCAGCAATCGATATCTAACTGGGAGACTGGAAGTTTACTTAAAAGCATTTAAAGGTAAACTAATGTATTATTTTAAGGTAGGGAAGTGATTTTATAATAGATGGATGATATACTGGTACAAAAATATGGAGGAAGTTCAGTGGCTAATCTTTCTCGGATTAAAAGGATAGCCAGAAAGATAGTAGACCAGGCCAGAGAAAATTGTAAACTGGTGGTAGTAGTATCTGCAATGGGCAAAACTACGGATAGATTAATAGGGATGGCTCAAAGAATTACTCCTCAACCCCGTGACCGAGAACTGGATATGTTGATTTCTACTGGGGAGCAGGTCTCCATTGCTCTATTGACCATGGCGATTCATTCTCTGGGCGGGAAGGCAACTTCTCTAACTGGGAGGCAGGCTGGGATAATCACCGATGAAACCCATACCAGGGCAAAAGTAGCTTCCCTTAATCAAGATAATCTAGAATCAGCCTTAGCTAACGGAAATATTGTAATAGTAGCCGGTTTTCAGGGCATTAATACTCATGGAGATATTACTACCCTTGGTCGGGGTGGGTCAGATACTACCGCCATTATTTTGGCAGCTCAGCTAAAAGCGAAAGGATGTGAAATCTATACCGATGTGGATGGTGTTTATACTGCTGATCCACATATGGTTCCAGAAGCCCGGCGAATTCCTAAAATTTCTTATGATGAAATGTCGGAGATGGCTAGTTTAGGTGCAAAGGTTATGCATTATAGAACGATAGATGTGGCAAGAAATTACCAAGTAAAAATGATAGTTAAATCCTCCTTCCTGGAGGGAGAGGGAACCATTATTGAGGAGGGGAGTAAGATGATAGAGAAAGTGGAGGTGAGGGGAGCTACCCAGGAGACCAGGGCGGGGAAGATTGTAGTGCAATCTGTTCCTGATACCCCTGGGATAGCCCATAAACTCTTCAAAGCTTTAGCTGAAAAAGAGATTATAGTGGATATGATTATTCAAAGTGCTCGTCGGAATGAAGTGAACGATATAGCCTTTACGGTAGCCTCCAGCGATTTTAATAGAGCTATTCAGATTACTAAGCAAGTAGCTGAAGAAATTAAAGCTCAAGGAGTAATTTATGATCTGGAAGTAGCTAAGGTGTCTATTATAGGAGCGGGTATTACCAGTGACCCAGCAATTGCGGCCAGGATGTTTGGAGCTCTGGCTAAAGAGAATATTAATATTGATATGATTAGCACTTCCAATCTCAGGATTTCTTGTTTGATCAATACTTCTCGCATTAAAGATGCAGTCGAGGCAATTCATCAGGAATTTAATTTAGAGAGAGTGGGTGAAGAATAATGAAAAAGTATAATGTGGCGATAGTAGGAGCAACCGGCGCAGTCGGGGAAGAGATGAAACTAGTTTTAGAGCAGAGAGATTTCCCGGTAAATAGATTACTTCTTTTGGCTTCTAGTAAATCAGTAGGGAAGGAATATACCTTTAAAGGAGAAAAGATAGCGGTTCAGGAGTTAAAGGAGGACTCCTTTAAGGGTATAGATATTGCCCTTTTTTCAGCTGGAGATGAGGTGAGCGAACATTTTGCCCCCCTGGCAGTTAAGCAGGGGACGGTAGTAGTGGATAACTGTAAATATTATCGGATGCATCCAGAAGTTCCTTTAGTGGTTCCAGAAGTAAACCCTCAGGATGTAAGGTGGCATAAGGGAATTATCGCTAATCCAAACTGCTCCACCATTCAAATGGTGGTAGTTTTAAAACCGATTTATGATACAGCGGGAATAGAAAGAGTAATTGTAGCTACCTATCAGAGCGTTTCTGGTACTGGCAAAGAAGCCGTCGAAGAGTTAAAGTTACAGAGTGAAGCTATGGTAAAAGGAGAAGCCATAGAGGTTAGTGTATATCCCTATCAGATTACTTACAATCTTCTCCCGCATATTGGTTCATTTAAGGAGAATGGATACAGTTCAGAAGAAATGAAGATGCTGGAAGAGACCCGAAAAATAATGGGAGACCAAAATATAAGAGTTGCTGCTACTACAGTAAGAGTTCCAGTCTATAGGGCACATTCAGAAGTAGTACATCTGGAAACTAGAGAAAAGATATCTGTCCAGAAGGCAAGAGATTTATTAAGTAATTTCCCTGGAATTAAGGTCCTTGACGACCCGGAAAGATTAGAGTATCCTATGCCTCTATTTGCGGAAGGTAAAGATGAGGTATTCGTGGGACGAATTAGGGAAGATATCTCTACCGAAAAGGGGTTAGTCCTGTGGATAGTATCAGATAATTTACGCAAGGGAGCAGCCTTAAACGCTGTACAGATTGCTGAACTGTTAATAAAATAATTCTGTTAAATGGCGATTATGTCACCAGAGCAGTTGAAAAGCAGGAGGTTATTTAATTTAAAGAGACTATAAAATTCATTAATAGGATAGCGAGCCGGGTTAGGGGGATAGGCTGAATATTATTCAAAGAACAGCTTTTGGTCTCTAATTAAATAAGACATAGAAAGGAATCTTTTAATCTTTTTTGATATATTTTATCAAGAGCGGGTAGAAGGAATAGTTAAACCCCTACCTGAAGAGAGCATATAGGATATTATGCCCTGTTTTCCGAAGATAAGATTTGGTCGAAAATATGATTAGAAAAACTAAGCTAATTTATGCTGGTTGATTCGTTGTTCACAGGCTTGCAAAATTTTTCTCAGCATCTCTCCATAGGATAAGCCAGCAAATTCTGCCATTTTAGCCAGGTGTCCATCCCAGCACCAGCCAGGATTGGGGTTTACCTCCAATAGTTTTGGCACTCCGTTACTATCCAGTCTCCAATCAAAGCGGCAGTAATCTTTGCATTCTAATCTTTCCGATAGTTTCAAACAACATTCAATAATAAATTTCTCAGTATTTTCAGGAAGATCAGCGGGGACCGACTTGATATTCCAGTAGGGAGTGTCGGGCAACCATTTAGATTCATAACCACAAATCCTGGGCAAATTCTCCGGTAAGGAAGAATAATCAGCCATAATTATTGGTAATACCGTATAGGATTCGGGGGGACTCCCTATGATCCCTACGCTCAGGTCTTTCCCCGTAAGAAATTCTTCCACCAGAATCGGTTTATCATAACCAAATTTCTCTCTAATCTCAGAAATAGCATTTACTATCTCCTCAAAATTATTGGCTACACTTCTCTGGGTTATACCAAAACTGGAATCACCGAAATTGGGCTTGACCATTACTGGGAAATTAAAAGATAGTTCAAAGATAACATCATCAGGCTTTATAAAAAAGGCTTCCGGTACAGGGATTCCCATTTCTCTGGCTATACCACGTACCAGCGATTTATCATAACAGTAAGCTAGGCATTGAGGGCCTGAACCAGTGTAAGGCAGATTAAGAATTTCTAAAAGAGAAGGTATATGTAATTCTTTTCGGGCATCATTATTATAGCCTTCATCGCAGAGATTAAATACTAAGTCAATCTTGCCTTTTTCTTTAAGTTTGGCCAGATCATTGATTAAAGTGTCATGATTGGTTAAATAAGTGAACATAAAATCTTTTAATTCGTTCAATTCTGATTTCAACTGGTCAATGGTATAAAGATCATCATCATCAAAGATAGCCGAAGGCTTTAAGGGATCTGTTTTACTGGGGTCTCCCAGAATTACCACTACATTTTTTAATTCCTGGCGAGCTCTTTTTTTTAGAGGCGTCCATTCTTTTTTGGTTACTGCGGTAGCAATTAAACATCTTTCCATCATCCCTAGGTCCTGATTTCTTTTAGACTGGGGAGAGGTTGATCCATGGAAGTTTATATCACTAAAACCAGCCGTAGTTAAAAGTTCAATTAGATTCTCTTGAGAATAGAGCCGTTCAGCATAAAATTGATCAGCTATTATCCCTTTTTCTATATGGGTAATTACTTCTCGAGAGATAAGGCGTTGTTTGTCCAGGGAAAGCGAACGTTCTCTACAGACAAAATGTTTTTTATCTATCCATTCCCAGGAGCGGGGTTGAAAGTGTCCTTTTAAGTATTCACCATCAGTAACCTGAATAAGTAATTTCCCCCAAGGTTTTAAGGTTCTAAATACCTCTTTTAATACTCTCAGGTCATCCTGTATAGTGTCAAAATAACCAAAGCTATTCCCTAAAATCATTACTATATCAAAAAAATCAGTGGCAAAGGGTATCTTGCGGGCATCCCCCTCTTTAAATTTGACATTAAGGTCTTCCTTTTTTGCTTGGGCTTTAGCCTTCTGGATTAGATAATGTGAGCGGTCTACTCCTTCTATGTTTTGGAAATTTCTTCTACTTAATTCCAGAGAGTGTCTGCCTTGCCCACAACAGAGATCAAGGATTTTATCTTCCAAAGAAGGCTTAAGGATATTTAAAAAGAGGTCGATTTCAGCGGAGGTAATACTTAAATCATCTACAATATCTCCATCGGTCTTTAAATATAAACGATTAAAGATTCTGCTCCACCAATCAGGCCGGACATGTTGTTCTAAATTGGATACCGGTCCGAGGAATAATTTTTTTTCCTTACTTTTTTTCTTTCGCTGAGGAGGCTTATCGGCAGATGATACTTCAGTCATAATTTTATTTTACCTTGTTTCTCCAAGATTATTTTCAAATTAATTATAGTATATTTTTACCTATTTTAAAATTTAATTTTTAAACCAGTCATTCCTGATCTAATATATTAATATATATACTGATTGCTATTGAATATAACAATTTTTCAAAAAAAGTCAATAGTAAATTTGTATCTTTATAGTAGATAGCTTTTAGAACCATAAAAAAGCTTTTCAATATTTAATGGAAATCTTTCATATTTTTTGGAATGAAATTGGTTAGATTTTTTTGAAAGATTATCTGGATATATCTTAAGATTTAAGACCATTAACATTAACCCGTATAGTTCCGGAGTTTATTCTGGAGGACCAATTGTGGAGAACTTTGAAATAAATAGAAATACCTTCGGCTTTCTTACTTAAATCAGGATAGCATTAAGTATTTACAGGGAGATAATAGTTCAGAGAGGGGGAGTATTTTATTAAAGAAATTGAGAAAAGATAGCTTACTTTAGTTTATAATTATCCTAAGTCTCCCTAGATGAATAACTTTATAGAAAGAAAAAATGTTACAGTACGCTCCGCATTTCTAGATAGATCTTACAAAGAGACCAGTGTAGAAAAGATTAATGAGATCCTCTATGATTGTCTCCTGGAATATAATTTTTATCGACCTCGGACCTTTTATCGTTTAAAAATTATTTATCCGATTATGTTAATTCAGATTATTTTACTACCTTGGTGAACGAGACAAGAAAATTAAAAAAGGAATTATCTGAAGTGAGGTATTGTCTCTAGATAAAAGGACTTAAAATCCAAGTGCGAAAATATGCTGGTGAAAGTGATTATAGTACTGAGATTGAAAAGACCTTTACAAAATTAAAGAAGCAAGATGCAAAAGAATATAGTGCAGAATTACTACCTCGAATAGGAATGAGTCATGTAGAAGCTCAAATACTAAGATTGGTAGCTAAAATCTACCCGGAATTATTTAAAGAGCCTTATTGATTATTACCATAAATACAAGAATTTTTTAGATGAGCGCATTGTTTTTTTTGATCGGGAGATCCAATTTTATATCTCTTTTCTAGAATATGTTGCAAGATTTAAAAAATCAGAGTTGTGTTTCTGTTACCCCCAGATCACTAGAGCAACCAAAGAGGTGTATAGTAAACAAGGTTTTGACCTGGCTTTAGCTTATAAATTGTTAAAAGAAAATTCTACGGTCATATGTAATGATTTTTTTTTGAAAGGCCAGAAGCGTATTTTTGTAGTCACCGGTCCAAAACAAAGGGGAAAAACAACTTTTGCCCGTACTTTTGGCCAATTATACTATCTGGATAGTCTTGGTTGTCCGATTCCTGGAAGTAGTGCCAAACTATTTCTTTTTGACCGTATTTTTACTCGCTTTGAGAAAAAAGAGGATATCAAAGATCTACGAGGTAAGCTGGAAGATGCCTTGATGAGATCCATTCTATTTTAGAACAGGCTACTCCCAACAGTATAATCATCATGAAAGAGATTTATTCTTCCACCACTATTCAAGATGCTTATTTTTAACACAGAGAACCATGGAAAAGATTATCCAGCTGGATATCCTTTATGTCTATGTTACTTTTATAGACGAAGTAACTTCGTTTAGCGAAAAGATTGTCAGTATGGTTGCAGCTGTTGATCCGCAGGACCATACTTTGAGAACTTACAAAATAGAGAGGAGACTGGCTGATGGTAGAGCCTATGCCCTATCTCTGGCCAAGAAATATAAGCTAACCTATGATTGGTTGAAAGAGAGGATAAAATTATGAAAGTTTTCCTTATGTATCCTGACCGAGACTTTAACTTAGAGGGTAAATTACCGCCCAATGAGAAAGAGATAGTACAGGATTTAGAAATAAACACCCTTATAGATGCTATGGCTTGGGGAGATGAATTTTTATGGGAAGTAGCTAAGAAAACTATTTTAGGTGGCTGCTGCGGGGAGGATAATTTAGAGGTTATTTTATACCGACAGAATATTCTCAAAG
>Ga0172363_10004267_pt1 | contig 11557 bp, 8 predicted proteins | sample LakKivs2_kivu2a2_FD_114541 | JGI IMG/M metagenome (GOLD analysis project Ga0172363, IMG submission 114541) | Sediment microbial communities from Lake Kivu, Rwanda - Sediment s2_kivu2a2 | ecosystem: Environmental > Aquatic > Freshwater > Lake > Sediment | place: Rwanda: Western Province, Lake... | reverse complement strand
CGTTTGTTATCGACTTTTTTGCTCAGCTTCTTAAAAACCCACGTTTCCTGTATAATTTTTTTTAATCTTTGAGGAGCAACAGCCGATGAACAGCAATCTATTGATTAATCTGGCGGGCTGGCCTGGAGCTTTCCTGTTGCTTTTAGCCTGGTTCCTTGTTTCCAGCAGAAGGCTGGCTGGAGACTCTTTTGCCTATCAAATCCTTAATCTTCTGGGCAGCGGTTTGCTCCTGACTAATGCTTATCATTTTGGAGCGTATCCTTCACCTGGAGTAAGTTTTATCTGGGTCGGGATCGCTCTTTTTACTCTGGTAAAGAGCCAGGCTAAAAACAAGAAGGAGGGGTAAAAATGAAGAAACGCGTTCTCATTTTTCTGGGAAGCCCCAGAAAGGAGAGCAACAGTTCATTGCTGGCCATGGAAGCGGCCAAAGGTGCCCGAAAGGCAGGAGCCTCGGTTGAAATAATTAATTTAGCTAATCTCAAGCTCAATCCATGTCTGGCCTGTGAAAGCTGCCGGGAAAGAGGCCCTGGCCAGTGCATTCAGAAGGATGATATGAGAAAAATCTATCCGAAACTTCAAAAAGCAGAGGCCATCGTCCTGGCCCATCCTGTCTACTGGTTCTCCATCAACGCCCAGACTAAACTTTTCATCGACAGATGGTATGCCTTTGGCGGTGATGATTATGCTTGCTTTAAGGGCAAAAAAATAGGAATCATACTGACCTTTGCAGACAGGGATATTTTCACCTCGGGCGGAATAAACGCCCTCAGAGCCTATCAGCACATCTTTGATTATCTGGAAGCAGAAATCGTCGGTTATGTTTACACCACAGCTTCTGAAAAGAGCCAATTAAAAAATAACCGTGCCATGATGAAAGAAGCGTTTATCCTCGGTCAGGGACTTGTCTCTTGAAAAATCATAAAGGGCTTTCAGTTAACTTTTTCTTGAACCTTAATCTCAACAAACTCGTATTTAAATTGAAGGAGGTTCTTATGAAAAAAATCTGGATCGCTATATCACTGATTATGGCACTTCTCTTATTATCATCCCTCAACCTGAATCCCGGGCTTGTGGCTCAAAGTAAGGATGAAATTGACATTCCTTATGAAAAACATGTCTTGCCCAACGGTCTGACTGTCATCCTGCATGAAGACCACAAAGCTCCAATCGTGGCTTTTAACATCTGGTACCATGTGGGCTCCAAGAATGAGAGACCCGGGAAAACCGGTTTTGCTCATCTCTTTGAGCATCTGATGTTTAACGGCAGCGAGCATTACAACGACGATTACTTTAAACCCCTCCAGAAAGTTGGCGCCACTGACCTCAACGGCACCACCAATGAAGACCGCACAAATTATTTTGAGAATGTCCCGGTTTCAGCCCTGGATTTGGTCCTGTGGCTTGAATCAGACCGTATGGGCTATCTCAAAGGAGCTATTGACCAGGCGAAACTCGACGAACAACGCGGAGTTGTCCAGAATGAACTCAGGCAGTACCTGAATGAACCGTTTGGCATCACCGAAGAATTAATCGCTAAGGGGACTTTTCCCGCCGGACACCCCTATTCCTGGACAGTTGGCGGCTCGATCGAAGACCTGGAGGCAGCCTCCTTGAAAGATGTTCACGGCTGGTTTTCTACTTATTACGGCCCGAACAACGCAGTGGTGGTCATTGCTGGAGATATAAAACCCAAGGAAGTTCTGGAAAAAGTAAAGAACTATTTTGGCAGCATTCCGGCTTCACCGCCCATTGCCCGTCATTCGGTCTGGATTGCCAAAAGAACCGGAGAGCACCGCCAGGAGGTTCAGGACAGGGTTTCCCAGGCTCGAATATATAAAATCTGGAATGTTCCTCAGTGGGGAACAACTGAAGCTGATTATCTTGACCTGGCCAGCAGGATCCTTGGCCAGGGGAAAAATTCACGTCTTTACAAGCGACTTGTCTATGACGACCAGACAGCATCCATGGTCTCGGCTTTTGTAGACCTCAGGGAAATTGCTGGCCTTTTTTATATTATGGCTGACGCCAAACCCGGAATCGAGTTATCTGCTTTAGAAAAAGCCATTGACGAAGAATTAACCAGGTTTCTTAAGGACGGGCCTGAGCCTAAGGAGCTGGAAAGAGTTAAGACTACGCTGGTGACCGATTTCATCACCGGGGTTGAAAGAATAGGCGGCTTTGGCGGCAAGTCAGACATTCTGGCTCGCTCTCAGACCTTTGCTGGCAGCCCGGACCGCTACAAACAAAGCCTGAAACGGGTCAAAGAAGCCACTGTCCAGAATATCAAAGACGTATCGAATAAGTGGCTCTCAGATGGCGTTTACGTTCTGGAAGTTCATCCTTATCCCCAGCTTTCCGCGGAAAACAGCGTTGTTGACCGGACAAAATTGCCCGAAACAGGAACACCGCCCACGGCCAGGTTTCCTGAGATTCAGAGAGCCACTTTAACGAACGGCCTGAAAATCGTCCTGGCTGAAAGACACAATATTCCCTATGTGCGGATGAACCTCCTCATTGACGCTGGCTATGCTTCTGACCAGTTTGGCCTTCCAGGCACAGCTTCCCTGGCCATGCAGATGCTGGACGAAGGGACAGCTAAAAGGACCTCGCTCGAGATCAGCGAAGAACTGGCTCTGCTGGGAGCTGAGGTGAATGCTGGTTCAATCCTGGACCTATCATTTGTCAGCCTGGGTGTGCTCAGAGAAAAGCTTGACCCCGCGCTCGAAATTTATGCTGATATCATCCTTAATCCCGCTTTTCCAGAAGCTGATTTTCAGAGACTCCAGAAGATTCAGCTGGCTCAAATTCAGCAGGAGAAATTCTCGCCCGTAGGTCTGGCCATAAGGGTTCTGCCAAAGCTTATCTACGGAGAGAATCATGCTTACAGCAACCCGCTCACCGGCTCCGGCTATGAAGCCACTGTAAGTAAGATTAAAAGGGAGGATCTGATAAAATTCCACCGGACCTGGTTCAAACCCAATCATTCAACGCTTCTGGTGGTCGGGGATATAACCATGGCTGAAGTCAAACCCAGGCTGGAGAAAATCTTCAAGAGCTGGCCACCGGGCGAAATCCCGGCCAAGAACATCAAGAGGGTCTCTTTAAGGTCCGAGCCTGCTATTTATCTTCTTGATAAGCCTGACGCTCCCCAGTCCATGGTTATGGCTGGAAGCCCAGCGCCCTCCTCATCAGACCCCGAAGCACTGGCAATAGATTTGATGAATTTTATCCTCGGCGGTGACTTTGTCTCCAGGATTAATATGAACATAAGAGAGAATAAACACTGGAGTTACGGGGCCTTTTCGGTTCTGGTTGACGCCCGGGGTCAGAGACCATTCGTGGTAGTGGCGCCTGTTCAATCTGATAAGACTAAGGAGACTATCCAGGAAATCCAGGCAGAAATCGAAGGTGTGCTTGGCAAGAAGCCAATAACCACAGATGAATATCTCAACGCCAAGAGCAGTAAGGTGAATCAGCTTCCCGGATTCTGGGAAACCATGGCTTCGGTCGAAAGCTCGCTTATGGAAATGGTGAATTTCAAGCTGCCAGACGATTATTTCCAGAAATACCCGGCCAGAGTTAATCAGCTGAAGATTGAGGAGCTGAACAAGGCAGCCGGGTCTGTACTTCATCCGGAAAGCCTGGTCTGGGTAATCGTTGGCGACCGGGCGAAGATTGAAAAATCTCTCAAAGAACTCGGGATAGGAGAAATCTATTACCTGGATGGGGACGGCAACCCGATCAAATAAACGCAGACGATATATTAGAAAGAGTCAGAAGCCTGCCAGGAAAAGAACCTGGCAGGCTTTTTTGTTTAACCGGATAGTCCTTCTGAAGACATCTTCAAAATTCTTTAAGAAATTTGATCAAACTCAGGCTCTATTTTTCGACTAAATCAAGTTGAGGGCAGGTTCAAAATATTCAGGGAGGAAAAAACGCAACCATGGCCAGAAGAGTTCTTGTCGTTTCCTTCTTAACCATTATTGAACTTCTAAGCTTCAATTATCTATCACTCTCTCAAAACAGAAGCTCGCCTCAATCCCTTGACAAAGAAGCGCTCAGGAAAACACAGGAACTTAAAGTCGTCAAAGCCCACCGATTAACCGAATCCCTCGAACTCGACGGTTTTCTCAAAGAAAAGGTTTATCTGAACCCGGCCTGTGAAGATTTTCTTCAGACTGACCCGGTGGACGGCGAAAAAGCCTCAGAAAAAACAAGCGTCTGGGTGGCTTATGATAATTCAAATCTTTATGTTGGAGCCCTCTGCTATGACTCAAACCCGAAGGGAATAATCGGCCAGCTCGGCCGGCGTGACTACTCTGTTGACTCCGACTGGTTTGTCTTTCTCGTTGACCCTTACTTTGACCGCAGAAGCGGTTATGCTTTCTGGGTTAATCCTTCAGGCTCAATAATAGACAAAGCACTATATAACGACATTAGCGAAGACAAGAGCTGGGATGGGATCTGGGAAGTGAGAACTCAGACCACCGCCGAAGGCTGGTCATTGGAAATCCGAATCCCTTTTAACCAGCTCAGGTTCCCCAGGAGAAATGCCTATCTCTGGGGCGTAAATTTTCAGAGAATCATCAAAAGAAAGAACGAAAAAGTTTCTTTTGCCTGGGTGCCCAAGGAAGACAATGCTTTTGTCTCGCGCTTTGCACGGCTTGAGGGAATCGAGAACATCAAACCCGGCCGCCGGGTCGAAGCTTTTCCATATTCTATTGCTCAGGCCCAGTTCAGACCCTCTGAACCAGGCAATCCGTTTGAGACAGGCCATAAATATAAAGGAAATCTGGGCGTTGACCTTAAAGCCGGTCTGAAAAGCAATCTCAACCTTGACCTGACCATCAATCCTGATTTCGGCCAGGTAGAGGTTGACCCGGCTGTGATTAACTTAACGGCTTATGAGACCTATTATGAAGAGAAAAGGCCTTTTTTCATTGAGGGCTCTTCTATTTTCAGTAACTTCGGCCGGGGCGGGGTTTACATAAGCGCTAACCTCAACTGGCCAAGCCCGAGCTTTTTCTACAGCCGGAGAATTGGCCGGGAACCTCAGGGATACGTAACTCACGAAGGATTTGTTGATTTTCCTGACCGTTCAACCATCATTGGCGCCTTTAAGCTTACAGGAAAGATAGGCTCAGGCTGGAACCTCGGTTTTATCAATGCCGTGACTGCGCGTGAATACGCCACAGTGGATGACCTCAGCACGCGATACAAGGAAGAAGTGGCTCCGCTCACCTACTATGGCATATTGAGAGCGCTAAAAGAATTCAAGCAGGGGCGGTCCGGATTGGGTTTTATGTTCACAACTGTGGTTCGTGATTTACGCGTGGAAAGCCTGGAATCACTCCTGGCTGACGGAGCCTTCAGCCTGGCTGTGGACGGATGGTCTTTCCTTGATAAAAAGCGTAACTGGGTTATCGGTGGCTGGGCAGGCGGCACTTATATTCACGGAAGCGAGGAAGCTATTTACAGGCTCCAGCGTTCTTCCATCCATTATTATCAAAGACCGGATATCAGCCACGCCAGCCTTAACCCCGAAGCTACCAGCCTTTCCGGCTGGGGCACAAAGTTGAGTTTAGCCAAACAGCAGGGCCGTTCTCTTTGTCTCATTTCAGCCGGCATCCTTTCCCCCGGGTTTGACCCCAACGATGCCGGTTATCAGAGGAGCATTTCTGATAAGATTGACCTCCAGGCACTCTATGGCTATCAGTGGACTAAACCCGGAAAAATTTTCCGTCAGGCCTTGCTGCTGGGCGGTTTTGAGAGAGTTTACGATTTTGGCTGGAATAATACCTTCGATGGCTGGATAGCCAATTTTCAGGGAATGCTAAAAAACTGGTGGTCAATCAATACTATGGTCACTTTTTACCCAAAATCCTACAGTAACACCCTGACCAGAGGCGGTCCCTTGGCTCTGATACCGGAAGGTTATGATCTATATCTTGACCTCCAGTCGGATACACGAAAGATATTTGTTTTCTACGGAACCGGTTATTACTCCTGGACAAAAAATAAACGGTCTAAATGGGACTTCAGCGCCGGACTGCGCTGGAAACCCAGGCCCAACTTTAACCTCTCTTTTGCTCCGACAATCGCAAAGGACATTAATGAAACCCAGTGGCTGACTTCAATTTCTGACGCTCTAATGACTGCGACCTATGGTCGGCGGTACATCTTCGGACGAATAAATCAAACTGTGGTGGCAAGCGAGATAAGACTCAACTGGATTTTTACTCCAAGATTGAGTCTCCAGCTCTATCTCCAGCCTTACATTGCCGTTGGGCATTATGACCGTATTAAACAACTGAACCGGCCCCGGACTTATGATTATCTGGTCTACGGAGAAGCTCCGTCCACTATTTCTTATGAAGAGGGTTATTACCTGGTCGACCCGGACGGCGATGGTCCAGCTTCGACCTTCTCCATCTACGATCCTGATTTCAATTACAAATCTCTGCGCGGAACCATCGTCCTGCGCTGGGAATACCGCCTGGGTTCAATTCTGTATTTAGTCTGGACTCAGAACCGGGCTGATTACTCTGATCCGGGAGATTTTTCTCTGGGCCGCGACCTTGGCAACCTGTTTACGGCACCTGGAGATAATGTTTTCTTAATCAAGCTAACTTACCGCCTGAATCTTTAAGCCATTTTAATAAACTAAAAAAGCAGTTTGCGGGTCTTACTTGCTGGCAGCAATGTGCCGGTAGTATTTGACGATGTATTTTTCCTGGACTTCAAACGACCAGTGAACGTCACGAATAAACCTGGCCGCTTCTTCTTTTTTCCCTTCGCGCAAAAATTTAACCAATTGAGCATGTTCTCCAACGGAAGTTTCTTCCCATTCTTTGACAAAACTTTGTGGCCGGGGAAAATCATAAAGTCTCTTCTTCAAATTATTAACGATTCTCATCAACTTCGGGTTATCGCACTGGTTTAGATAAGTGTTGTGAAAATTAAGGTTCTTTTCATAATAAAGGTCAAAGTTGTCGTCCTCAATTGCCTGTTTCATTTCCCGGTTCATCTCATCCATATAATCGACTTCTTTTTTCCCCAACCGGTCGAAAGCCTTGATGATAGCAATGCTTTCGAGGGCTCCGATTATCTCATAGTAGCTTTTTATATCCTGCACGGTCAGAATATTGACCACAATCTTTCGCCTGGGCAAAATGGTGACAAAGTCTTCGCTTTCAAGCCGGAGAAGAGCGTCGCGGAGAGGAGTCCGGCTCACTCCAAGTTTTCTGGAAGTCTCTCCCAGATCAATGACTGAACCGGGCAGAATCTCTCCCCGGCGCATCTGTTCACGAAGAAAGTCATAAACCTGTTCTTTTAAGGATTTAACGTTGAGGACTGGCTTATTTTCCATGGGCCAAACCACGCCTCCATAATATTTTCTTAACTCTGATAATAATCTATATTCTCCGCGGTGATGATATCAATCTGCATCATGATCTTCTCTTTTACTCTTTCTCCAAGAACAACCCGTCTGAACAGAGCATAAATGCCTTCATAGCCCTGGCGCTCTGACTGCTGGCTTATCAGAAAGTCTATGACTTTCTCTTTGAGCAGTCTGACGTTTCGCGGAATCGGGTCATAGCCAATGAGAATAATCTTATGTTTTCCGGAATTGGCTTTCCACCACTCCGCTACTTTATGGGTCATGGCGTTGGTGACAAAAATGCCAGCCAGCTCTTTATGTCTTCGATAAAAGGTCTCAAGAGTTTTTTGTGTTCTGGCTGTTGACCAGTGCCCGTCCAGTTCAAAAACCAGGGAATCGAATCCTGTCCAATCGCAGTTGCCTTTAATGAAGCCTTCCATTCTTTCAGCAATGTGATAATCCTCGGGCAAGACTTTAACCACAGCAATTTCACCTCCAGCCCGATGAACAACCTGTCTCATCAAGCAGGAAGCCAGGAGTCCACTTTGAAAAGCATCCTGACCGATAAAAGACAATGGCTTGATGCCTGGCACATAAGAATCAAAGAAAACTACAGGCAAATCGTCAGCCAGTTCCTGAATAACCTGACCCACGCTTTTTGGCAGGACGGGTGCTGCCAGAAGCCCATCCAGTCTTTCTCGTCTGATCCTCCTGCCGGCCGAGAGCACCGATTTTCCCTGATAACGGTCAAAAAAGAAGAACTTGACCTCGACCCTGTGAGAAACAAGCTCCTGCTGGGCTTTATCGATTCCCCTTAAGGGCAGAGTCCAATAATGGCTGTCCTGCTCGGGTCTGGGCATCAAGACCCCAAAATTAAAGATCTTTCTGAGCTTGAGATTCTTGGCAAAAATGTTGGTTCGATAATCTGATTCTTTAATAACCCTGCTGACGCGTTTCAGCGTTTCTGGAGAGACCCGTCCCCGGTTGTGCAGAACCCGGTCAACCGTCCCAATGGACACACGGGCTTTTTCGGCTATATCCCTTATAGTAACGATGGCTGGCCCTCACAAATCAAGTTTCTCAAGAAAACTTCTTATCAAATTATGGCGCGAATTACAATATTTTTGGCAAATTTTTTTAGTTGTTCCTGGATTTTTGCCAGAAATATCTTGTGACCTGCGCACGACCCTCTTCGGAGTTAAGACGTAAGAAGCAAAGAGCCGGCTCTTTGGAAGGGATTGGCAAGTGAATTCAGGGATATGTTTCGCTCACCATGATTTAGCCCCGAAGAAATGAAAAAAAGCCAGTTTGCTCAATAGCCAAGATTCTTTTTCAGGTGTTCGTATTCCTGCCAGATTTCATATGGAGTGTGGCGGCCGAATTTATCCAGAAATTTCTTGATATCTGCCAGCTCCTCTTCCCATTCATCAGGTCCAACGCGGAAAAGTTCTCCCGGGTTTTCTTCCGGGAGATTAAGCCCGTCAAGGTTCAGGTCTTTTTTCCCGGGCACGAGTCCAAGAGGAGTTTCTTCAGCTCCAGCCTGACCATTGACCCGGTCAATAATCCATTTGATAACCCGGATATTTTCTCCAAAACCTGGCCAGAGAAATTCTCCGTTTTCGTTCCTGCGGAAGGCATTCATCGAAAAAATCCTTGGCGGTCTGGTCATCAAACGGCCCATGTTTATCCAGTGCCGGAAGTAATCACCCATGTTGTATCCACAGAAAGGTAGCATGGCCATCGGGTCGCGGCGCAGAACACCAACTTTTCCCGCGGCTGCGGCTGTGGTTTCTGAGCCCATTCTGGCGCCCATGAAGACTCCATGTTCCCAGCTGAAGGCTTCTGTGATCAGAGGAATAAGCCGGGTCCGGCGTCCACCGAAGATTAAAGCTGAAATCGGAACGCCCATCGGGTTATCGTATTCTCTGGATAGCGTCGGGCAGTTGTATACCGAGACCGTGAACCTGGAATTAGGATGGGCGGCCGGGGTTCCCTGGTCCGGCTTCCAGGGTTTTCCCTGCCAGTCAACCATATTCTGAGGCACAGGGCCATCGAGCCCTTCCCACCAGGGAGCCATGCTGTCCAGGTCAAGGCCAACATTGGTGAAAAGAGTCGGATAGTAGTTGGAATTGTGCAGAGTGCGCATCATGTTGGGGTTAGTCTTAATTGAAGTCCCGGGAGCCACTCCAAAAAAACCAAACTCAGGGTTGATGGCATAGAGCCGTCCATCAGGCCCGATATTCAGCCAGGCAATGTCATCGCCAATTGTCCAGATTCTATACTCGGGCAGGGCTGACTCCAGCATGGCCAAATTAGTCTTGCCGCAGGCCGAAGGAAAAGCCCCGGCAATATATGCGACATTGCCACGAATATCTTCAACTCCGATGATCATCATATGTTCGGCTAACCAGCCGTATTTTCGACCGAGCCAGGAAGCAATACGCAATGAAAAACACTTTTTCCCGAGCAGTGCATTGCCTCCATAACCGGACCCTATGCTCCAGACCAGGTCTTCTTCCGGAAAATGCATGATGTAACGTTTATTCGGGTCAAAATCGCCGACTGTATGAATGCCTTTGACAAAATTATCGGAGTTCCCGATCTTATCCAGAATCTTTTTCCCCAGTCTGGTCATGATCCTCATGCTGACTGCGACGTATGAAACATCGGTGATCTGAATACAGGCCTTGGCATAGGGAGAGTCCGGATGTCCCATCATATAAGGCAAAACATACATCGTCCGGCCGCGCATGGCTCCGCGGGAAAGTTTGGTCAGACGCTTCTTGGCCTCTTCTGGATGCATCCAGTTGTTATTCGGCCCGGTAGTCTCTTTGTCAGAATGACAAACAAAAGTCAGTTGCTCAGTCCTGGCCACATCTGTCGGGTGGCTGCGATGAAGGTAAGCCTTGGGCCAGAGTTTTTGATTGAGCTCCATGAAAATGTCGTGTTGCTCGATTTTTTCTTCCCGCATCCCCATCTCAATGATGCGGCGGGCTTCGCCTTCAGAGCCATCGCACCAGTAAACGTTTTTTGGCTGAAGAAGCTCAGCCTGTTTCTCCACCCATTTTTCAACGGCTGTGGACATTCTGGCCATCCTGTCAACAAGGTTTCTGGAAACTCTCTAATAGCATACAGACAGAGTTTTGTCAAAAGGAGCTCGCTTAACTAAAATTCGACCCGGACTTTTAATTTGATATAAGAACTAAGAAGAAAATAAAATAGAATTCTGAGAAAGAACTTCCCGCAGAACGACTGACAGCCATCAGACCGTCTGAATATTAAGAGCATTATTTGATTATCTCAACACCGACGGCCTGAATCTGTCGAGAATTTTTAATCTTCCAAATGTTTGCGAACTGATGATAAAATCCTTTAAGACAGGAGGATAAGATGCGATTATCTTCAATTCTCTTTATTGCCTTAGCTATTTTTATAACCGGTTCTATCCTCATGCCGGTTTCCCTGTTTGCAGCCCAGGAGACTCAGGTGTTAAAACTTCCGGAGCCCCAGACAGAAGGCGGGAAACCTTTGATGCAGTGTCTGAAAGCCCGGCAGAGTGGCCGGGAATTCAGCCCGGATAAACTTCAACTCCAAACGCTTTCCAACTTGCTCTGGGCCGCTTACGGGATAAACCGGCCTGATTCGGGCAAAAGGACAGCACCGTCAGCGTCCAACTGGCAGAATATTGAGCTTTATGTGGCAACTGCTGAAGGACTTTTTCTTTATGAAGCCAAAGAACATGCTCTGGTCCAGGTTCTTAAAGAAGACATCAGGGCTGTTTCTGGCACCCAGGATTTTGTCAAGACGGCACCGGTCAACTTAATATATGTCGGGGATTATGCCCGAATTCCACGCGGCACAGATGAAGACAAACGCTTCTATTCTGGAACCCACGCAGCGTTTATCTCTCAGAATGTTTACCTGTTCTGCGCCTCAGAAGGTTTAGCCACAGTGGTCAGAGCTTCAATCAACCGGGAAGAACTGGCGAAGGCCATGAAGCTTCGACCCGAGCAGCATATAATTCTTGCCCAGACCGTTGGTTATCCGAAAAAATAGGCCGTGTTTTCATAAATTCAGTCTGTTTTAATTTAACAGATAAAAGAGGCGGTCCGCAACCAGCTTCAGCCTTAGCCCTATCTCATGGTTTCCTTATCAGCCAGACCATCATCTCCCAGG
>Ga0172363_10004260_pt1 | contig 11564 bp, 26 predicted proteins | sample LakKivs2_kivu2a2_FD_114541 | JGI IMG/M metagenome (GOLD analysis project Ga0172363, IMG submission 114541) | Sediment microbial communities from Lake Kivu, Rwanda - Sediment s2_kivu2a2 | ecosystem: Environmental > Aquatic > Freshwater > Lake > Sediment | place: Rwanda: Western Province, Lake... | reverse complement strand
TTTCTACTTCCAATTTGTCCAATGTCGTATTTATTAACCCGTCCCACTTTTCTTTATATCCAACAAAATTATCGTTTTTAGCAAGATTTATATGCCAGGAAATTTGAGCCTTTGTTATCGGCGTATTAAAATAAATAATATTAGAGGTTAATCTTCCTTCAGCCTTTTGTACTCCACACATAACACCATTTTTTATTGAAAGTTCATATAATTCTTTAATCAGATTATATTTAGATTCGTAGACCTTATCCCTATATTGTCCATAAGTCTTTTTTGCAACTATATTCTTATCTTCAGCTTCCAATGCCAATCTAAGCCAAGCAGCAATATAATCTTCTTTTATGAATTTGTTTAACCTTCTTTTTGCCTTATTAGTTCCTATTCCACAAAAACTATTTCTTTTATATTCCAGGGTTGCTATAAGATTTTCGTTTTTTTGAATTGCCCTTTCTTTCTCTTCATTAAATTCATAATACATGTTCATTTTTTCCTATAAATCCTCATTATATCATGAATACCAAACCATTGAGGAATTCTAATCTCTTCTTTCAGTTCAAAATCTTTATCTAATATTTCAAAAAAAGTATCATTAGCACAACATCCGCCTATATCTTCGCCTATAAAAATCAAAAATTTACCAGGCTTAATTTTTGATATTGATTTTGCAGCCCAATTTTTAGAATAACAAGGCCAAGACAACAATACATTTCTATCCGAATATTTTTCTATCGCCTTTTCAGCATCCAATGTCTCTATAGCCTCATTTTTCCATTCTTTGCTATATTTAGATTTTTCCCCCATTATCTTGTCGGTTGCTATAATATCTCCACCATTTTCTTTTATCAATTTAGACCAATAGCCAGAACCACATCCAATCTCAATACAAGGACTTAATTTAACCACGGATTCAATAGCTTCAACGCAAGGAATAGCAAACCCATATTGATGTATTATTGACAGTCTAATATGAAAAGAATTTATATATAATATCTTTTTTATAATTCCATTGACAGATTTTAATGGCTTTATATTTTGAAAACAATCCAATATTTCCTTATATTGACTTGTATTGTCGCTGTCTTCATTAAAAAATAATACACTGGGTTCCATTATTTCCAATCCATCCTTTGGTATAATTTATCTTCTAATGTAATACCCTGTTTATTTTCAGATCCAATTAAAATATATCCAGTAGAAATAAGAAACTCATTCAAATCTTTACAATAATTATTTGTCCATGCAAATTCTCTCATTTCAAGGTTTATCAAGGGGGTATTTAATAGGGTTTTTGTAGCACCTTTTAACGCATCTAATTCTCCACCCTCAATATCCATCCATAAAAAATAAGGAGGAATTGAATTGTTTTGAGACACAATTCCGTCAATGGTTCTTGTTTTGGTTTTTCCACCCCTCCGATGACTTAAATCATTACATTTTATAGACTTACAACTTACACAAAAAACCACTTCTTCATTTTCTTGCCCGCCAACCAATGCATTAATAAAGGGAGCATTCCAACGTCTTTGTCCCCTCACATCTACACCCAATAAGGCAACATCGGGTAAACGATTTCTCCATACAGCTAATTCAGGACAAGAACCTACCCCAATATTTAAAATTGTCTTGGGTGTAAAATTAATCTTTTTCATATGATCTACGGATAAATTTGCGCTTAATCTGGTTGAATATGATCCCATTTTTATACTCCTTTTAAAAATTCAGTAGCATCGGTTGTATCCACGAAAATTGGAGTTCTTTCCCCAACATAAGCCCCCAATTGATTATATTCATAAAATTCAATAGCATCTTATCTTGTAGCTCCTTGTTTCATCAATATTTCAATTATTTTTGGAACCGAATATACTACCTTATTGGACATTTCTTCTATCCCTATTATTGCATCATCATATCCATCCATAAATAATAGGTCTTCGTCGCAATGTAATTCTGCTAAATGTTGTCTGTTCATATTGTCTTCTTCTTTCTCCCACGGGTATTATGGCATTTCTGACACACGAACGTTTTAACCACTTCTTCTGCAGTAATTCCTTGTTTTTCTGCTTTTTTATCCAATTGAGAAGGCGTTATAACAATTTTATTTCCACACTTACAAATCAAATCTATTTTTCTTGTTTTTCCGTTAGTACTCTTTCTTCCTATGGTGGGCACGCATTTCTGACATTTGTAGTCTTTAATAATTTTATCAACAGCAACACCTTTCTTTTCAGCCCTTTTATTCAGTTGTTCTTTTGTTACCATTACTTTAGTTCCGCAAGAGCATATTAACTCAATTGGAAGTGACTTGTTTGGGTTTGTTTTTCTGCCTTTGGTTGGCTTACATAATTGGCAGCGGAAATTTTTTATATAATCATCGAGCAATATTCCTAATTTTTCAACTCTTTTAACTATGGTAGAAGGTGGAATATTGACGACAAGACCACAGGAATAACACTTTAATTCTCTTGGTACATTCGGATATTTTAGCTTTCTATTTGCCCTAGCTTTTTGCATTCTTGCCGTAACATCTTGGGATTGGTTTTTGTTTTCATTCTCAATTTCTTGTTTAATTTTTTCATCAAGCGAATCCCAAACCGATAATAACTTTAAATTGTCTGCGGATACATCTCTTACATTAATCCCCATACAAATTTCTTCATTCCAAACATCTCGCTTCTTTAACACCTTCCATACCAATAGCTTATCTGGATTAATGAATTTTACGAAAGAATATTCCTGATTATTTACATCCGAAAACTTAATTTTATCAATATAGTCCATACTCTCCTTTTAAGCTGTTCATTATCAGTAGCGTATCATATTCAGTGCGTATGTCAACAAAAATAAACCACTGACTGCAGATTATTTTCGCTCTGCTCAAAAATGTGAGTCGTCATGTTGGCTTTCTAAATAATCTAAATATTCTTCCCAAACACATCCATACAAACACCAATAGAGAAAGGCTACAGAATGAATCCTAGCGACAAGAAACGCATTGAGAAGTTGGAGAGAGAATATGCAAAGCTTAGGAAAATTCTCCCTAAACAAACTCCACCCACTGCTATCAAAAATCCACCTGTCATCATCCATAAGTCACCCATCAAAAAAATTGACCAAAGAAAATTCAAATAAGAAAAAATAAGCCAACCACTGACTGCAGATTATTTTCGCTCTGCTCAAAAATCTGAGTCAGAACGTTCGGGACAGAGAAAGGGAACGCAATGGATATTTCGGTAGTAGTTTTAATTTGCATGACCGTAACCTTGATTGCCACTGTTATTTGGAAACCCATTGGTGAGCACACTCTTAAACTCTGTGCAATTTTGGCAGTTATTTTTGCAATGCTGTTTGTTGCAACTTGCCCTACTGTCAAGGATTCTCTGACAATCGCAATATGGGGCGTTTTTAATGCCCTTGCTGGATGGGTAATTGGGAAGGATGTCAAAATACAAACTGAATCCAAAAGCCCACAATCCAATGGCAAAAAAGATTAACCACTTAGTATTTTCGCTAACATTGTTCCATTTCATAAAACCTCCCGAACAATAGACTGCACATTATTTTCGCTCCGCTCAAAAATGTGAGTCGGAACGTTCGCAAAAGAAAAATAAACAACAGGAAAATACCAGATGAACTCCAAAAAATATGTTAAAATACAAGAGATTGATTGTGGTCGAAATATAGGAAGAATAAATGAAGCACTTTCTGAAGGATGGATTTTGTTAAAAATCCTTGTTGTTAGAAAGAAAGAAAATGATGACATGGTTGAATATCCAATCTATATTCTTGGGCTTCCATCAGAATGAACACGAATTTTTACCTCTCCTGTTTCCGAAACACGCTGGTCACGATTTTGTTTTTTGATAAAACACCACCCTTTTTCCGAAGCAGCAAAAACAGAAAAATAACCTGGTGGTGCCATAGGTTCCTTTCGCGCTGATGTTATTTTCATAATTTTCATAAACATTCTCCTTAATTACTTGCGAACCATTCATTGGAGGTTATTTCTCGCAAGCTCGAAAAACCTCAATTCTCACGTTCGGGATTAAGAAAGGATAATCAATGGATGCAAAACTATTAGCACAATGGTCTATAAATGTTGTTACAGTTGTTTTCATAATTCTCCAACTCTTGCGCTCTATTATACTCAGAAAAGGATTCTCAAACGAAACCATCAAAATGTATAGCTTGGTCTTTTCCTTCTGTGTTGTTTTTAATCTCATTTTATCAGATGCCTTACCTGTTTCCATATTAGCTAATGCTCTCTTTGCTATTGTTGGTTTTGCGGTCGGAAATAAGGTCGTCCCAAGTGAACCAAAAAAGGGGGATGATGCAGAATAAGGCCAAAAAACCATGTGGACAAATTTGAATAGGAAATAAACATTGAGCGATAATTGCCGACACCGAATAATATTTTTCAACTCTGTCCATAATTACCTCCCATTTGAACTGGCGAGACATACTGAGCAAATAACAATCCGTACAGCATCCATTTTTTTTCGTTCATAAGACCTCCAATATTGTCACACGAACCAAACAATCACAACACCCGAACCAAACAATGAACGGTACGGCTTTGCCGACCGTTATTGTTACCGTTCGCATTAAAAATAAGGAAACATACGATGCCAACAAACGAGGAAATCATTACTGCACTCAAGATGAAAGTTACTAATCTTGAGCTTGAAAATCTCAATCTTAAGCAAGAGATTATTGAATTGAAGACGAAGAATTTGAAGATTCAGGAGGAAAACCTGAAACTTAAAAGAAAAAGTCAGCCTCTTCCACCAAGTATAATGCGTTAATATCATAATCACCTTTTGTCTATAATTACTTGCGAACCATTCATTGGAGGTTATTTCTCGCAAGCTCGAAAAACCTCCTTCTTGCTTAAAAATTTCTCTTCACTGTTCTGTTATCTTCTGGCTTAAACATTGGCAATTTATTATCAATGCCATCTTGGTAATTATCGGCTTGGTTCTTGGCTATGTTACTCTTTCCAAAACTTTTTTCAAATGACCTTCCTAACCGAAAGAATAACCACGCTATCAAAAACAAAGAAAACACAGCTATCATAAATAAAATACCTCCCAATTATTGAATGAAACTTATTTTCACTCTGTTCAAAAAGTTTATTCATTACGTTGGCTTTGTAAAATGTCAATAACACCTTGAGGAACATATCCTCGTTTAACAAAAAACCGAAAGGCAATAGCATGACAAACAACGCGGAAAAAGAAAATTTGAAGATGAAGCGAGATATTCATAAGCTTAAGACGGATATGTCTATAATTAAGCAAATGCTCGGAATCGAAGACATTGAACAAGCCCAATCTCTTCCTGTATTGCCGCATACAAATACCCCCTTACCTATTCAAGATAGAAAGCTCAAATAAATCGACTTAAGCCAACCACTGACTGCAGATTATTTTCGCTCTGCTCAAAAATCTGAGTCAGAACGTTGGAGAAAAATATGGAATACAAAACGCTACTCGTATGTTTTTGTGTACTAAACATGGTTTTCCTCATCTACAAAAACCTCGCAGATAAACCATTGTGGCAGGAAAACACGCTAAAGATGTCTGTCCTAACAATGGCATCATTTCTTTTGCTAATCCTTTGTATTATTGATCAATCCGTTGTCTCTACTTCTATTGCTATAATTACTGGCATGATTGGATTCGTTTGTGGACAGAGATTTCCAAACAATCCCAATGGAAAAGATAATAATACAGATAACAAGACACCTTAATACAAACATATCTACTTTTTTCATAACAACCTCCTAATAATTTTTCCAACAACCGACTGCACATTATTTTCGCTCCGCTCAAAAATGTGAGTCGGAACGTTGGGAGAAAGAAAAATGGATATGACCACTACCATATGTAATACTGTTGTTCGTTGTCTGATTATCATTGGAACCATTTTTGCGTTTTGCTTCCTCTTGAGAGAAAAGAAGCTTCCCCCGTATGATACCTTCAAAGTTGCCCTGTTTGTTCTGGTTATCTTTGCCGATATTTATGTTGCTTCCATTGACAACATTGCAAACAACGCTCCGATTTGGGGTGTTTTGGAAACTTTGTCTGGGGTTCTGGTAACTAAATTGCTCAATTCCACGGACAAAACAAGCCCCAATCCACAATCCGAAGCAAGCAACAAAGAAGAGTCTAAGATTATCACTCATAAATAAAATCTCCCAACAATCGACTGCACATTATTTTCGCTCCGCTCAAAAATGTGAGTCGGAACGTTGGAATCAAGAAATAAGGATTGAACTTATCTCTTGACCCCTACTCCGCCAATAAGTTACATTAGCCTTCCTACCATAAATAGATAGGCGCGTAGCTCAATTGGACAGAGCAACTCTTTAACGAAGAGTGGGTTGCGGGTTCGAGTCCCGCCACGAATATTACAGAGAGATTGCCTAAATAACAGTCTCTCTTTTCATTTAAAAGATCAATTCCAACCATTGAATGAAACCTATTTTCACTCTGTTCAAAAAGTTTATTCATAATGTTGGGAGAAGAAAAATATGAACGAAGCCTCAATAATTCAGATATGCGTTTCGGCATCATATGTATTTACCTTGATTGCAATAGTGTTTTCGATGTGTTATTTGTTGTCAACCAAGCGGATTGGAAACCCTGCCACGTTAAAATTCGCAGTGTCGCTTCTTGTCGTAATTTCTGGCATCTTTCTTGTGTCGAATAAGATTGATGCTCCTCCATTTTGGGCATTACTTGGCAGTTTATTGACGTTTGTGTTTTCCAGGCAATATCCCGAAGATATCCACCAAGACAAAGCCCCCAAAACACACCAAACAAAACCAAGCAATTTCGATCATTAACGAGTGTCATAAATACCTCACAACCATTGAATGAAACTTATTTTCACTCTGTTCAAAAAGTTTATTCATTACGTTCATTTATATTATACACAAAAAACAACTTAATCAAACAAAATACTGTTCAAGATATTTTTTAAATTTATTATTTTTATCAAATGATCTAGCCTTAGCTTCTTTAATAATTGGATTAGTGTTTTCCCACCTTACATATTCTTCGTTAGACCATTCCATATCTTCTTCGCTCATTTTTTCTATGGATTCTTTAATCTTTTTGTTTTGTTCCATCCACTTGTTTCTAAATTCAACATTATTCCTAAGATCATCTTCTCTTTGAATAACAGAAATAATAGAATCTTTTAATAGTGCTAATGTCTGTTGTTTATTCATTATATGTTTTGTCGTGAATTCTTTTGTTATGTTCTAGTATTTTAAGCCAATCACTAGGACTTATCGAATCTGGTTTGTCTGAAATATCTCTATAAAAACATTCTCCATACAAACTTATTTCCAAAACAGGTTGAATAATTTTGAATCCTTTATTTTCCAACATAACCTGTACCACGTCTAACAGATCATGTCCGGCAATATATTCATCTTTTTCTATAATTTCTGGAAGACTATCATGTATACATTCTCTCACAGCGGTTTCAAAATCTTCTTTGGTACAATCTTTTTCAAACCAAACAGGCGTATAACATTCAAACCCACTAATATTTAATACAAATTTATTCATCATCAATCTCCAAAACCCACATTCCACTACAAGAAAGGTTTTTTATTTTATCTACAGAAAAGATGGTTCCGTTTTTAGCTGGTTCCTTTTAATATCCGCAATCTCCTTCTAACACATTCTGAACAAACACACCGACGACAACCCGGATGCTGACATATTGGACCATCATAATATATCAATATTCCCTCAATGGTATCTATTAATTCTTCTATTTTTTCCTTATCTGATTCGCCCAAAATCCTATTCTTATCTTTTTCGTTAACTTCTTGGATGTATTGATCTCTTTTGCTTAATATGGAAGAATCCGGTTCTTTAAGTTGATTCATAATATACCATAAAAGTTTAAAATGGGTGGCAAGATTATTCTCACCACCCATTTTTCGACATAATTAGGATACAGGATCGGCAGGAGTGGTCGCTCCCTTAACCTTCTCCGGTTCTGTCTCCGGTTCTGTCGCCACCTTATAAGATTCTACCTTACCAACATTCTTACGCCTTAGTGGAGAAAGTGTTTCAGACCTCCAACGCAGCCTGAATTTCTTCTCATCACCTTGCTTGTGCTTCTTGAGTGGTTCTGCATAATATAGATTCCCGGCCGCAGCAGGATTTCCACGACAATCTCCTCTTGTGCTAGAAATACGAGGACTTAGCATAATATTAACATCGAACAGAGTATATCCATTCTTCATAAATTCTGCCCGAGTTACAACCTGCTTCTTAGCCCAATATGCGAACATTGTATGATACTTACTACCATCACGATACGGATTTTGATGTGTCTTTTGTTTCCTCATTGTATTACTCCTTTGTTTATTACTTATTCTTCCTATATCATACCACTTTTTATATCATTGTCAAGAAAAAAGTTATAGGACAATCTTATACTTTGTTCCATTGACACAAATCCTCTCTACTGTCTCTAATGAAATGGTCCTCCACGCACCCCTTCCGTTCATTAGGTCTTTCTTATTGTAATTGATCTTATTTACATCAAAAACAGTAATTTGCTTATTATCCCTATCTATTTCCTTCCTGTTCTTCCCCCTACTTGGTTTTCCTGCATAGGTTGGCTTATGAACATGAAGACGACAAGCCATCTTTCGTTTTTCACCATCAGATCTCTTTGTAAATGTAACCGCAAAAATCTGATTTCCTGCGCCATTAATTAGACTCCTTACCTTACGAACCCTATCTCTTACCGATCTTGTTTGTACGATTTCCATAACTCTCCTTTTTGTTTATTATTTATACATTGACCTTAATTTTGTTCCAATTTGGTTCCTTTTTGTCCATATCTATTTTCTTAACACTCTTCCATTTTCCTTTAACAACACCCATAATATGCATAATATTATCTTCAAAAGCGTACACATATAGATAAGATTCGGCATCTTCTTCGGTTATTAGCTGTTCGTCTTCGTTTCTGGTTCCATGACAATAACATAATGGACCATCTCCATCAAATCCTGCTTTCTTATTAAAATCACGCTGAACGATAGAAGACCAACCTGCGGGATGATCGTCAATCAAATATTTTAGCATTGCCTCCGTATTTTTCTTGAAGTATCCGTTTCTTACTCCATATAATGCCTTTCCTAGACCTTCAGGATATGAGTCAAAATTATGATATCTTCCTTCAAATCCATCTTTGGTTTTTCTTGCTATACATCCAGGTGTTGACATTTATTCCTCCACGTCCTTATATCCATCTTTTGTTTCAATTACTGTGTTTGTCTTAGCGCCCTTTATTGTGGTAATAGTCTTTATGATTCCTCGATTTTTATATTTCTTATTTTTACCGGATATAGGCATAAAAATATTTTGGTTGTTATTAAAATAGTTACGACCTCGACTATCATGTTGTTCTGTATTTTCTTTTTCTTCGCTCATTTTTTACTTCTGTGTTATCTGTTACTTTCTGCAAATGTCCATTCAAAATTTTCAGATTCTCCGCCATCCCTTAAAATATAATCAAAAACATGACCAATAATATCACCATGTTCATCTCCAAATGTTAAATAACTTTCGGAATTTGCGGGAATGATATAAAGAGACTTTTTAGTGGTAGCGTTGATTTCCTGATTATCATTTAGTCTTTGTTCTGCGCTTTTTATGAGATTTTCCTGGGTGAATTCTGGATTATCTTTGTACCAAGAATATTCCGCCTTAAAATTCTCTATAAGTTGTGGATTTTCCTTAACAAAATTAACGATATTGAGTTCTTTATTGCTCTTATTCCTTATAATAAAAGAACTTGAACTTGAATTACTTACAAATCCCGATCTTGTTTTCATTGGTTTCTCCATTTCATATTCACACTATAACAAAAACTGATTCAATGTCAAGTAAATGTTTCAACTATTTTTTGGATGCTTCTATATACCAAGAAAAAGGATGTGGAAGCTCATAATTAATAATTCCATATTCAAGTATTGGGCAAAAATCATCTTCCAACACTTCTTTTTCCATTGACCTTGCTAATTTAAATGCTTCTTGTTCGTTTTTTATCGGCGTACAATCCCCAAAATAATTTATAACTTCTTTTGGATTTCCTGCTCTATCATCAAATTCTCCGGTTGCTTCATTCCAAAAAATATTCTCAATGGCGGTAGTATGAATGACCCTATATTCAAAATCATTATCAATAGGCGTGGTTGTTGGAGTTTTTAGAATACAAATACAATTGTCTGCGCTCATAATTCTAAACTTTCTATTGAGTCATAAATTATTGGATCACAGTTGTCTTTTTTAGCTTCAATTTCTGGATTTTTAGCCTCAATTTCAGGTTTTGGAGCTTTATAATTTTGACACGGCGTTGAAAAATCTGGCCATCCAAAAATCTGGCCATCCATTTTTGTATTTTCTGCAATAATTATAATCATCATAAAATAAATAATTATTTTGACATCCTTTATTTTCACATCGATAATTGCTAAAATCTCTTGGCTTTGCTATCGTTTTCAATCCTTTTTATCCTTCCTTTTTATCCTTTTCCTCAATATATTTTCCCATAATTTTGTCTTTAGTAATAATCCATCCCACAATTAATCCACAAATAGGAAGCCCAATAACAACATATAAAAGAGAACCAATCCAAGAAAAAGGCACCATTATAAACCAACATATATTTGGATGGGTATTTTCGACATCATTTCCAACCAGCCATTTTGTTACTATTTCAGGGGGTTCTTTCATTTTCTATTTCTTTCTATATTTTCCAATTTTAATATTCTTGCTTCCAATTGCTTCATCTTTTTAGAATTCAAATCTCTTGATACCCCATTGAAAGATATTATAATAAATGAACACAAAATAGCAAGAATAATTATAAAGACCATAACCGATCCTATATCAATTCTATTTTTATTTTCTTGCTCTTGCTTTTTCTGGATTTCCTCATTCATCATCATCCGACATTTCTTTTATTGTATGCTTATATTCCTCTTCATTCACATCCATATTCAGTGCGTGCTTCGGCTTATTCTTTGGTTTTGCTACTTTTGGTTCAGTATCACATTCATAATTTTCATAGATATTCTTAAACGAAATAACATCTTCTAAATATTCTTTTTTGGTTAACGGTTTGAATTCTTTATCTTTTTCTTGTTTTAGATTTTTTACCTTATTTCGTTTATTACAAGACGGACATACATAAATTGTCTTTTTTATAAGATCTGACATGCCAATCATAAACCCACACTTACAATAACCAAGGAATTTATTTTTCACCATTTACAACCCTTCTTTCGTAAATATGCCTTATACACGCCCTAATATACCTAGACATATTAAGTGAATAGGGCTCTTTTTTTAACTCACGCATCATTTCAAGTTCACGAGCATTAAGCCTAATTGATATTAATTTTCCTTTTTTATTTTCTACATCATAAGACTTACCTGAAAAATCTGAGCTTAAGTCTATTTCTTCGATTTTTTCTATTTTTTCTGTTTTTACTTCTACATTAACATTAGATTTTTCTTCTT
>Ga0172363_10004255_pt1 | contig 11569 bp, 11 predicted proteins | sample LakKivs2_kivu2a2_FD_114541 | JGI IMG/M metagenome (GOLD analysis project Ga0172363, IMG submission 114541) | Sediment microbial communities from Lake Kivu, Rwanda - Sediment s2_kivu2a2 | ecosystem: Environmental > Aquatic > Freshwater > Lake > Sediment | place: Rwanda: Western Province, Lake... | reverse complement strand
TCCGGTAGCCGCTCCGTCACTTGCCGGCTGTGCGGACCTGCCGATGCACCTGCGCGGCGCCGAACGCTTGGCGTTGGATCTGTATGACTCGCCCGAAAAGGTGGCGGCACTTAGTAGACGGTGTGTTGACCTCTGTGCGAGTGCCATAGAAGCCGTATATGAAGTTATTCCTCCTTATCTAGGTGGTTACGCTGGCACTATACGCTACTTCTGGGCCCCGGGGAAAATCGTAGAGATGGGAGAAGACCTGAGCATTATGATGTCACCAGCCATGCATAAGCGGTTCGTGGTTCCCATCCATCGGGCTATGGCCAGTCGCTTTCCTTACAACATATTGCATCTCCACTCTGCCTATCTCCACACGGTTCCGAACATTCTGGACATCGAGGAAGTTAAGGCGATTGAGATAACACCGGACTTTGGGGCTGACATGCTGCCTCACATACCGTTGCTGGCCCAGATATTGGAGCGCAAGCCGCTCATTATTCACGGCGTCATGACGGCTGATGCCGTGAAGGAGATAATCCGCGTGCTGCCAGCCCGCGGTCTTTGCGTGTTCTGTCGGTGTGACAGCCCTGCTGAAGGGGCGGCCATCCTGGATTCGGTACTCTAGCCAGATTGTGGGAATACCTCAACCGCTGTCGTATTTTATTGTTCTACTGTTGTTCCTGGCCAGATTTTGCTGCCCGGTTCCAGTTCATAACTGCTGGCTACGGTTACATTATCACCCAAAATCGAGTCATTAATAGTGCTGCCAGCGTTGAGGCAGCAATTGTCAGCTATAATTGAGTTCTTTAGGCTAACCCGCGGCCCTATCTGAGCATTTTGCCAAATAATGGATTCTTCAATAACACTATTTTCTAAGACGGTGCAACCAGCACCAATTACCACCGGCCCGGTTAGCCTGACATTTCGCCCGATAGTGCAGTTATCACCTATCACTACTGGCCCCTTTATTTGAGCGGCAGGGTGGGTGTAACTTTGTCCTCCAATCACTACCTCCGCCGGTGAGGCAGGAACATACTGTCTACTTTCACCACTGAATAGGTCTCGGTGTATCCGGAAATATTTTTCGGGGGTGCCCATATCTATCCAGTAGGCAGAAGAGGGATAAGCATAAACTGGCCTATCCTGCTTTAGCAGTAGCGGGAATACCTCCCCCTCAATGCTGACCTTGGTTTGGGGTGGTATTTGAGCCAGGATTTCAGGTTCTAGAACATAGGTGCCAGCGTTTATGGTATTAGTCGTTATCTGGCTCCGGTCAGGCTTTTCTAGAAATCGGGTAATCCTGCCCTTGGCATCGGTCTCTATTAAACCGTAGCTGGTAGGGTCATCTACCGGGGTAAGGGCGATAGTTACCTCTGCCCTTTTTTCTTGGTGGAAATCTATCATGGCGGTAATATCTAGGTCGGTGAAGATGTCGCCATTTAGCATTAAGAAGGACTCATTTAGGTACCTTTCTGCATTTTTCACTGCCCCGGCAGTCCCCAGAGGAGTATCTTCCCTTACATAGTAGAACTTGACCCCCAACTGGCTACCATCGCCCAGATAATCCTCAATCGGTTGTGCCAGGTTACCTTGAGCCAGGACTATATCCTTTATCTGGTGCTGACTGAGATGGCGGGTGACATACTCTATAAATGGTATATTGAGCACAGGAACCATAGCTTTTGGTGTATTGCAGGTAAGGGGAAGTAATCTAGTTGCCTGTCCGCCTACCAGGATAACTGCTTTCATTATTATTCCTCTAGCTTACTTATGTTAGCACATTTATGTTTTACCATAACAGCTCTTAACTAGATTACTATCCACACTGTGCGTAACTATTGAATCGTGTTAAGTTAGAATTTATAATAGCGGCACATTAGCCAGTAGGGGAGAGGAGCAAAGAAAGGAGAAAAGTAGAGAATGCCTCCCATAGTTTCCATTGTAGGTAAATCAAAATCGGGCAAGACGACCCTCATCGAAGGGCTGATTCGGGAGCTGAAATCGAGGGGCTATCGAGTGGGCACCATTAAGCATGCTCCCCGAGGTGTGACCTTTGACAAGCCAGATAAAGATAGCTGGCGCCACATTCAGGCAGGGAGTGAGACTACAGTCATCAACTCACCGGATAAGGTGGTGCTAATCAAACCTGTCACGCCAGCCCTCACCCTTGATGAGACAGCTCGTCTCATTGGTGAAGACTGCGATGTTATCCTTACCGAAGGTTTCAAGCAAGGTAACACCCCTAAAATAGAGGTTCATCGTCGGGAGGTCGGCTCCCCTCTTAGCTCTATCAGGAAGCTTATCGCTATAGTTACCGATGAACCCCTCGAAACCAAAACTAGGCAGTTCTCCCCGCAAGATATTAAGGGCTTGGCTGACCTTCTGGAGAGGGGCTTCATAAAGCCCCAAAGGGAGCGTACCTCTCTCTATGTCAACAATGTCTTCATACCCTTGACTACCTTCCCCAGGGAAATTATTAGCAATATCCTACTCACTATGGTCTCTTGTCTGAAAGGAGTGGGGGAAGTCAGGAGCCTTGATATTTCCCTGAGGAAGGAACCTAAGTCGGGCTGACGAAGTCTATTATATGCTGGGAGTCACTTCTTTATTTCTGGGGGAGGTATGGCGACGCTAACCGGAGCTTTGAAAAAGGTAAAAGCGGGGTATATAATTAGGCTAAAATCGGAAGAAGCGGAAGGCTTATACATTATGAACTTATTTCAGCCAGTTTTAGTAAAGAGGCTCAGGCTTGGCTAAAAAGAAGGTAGAAAAGCCCAAGCGCGAAGTTACTAAGCGCCAGCTTTCCCACTGGCAGCAGCAAAGAAAAAGACAGCGTATTATTCTCGGCGTGGGTATTTTTGTTGTTATTGCCGTTTTAGGGATTACGGGGGCTGGGTGGTATATCGGTTACTATCAACCGTTGCACCAGGTTGTGATTAGAGTAAATAACGCCGAATTTAATATGGATTATTATATCAAGATGCTTAAATATTATGGAAAAGACCAGTCTGCCAGTTATATGGATACTCTGGCTAATGAGGTATTAGTAGTTATTGGGCGAAATGAGTTAGTAAGGCAGGGGGCTCTGGGGCTGGGTATCGCCGTTAGTGATAGGGAAGTTGATGAGAAACTTAAGAGCTATGACCCGCCTTTAAGCAAGGACTATAGAGATATCGCTAGAACTAAACTACTGATAAGCAAATTGCTTGATGAGCACTTTGGGCCGATGGTGCCAGTATCTGCTGAGCAGAGGCATATAATGGCGATGTTCCTGGAGAGTGAGAGTCAGGCAGCTGCGGTTAGAGCCAGAGTAGAAGCTGATGAGGACTTAGCTGAACTGGCTGGAGAGCTTTCTCTGGATAGCTTTTCCAAGGACGAGAAGGGTGACCTTGGTTGGCATCCTGAAGATGCTTTAGCCCAGCTATTAGCTACTTCTGTACCCGGTGAGTATGCCTTCGGCTCTGAGGTGGGGGTGTTGAGTCAGCCGGTATATGATGAAACCAAAACCAAGAGCGTGGGTTACTGGCTGGTAAAAATATTAGATAGAAAACAAGAGCCGGAACAAGTACAGGTTCAGGCAATATTATTGGGCAGTGAAACGGAAGCGCAGGATGTAAGAGCCAGGCTGGAGGCTGGCGAGGATTGGGCTACTTTAGCCAAGGAGCTTTCCCAGCATGAAGCAACCAAGGGAAGTGGAGGCGATTTTGGCTGGCTGTCTCCAGAGGATGTGGCACCGGGCTCAGACTTGGGGGCGTGGGCTGATATTTTTGAATTGGAAACGGGCGCAATAAGCGAGCCAATCCGTGATGATACGCAGGTAACTACCGGTGGCTACTGGTTATTAAAGGTTTTAGATAAAGAGGATAACAGACAGATTTCGGATGATGATAGAGATTTACTCAAGACTAAGGCTTTGAACGAGTGGGTTCTTTCGCTGTGGTCTGACACTGGAAACGAGGTCAATAGTTATCTGACTGATGAAATGAAGGAATGGGCAATAGAAAAAGCTACGCAGGGATAAAATCAGACTGAGGGGGAAGGCAATGAGAAAAGAGAGTATCGGAGTCGGCTTGATGGGGTTGGGGGTAATTGGGGGGCAGGTAGCTAGGGTTCTGAAGGATAAGGCGGAGATTCTGGCTGAGCAGGTTGGTTGCCCTCTTGTCCTGCGCAAGGTGAAGGTGCTGGCATCGGATTTAACCCGACCGCAGGCGGTGGAGATGGGTTCTCAGCTTTTCACCACGGATGCCGATGAGTTTTTTAGTGAGCCTGGGATAGATATAGTCGTTGAGGCGATAGGGGGTGAGAACCCGGCTTTACAGTATTTGAAGAGGGCACTCTCTGCTGGCAAGCGTGTGGTTACCGCCAATAAAGAGGTTATGGCTAAGCATGGGGTAGAACTGCTCGCTTTAGCTCAAGAGCATAATGTTGAGCTTCGTTTTGAAGCTAGTGTTGGTGGCGGTATCGCCCTGATTGCTCCTTTTCAGTATGATTTGGTGGCGAATGAAATAAAGGGTATTTATGCCATAATCAACGGGACTACTAACTATATTCTCACCAGGATGGCGAGGGAGGGTGTGGATTTCTCTTCAGCCCTTACCCGTGCCCAGGAGTTAGGTTATGCTGAAGCTAATCCCAGGAATGATGTCGAGGGAATAGACGCTACTTACAAACTGGCTATTCTCAGTTCCCTGGCCTTTCAGAGCCAAGTCCAGCCCAGCGATATTCACTGTGAAGGGATTTCACGGCTTAGCACTCGTGATTTTCGATATGCTCGGGAGCTGGGTTTCGCCATAAAACTGCTAGCTATAGCCAAACGAAGCAATCATTCCATTGAAGTGAGGGTTCATCCTGTCTTTATTCCTGAGGATTCTCTTCTAGCCAAGGTTGATGGTGTTTACAACGCCATTTTAGTCGAGGGCGACCTTATCGGTCAGGTGCTTTTCTATGGTCAGGGGGCTGGTCCTCTACCCACCAGTAGTGCGGTTATCTCGGACATCGTGTCTGAAGCGCGAGACATTGTTCTTGGAGTTGGTAGCCGTTTTCAGCTGAAGCTGAATTCTGGTGTTCTCATTAAACCGATGTCTGAGATTAAGACACGATATTACCTTAGGCTGAATGTTGCTGACCGTCCCGGGGTTTTAGCCCAGATTACTAAGATTTTAGGTGACCACCAGATTAGCATTTCCTCGGTTATCCAGAAGGAGGCTGATAGTGCTGCCCAGACGGCTGAGATTGTTATTATGACGCATCCGGCTCAAGAAAAGGCAGTGCAGCAGGCTCTTGAGGAGCTTAAACGCCTGGCGGTGGTTAAGGATTTGGGCAATTTCGTCCGGGTTGAAGCTTGAGTGAATGCCGTAGTCATAAAGGTCGTTTGTTAAGGGAAGTTTGAAGGAGTAAATACTAAAGGAGAGTCAAAGAGAGCGAAGCCTCTCTTGTATAAACCACTTCCTCCTCTCCTTCGAAGGAGAGGAGGATAAAAGGGGTGAGGTTGATAAGCAGTCTCATGGCTGATGAGGGTGATGATGAAAACAGGGGTTCTGGTTAAATATAAAGACTTCCTTCCAGTGACAACTAAAACGCCGTTACTTTCGTTGGGGGAGGGGGACACTCCTCTGGTCAGGTGTGGTGAACTGGAGAAGGAAACTGGTTGCGGGGAGCTGTATCTTAAGCTGGAGGGGTGTAATCCTACCGGTTCATTTAAGGATAGGGGCATGGTGGTGGCTGTAGCCAAGGCGCTGGAAGCAAACAGTAAAGCTATAATCTGTGCCTCAACCGGCAATACCAGCGCCTCAGCCGCTGCCTATGCCGCCTATTGTGGGCTTAGCGCTATTATCATTATCCCTAAGGGCAAGATTGCTCTGGGTAAGCTGGCTCAGGCTATTATTTATGGGGCTAAAATTGTCTCTATTGATGGCAATTTTGACCAGGCTCTGAGAATAGTGCGCAGCCTGACCGAGAAGCATCCGGTTACCCTGGTAAATTCAGTTAACCCCAACCGCATAGAGGGGCAGAAAACGGCTGCCTTTGAGATTATTGATGTCTTGGGGGAAGCTCCCGATTATCTCTTTATCCCGGTGGGTAATGCCGGTAATATTACCGCCTACTGGAAGGGTTTTGTGGAATATTATCAGGCGGGCAGGGCAAGGAATAAGCCCAAGATGATGGGCTTTCAGGCTGAGGGCGCTGCCCCTATTGTTCGGGGTTATGTCATTGAGAAACCGGAGACGGTGGCCTCAGCTATAAGAATAGGCAACCCAGCTAGCTGGCAGAAGGCAGTTGCCGCTCGTGATGACTCTGGTGGCATTATTGATATGGTTAGTGATGAAGAGATTCTGGTTGCTTATCGGCTTCTGGCGACCAAGGGAGGTATCTTTGCCGAGCCGGCCTCAGCCGCTTCTTTAGCTGGGCTCATTAAACTTTCACAGCAGGGGATGGACTTTTCGCAAAAGAGGGTGGTCTGTGTGCTGACTGGCACCGGGCTTAAGGATACTGATATTGCCCTGAAAGGTGCTAAGCCTTTTCTTGAGCTCCCTGCCGATTTAACTGCGGTAGAGAAAGCTTTAGGATTAACTTAACATAACGTTTAAAACAATTCAAAGCTAATCAGATAGGAATTGTTTCCCTAAAAATTAAGCGGGGTATTTCATATCTAATTAGATAGGAGTTGGTTTGGAGACGAAGGAGGTGTAAGGTGTTTGACAAAGCCAAGATTGAGGCAGCAGTAACTTCTATCATTGAGGCTATTGGGGAAAACCCGGGACGAGCTGGTTTAGTTGATACCCCCAGGCGTATAGCTGAGATGTATGCCGAGCTTTTTATGGGGCTGGGTAAGAACCCTAAGAAGGAGCTGGCGGTAGGTTTTGAAGAGGGGCATCGGGAAATGGTAATCATAAGGGATATCCCCTTTTATTCTATGTGTGAGCATCACCTTCTGCCGTTTTATGGCGTGGCTCATATCGGCTATATTCCAAATGCCGATGGGCGTGTGGTCGGTCTGAGCAAGTTAGCTCGGGTAGTGGAAATTGTGGCTAGCCGTCCTCAGCTTCAGGAGAGGATGACTACTGAGATTGCTGATGCCATTTTTGATAAGCTTAAGCCTGACGGAGTTGGGGTAATTATTCAGGCTGAGCACCTGTGTATGATTATGAGGGGCATTAAGAAGCCGGGGAGTGCTATCGTCACCTCAGCTCTCAGGGGTACCTTCCGCCGCAAGGCAGAGACTAGAACCGAATTTTTCTCTCTGCTACAGGGTAAGTAATCTAATCACCCATAATTTTGGTCAGTAATCCAGTTCTTCCCAGATGACATCATCTAGGTCGAATACCGGCCCATCCTGACAGACCTGTTTTAGCCCCTGTTTCGTCTTCACGGTGCACCCGTAGCAGACTCCGCGCCCGCACCCCATCCTCACCTCCAGAGAGACTTGGACTGGCTTGTTTTTTAACTTGGGCATCTGTGCCATTACCCGGTACATACTGGCTGGTCCACAGGCAAAGATTTGGTCTGCCCAATCAACATAGTCAGGCAGCAGGTCAGTTATCAGGCCCTTATGCCCGCTACTGCCATCTTCTGTTGCCGTGACGAGAGCGATTTCCTGCGGGAGAAGATTTTCGGGACGTTCAGTGTAAAGAGGTCCAACAGCAGCACCCAGAAGCAGAGTCACCGAGCATTTTCCACTCACTGCTTGTTGGGCGAGAAAACATAAGGGAGCAATACCATTGCCCCCCGCTACCACCAGCAGCCTCTTCGCTCTAGGACTAATTGAAAATCCGTTGTTGCCCAACGGGCCAAAAAGTTTTACGGCATCACCCTCTTTCCGGTTAGCTAACCACTGTGTCCCCTTTCCTCTTTCAAGAGCGGCAAAGAAAAGGGCAATATCATCCCTGTTTGCCCAGTGGAGGCTGAAGGGGCGCGGTAGAACGCATTCGCCTCCGCAGTTGACCATGACGAACTGTCCTGGTTTGGCCCTCTCCATTTCCGGGCAGTGTAGCTTTATTAGATGGCTACCTAGTGACCAACCAGCGCGATGAGGCCCCCCGGGTAGGATTCTTTTGTTAGCAACAACCGTAGCCGTAATCTGTTTCAACTCTACTCTTTTTCACTCCGTCAGTACTTTCTTAGTTGTCTCAACTCTAACTGAAGCATCCTTATAGACTAGCCTCCCCTGCGATATGGTGGCTATTACCTTACCTTTAAGCCTTGAACCGGCAAGAGGGGTATTCTTGCCCTTGGAGGCAAAGGCTTCGGTATCTACTATCCACTCCAGGTCGGGGTCGAATATAGTAACATCAGCCGGGGCGCCAACAGTTAGCGTGCCCAGTTTTCCCCATTTATTTCCGATGATTTTGGCTGGTTCGATGGTAAGCTTGGCGATGAGGGTGGCTAGAGTCAGCTGCCCATGGTGCACCAGAGTCATCAGGCTGCCGAGGGCAGTTTCAAAGCCGCTGATACCAAAGGCAGCTAGGTTGAACTGGCACTGCTTGTCGGCTTTGGTGTGGGGAGCGTGGTCAGTAGCAATAATATCAATCACATTCTCCTTGAGCCCCTGAATCAGGGCCTGGATATCCCGTTTAGTCCTTAGAGGTGGATTCACCTTGGCATTGGTGTTGTAGCCAATGACCTTTTCTTCAGTTAGGGTCAGATGGTGTGGGGTAGCCTCAGCCGTAACCTTAATACCTTTGTCTTTGGCACGACGAATGAGGTTAACCGAGCCTTTAGTGCTGACATGGGCAATGTGTAACCGGCCTCCGGTCAGCTCAGCCAGAATCAGGTCACGGGCAACCATAATTTCCTCAGCAGTGGCTGGTATTCCACGAAGACCTAACTTAGTTGACATTTTGCTCTCATTCATCTGTCCACCTTTGGTGAGAGCTTTGTCCTCGCAGTGGTCAATAACTGGTAAGTCAAGAGTATGGCTATACTCTAATGCCTGACGCATGAGCTGTGAGTCTAGTATGGGGTCACCATCATCGCTAAAGGCAATCACCCCGACTGAAGCCAGCTCAACCATTGGGGCTAGCTCTTGCCCCTTTCTATCCCTTGAGACGCACCCGATAGGTAGAACCCGAACTACTCCCTCTGTAGCTGCTGTTGATTTTACATAATCTACCGTAGTCTGACTATCTAGGGGTGGATTAGTATTAGGCATGCAGCAGATGGTAGTAAAACCACCCCTGGCAGCAGCTTGGGTTCCGGTAGCGATGGTTTCCTTTTGTTCAAATCCGGGCTGTCGGAGGTGGCAATGAAGGTCAACAAATCCGGGGCAGATAATTAGCCCCCGAGCGTCAAGGACATTATAATCCGGTTGGGGTGGAGTTATTTCTCCCCTGCCCAGCCACGATATTCTGCTCTCGGTAATAAGCAGACTGCCGATTTCATCTATGTCTTGGCTGGGGTCAATTATATGACCACCGTGAATAAGTAAGGACCTCATTGTTCTTTACTGACTTTTCCTCTTCATCATTTCCCTAGTGATGTGCTCTGGCATAGAGGCTGGGTTTAAAGTTGTGAGCCTCGGCTTCACTTTCTGAACTGAAAACAATCAGATTCTCAGGTTTAATTTTTCTAGCCCAATGGCTGTCAGCGCTATGGTATTTTTTGTTAGCCAGTCTGCCTTCATGCCAGTCGGAACTAGCTATGTACTGCGGGCGAACTTCATGTTCACAATAGACACAACTTAAGATTAAAGGTTGGAAGTTTATTATTTTGAATTTAGGCTTAATATACTTTGTTTCAGTTTCTTGTACTGACACACATTTGGGATTAGGGCACCTGATGCCAAAATCTTGGTGGTACACGGGATAGTCTATTTTCTGGATAAAAGAATGGTCTTCTCTCGGAATAGCAATTTCTTTACTGCCTAATAAGAGAGCTAATAGTGCCATCCTGACTGGTACTCCCCGTGCTGCTTGCTTGAAGTACATACTCCTTGGGTCAGCATCTATTTCATAGGCTAACTCATCAACCCGGGGCAGTGGGTGCATAATTAGCGTTTTCTTGAACTCCTTTTTCTTAAGGAGTTTCTTGTCTACCACTGGGTAATCCTCTTTTAATTCTCGCCCCTCGGCGGTAGCTGAAAGTCTTTCTGTCTGAAGTCGGGTAACATAAAGAGCATCAACCCCTGTCTTCAGCTCGACTTTAATGCTGATGTCGGGCATCATTGCTAGTTGATGTGGGCGGCTTGGTGTTAAATATATGGCATCAACAGGGAAAATTCCTTCCTTGACTACTTGGTCTAGAGCTTCATATTTTTTCAGTTCCCCCCCATATTCTGTGGTTAGCTTTCTTATAACGTGCTCTGGTATCTCAAGACCAGGCCCGGGGTGAAAGAGGATGGTGGCACCGAACCTAGCTAGGGCGTAGGTTAGAGAATGTATTGTTCGCCCGTGTTTCAAGTCTCCCCATAGAGCAATCTTTAGTCCCTTGATGGTTTGCCTCTCCTTCTTGATGGTGTAAAGGTCACATAGGGTCTGGGTTGGGTGCTCATGCTCTCCATCGCCGGCATTTATTACCGGGATGCTAGCGTAATCGGCAACAACCTTGGCGGCTCCCTCCCAGGGGTGTCTGATGACAATTATATCGGCGTAGCTGCCGATTACCCTCGCCATATCAGCAATGCTTTCACCTTTAGCCAGCGAAGTCGCCTTTACATCAACTGCACTTACAACACTGCCCCCAAGTCGGTGCATTGCTGTCTCAAATGACAGCCGTGTCCTGGTGCTAGACTCAAAAAACAGGCTGGCCATAACCTTGCCCTGGCATATACCAAACTGCTCGCTTGGGGATTCTGCCATTTCATCGGCCAAGGAAAACAGGCCCTCTATTTCCCCGTTGGATAAATCATCTATAGTTATTAGGCTTCTATTTGCCAGAGCCATGATAACTCCTTCTGAAGGTGACTACCTTCCTTGATTCACTCCCGAGAGGTTGGCTGTTAGCTACGCTTATGATGGTTACTTCGTCTACGCCGTCGGTTTCTACCAGTCGAACTTGTATTTCCTCGTCTTTGGCGCTAGGTATGTTCTTACCTACATAGTCAGCTCGTATTGGTAGCTCACGGTGCCCGCGGTCAATCAGCACGGCTAGTTGAATTGACTGAGGGCGTCCCTGGTCAATAAGGGCATCCATAGCAGCACGGGTGCTACGCCCAGTGTATAGGACATCATCAACTAGAACTATAGATTTGCCATCAATATTGGCTGGAATATCGGCGTGTTTGACGAGAAGTTGCCGATTTAGTGAGGCAAGGTCATCTCGATAGGGAGTGATATCTAAAGAACCAACCGGTATTTTTAATCCTTGGAAGTTTTCGATGTTAGCGGTCAGCCGTTTGGCTAAGGGTACACCGCGAGTGCGCATGCCGATCAGCACCAGATTCTCAGAAGTCTTATTTTGCTCTATAATTTCGTGGGCAATACGAGCTAGAGTTCGTCTGATATCCTCTGCGGTCATTAAGATTTTTCTAGACATAATAAAACCTCTTACCGTTGCTGGCAAGAGGTCTTGCTACTTAGTTTACTCTGTTTCCCTTGCCAGCCTCTCCGGGCTAGCTTAAAGGTTTAAATTTACTCTCTTTAAAAGT
>Ga0172363_10004254_pt1 | contig 11569 bp, 13 predicted proteins | sample LakKivs2_kivu2a2_FD_114541 | JGI IMG/M metagenome (GOLD analysis project Ga0172363, IMG submission 114541) | Sediment microbial communities from Lake Kivu, Rwanda - Sediment s2_kivu2a2 | ecosystem: Environmental > Aquatic > Freshwater > Lake > Sediment | place: Rwanda: Western Province, Lake... | reverse complement strand
CTTCTGTAATGTTGTATACCATGTTTGGATAGAAGAAGAAGTGAAGATTGAGCCGACTATTCCTGCTGATTGGCATATTAGGATTGAAAATACTAGTTTTGATAAGTTTTTGAGTTTCATGTTAATTATTTATGGTTTTAATTGATTAAGAATCTTTTTTAACTCTTCGGTATGTTCTTCGCATAATTTGGTAGAAGATGTGTATCCTGTTGACTTTGATATATCATCTTCCCATCCCATAACACATAAATCAATCATATCTTTCATAAAAAATTCTCTAATATCAATTCCCTTCCCAGAATGATGTTTTAATCCAAAAGAATGAAGAACCTCTTGTTTAACCTTAATTTCATTTTGTTTTAATTGCTCTTCATACGACTGTGGATGAGGATGAACGTTATAATCCCACATTAGACTGGCCACAGAAACTCTCTTGCCAAGATATGCAAGACCACCTAAATTGTGAAAGGCTCTGACAAATTCCTCCTGCAACTCTTTTTTTAGTTCTGGATAATCTTGAAGTTCTTCCTGCGTAGGTTTTGTTCTACAAGTATGCGTACCAATTAGAGGCATATCTTTTGAGACTAAACCAAGGTAACAATCAAGAGTCTTTTGTTGTAAGAACCAATCAAGAAGTTTATATGCCTGAACAGCATCGCCGTAATATAAAAATCCACCACCGATTACAACACACTCTTTTTGTATGAAAGGTTGTGAATCCATTGTCTGGACAGAGGTAGTTAAAATGTTCGGCTGGATAGTATTAAACAGGTCTAACAAACTTTTATTCAAATAATCTAATCTTTCCTTCTTTATGCCACCAATTTGGTAAACGCCTAGATTCATATTAAATCGAAGTGTTATTAATTATTTAAAATCAATCTCAGAAGCAGTTTTGGCATATTATAATGGTGGATATTAGTTTGGTTATTTTGATTTTCATTGTCTTCTGTTTCATATTCAATTATAGGATCGGTAGATTCAAATAAAAATCATGTTCTTCAAAAGCTTAAAAAATTAAACTCCACTTTATTTCAATATGGGACTTTTTACTGAAAAAATTGAAGATATAAAAATTGAAGATATAGAGGGACTTTTTAATTCCAAGGAACCCGAGAGTGAGACACTTGATTATAAATCAAAATTTAAAAATGAGTCAGGCGATATCTCAGGGAGATTAGAAAATACGATAGCTGCGATGGCAAATACGGAGGGAGGCATAATAGTTGTTGGTATTAAAACAAATGATGCCAATATACCCGAAGAACTTGTGGGTATAGATCTTGAGGGAAATTTTAGAGATGCATTAGAAAATAAACTACATAGTAAAGTCTTCCCGTATCCAAAATTTGAAATCTCTTCACCCATTCCACATAGAACTGATAGCGAAAAATGTTTTCTTGTTGTTAGAGTTCCAAAAAGTAACAAAACGCCACATATGATATCGGGTGAAAATGTTATTTATGTAAGAAGAGGTAGTCAATGTAAACAAGTAGATTTGGGTACATTGGAAAAGCTTTTTCAGAAAAGACAAGATGTCATTAAACTTGCTTATGATGAGGATATAGGATATGTATATACAACGCTTTTTCCTGGACAAAATCCAACAATAAGAGAAATGAAAATTGTACCGGTCTTCACTCGAGATATGAAAATAGAGTGTAATAATGACATGATCCAATTTTTAATATCAAATAGACCCTCAATAATGGGAGCAGGCGAAGATTATCAAATTTGGCCAGATGGTGTAGAATTGATACAACCTACCCGTGAGAGGGAATTTTTTAAATTTAAAGATAATGGAGCATTGTTCTTTAGAAAAATGGTAAAGACATTGGAAGGAGATGTGATAGTTTTAATTGATGATTTGAAAATTATTAATGAAATATTAAAATATGCTCAAAAAATATATGAAAAGATTGGTTATAAAGATGAGGTTATTTTCGGTTATAAAATAGGAAATTCTAAACATAAATTTCTTAAATTTGATTATAAATCGCGAGACTATGGTATAAGAAATTATATATGTAAATTTCAAGATGTTAATTTCAAGACAAAAAAATCGTTTTTAGAGCTACAAAATAATAAAATAGAGATTATAAAAGACGTTTTTAAATTCATTTGTAGATATTTCAATTGTTCACCAAGAGAAGAAATAATCAATAAAATAATAGCCTCACTATAAAAATATTTCATTTTTTCTATTTAGTACCTATTAGGACTAGTTGCTCAATTATAAAAATAAGTGTTATATTAATTAAGATTATGAACGGGATACCTTTCGAATTAATTGCAAGTATTTTTGTTATAATAATACCAGGATATTTGGGATTCAATTTATTCAAAATTATCTCAAGAAGTTATGGATTAAATATAGGTCAAAAACTTAGTGAAGTTGAAAAGATAATAGTCCATTTCTTCTTTGGGTCTTTAGGTATTTTTGTTGCGGAATATATACCACTTTTAAAATCTACACCATTATTGTCATCACCTCTCTCTAATTTAATTCAGAATTTTACAATCCAAAGTGTCATAAGTTTTACTTTTTTTGTGTCAATAGTTTCTTTGGTTTTGGCATTTTTTCTTGGTTCCCTTTCATTTATTATTCAATCTGCAGACTCATATTATTATAAGTGGAAAATCTATTATTCCTATCTCAGAAAATATGGTTTTTTAGTTAAAAAGAAAAAGGTCATGTCAATTAAAAAACCTGCGGATGAACCAACTAGAATAGGTTACGCAAGAGATGTTTTGATAACTCAATTGCTGGAGTCTAATGGGAAAGAAGTATATACCTTTTTTACAAAAGATGGTTTAAAAATTAGAGGTAGGATAAAAGGGTTTAAATGTAGTTATCCCTCCACCATAAAAATACAATTAACAGAAGATACAAAATTCAAAAACACAGTAATTAAAAGGGGTGAATTAGCCGTCTTAGTCGATGAAAAAATTGAAAAGTACTTTATCAACATGATCAAAAAATCGATTCTACTTCCTTATAATGGAAATATAGCTCTTCTCATATGTCTAGTTTTATTAATTTTAGGACTGAAATTAAATCCATTCTTTTATTTAATTCCTGTTATATTGAGTTTATTCACTATACATATGTATAAAATTAAAGAAATTCCGATAAAATAATTTTTTAGTCACATAATAAATAAGAATAACACCATATACAATCAACTATTTCCTTCCCTTACACTTCCAATATAAGACACAAAAAAACTTAAACTCTAAACCCCAAAACGTAAACAACCCGTGATTAAAATGATACCATGGATACTCGTTTCAATCGCTGTTGCAGCTATAATATTGGCAATACTCGGTATTTTATTCATGAAAAAGAAGGGGTGGAAGAGAGAAGTAGACTATCGTAATTATTTTAATATGGGAATAGTGTGGCTTCCACTCGGTGTAGTTTTTTACACAATTTTTGAGAATATTGTAGGTCTTTGGTTTTTACTGGTAGGGTTGGCTTATCTCTCTATCGGTTTAAAGAATAGAGACAAGTGGGGTAAACCGCAAAAAGTATCGCCTAAATCCCAGAAGATACTGATGATATCTGTTTTGATAGGTGTGATTGTTCTAATTCTTGGTATTTTGGTGTTTGAGTTAATGGTTTAATTCTCGATGAATTCCTTATAGTACAGTTTGTTTAATTATTCCGTTTTTAAATAAGACTTAAATGTTTAACTCTTTTGTAATTAATACATGGGATCTTTTAGTGAATGTACAACTCATGAATCTTATAGAATTAAAGAAGGAATGAAAGCTTATCTATGTCTTCCAAAACATATAGCAAATGGATTAAAACCTGGGGATAAAATAAGTTGGCTGTATGCAGGTAATATAGAACAACCAGGTTCTGTAGGTTTAGGTAGGGCTGCAATAATTACCAAAGTAGTTGAAAAGAAATGGGCAGGTTTGGGATACAGAAGAGTCATTTTTGAATTGAGTCAAATCCTTTATTATAAAACTATGAATGATTTAGTTCATGAGCTCGAGGAAGCTATGCGACATAACGAATCAACAAGAAGTGTAACAGGAATGAAGGTTGCCACGTATGAACATGCTGGTGAAGAAAAACATCAAATTTTTATATTTAATCCTGAAATAGTCCCCTTGAATAGAAAAGATCTACCATTTCCATTCGAAGAATCACTTTAGAAAGTAAGTTGGGTATGAAAATAACCCTCGTCGGCGCTCGAACCACCCAAAAATTTACTCTTCGCTTTTTAAATACAATTTATTCATTTAAATGTAGATAAGTAGAAAAAATGAATTTTTATTGCCGTGAAAACTGTATCACTTAGAAGACATCAACTTTTATATATTCGCGGGTAATAATTATTTAATGTCGGCTAAAATTTCAAAAAACAAAAATACTTCTTCTGAACTGTTTGTAGTTTCCTCTGTTTATTATCAAGACTTTTTAATGGATCCTGATTACTTTTGGAGTTGGTGTTCATGATTAAAAGAGAAGAAATGCAAGAGGTTGTTAGAAAATATAAAAAACCAAAACTATTGATTTTAGGCTCTCATTCTGCTTTAGATGCTGCAGCGGGAGCTCGTGACTACGGTTTGAAATCAATTATATTTACGACACCACAAAGAGCTATAATCTATCTCCAAAACCCTACTGTAGGGGATCCTAAAGATGTGATAGAAGATTTACCTGACTATGTTAGGAATGAAGTCCTCGTTTCGATGAAGATCAAAGACTTCAAGAAAGATGGATGGAAAAGAGGTATTTTCATCGTGGACCAGTACTCTGATATAGTGGGTTATGTCGATGATTTGATCGACTTAGAATGTATTCAAATTCCTAACAGGGCTTTGACTGTTTATGTCGGTGGAGATGAAAAATGCAGTGTCATAGAGAAGGATTTTGCTGTTCCGATGATTGGTTCGAGAAAATTATTGAAGATTGAGAACCGTGGAGAATTAGAAAAAGATTATTACTGGTTTGCCAAAGAAGCTAGAATCCCGACACCAAAAGAATTCAAGTTCAAGATAAGAAAAGATGGGATAGAGTTTGAAAAGAAAATTGACCAACCATTAGTCTTGAAAGCAGAGTTTAAACACAGAAAGTTTGAGAGGGGTTTCATATTTGCTGCTGATTCTGCTGATCTAGAGATGAGAGTTTTAAAGGAATTCGAGGCAGGGCGTTTGGATCATGAATGCTTAGAAACAGCGAGAGTTGAGGAAATGGTCCCAGGACCCCATGCCAACTTTAACTTCTTCTATTCCCCATTGAATGCAAAAAAGAGTTGGGGTGATACTGAAAAATACTTTTCTGGTTTTCTTGACATGACAATCGAGGAGGCGAGACATTGCTTGGCTAATGAATTATTATCGATTGATGAGAGGAGAGAGACGACCCATGATGGAATAATTAGAATGCCGGCAGATGTACAGATGAAGATTGATTGGGGTAAAACTCCTTATCCTTTGACATTTGAAGTTACTGCTCACTGTGACATATCACTAAGAGAATCCTTGCTTAAAGATGTGCATAAGACAGCTAATGCTTTCTTGTTAACGACACAAAAGGCTGAACCACCTGGTATAATCGGGGCATGGTGTTTACAAACTATGATGACATGGACCAAGATAACGGGTGTCGATGGGGTAAACCTTGGGTTGTACGATGTGCCTGAAGGTTCTGATGTGTACATGCATGTACCTGTAACGCAGGATGTTGCTTTAAGGCATGGTGGTGGAACGAACACTCACATGGGTATTGGTGGAAAGTATGCCAACGCCAAATACAATACAAAGATGAGCATGGGGGATAGAATAGCGTTAGAAGTCAGGAGAGCGATGACAAAGAAGGTTTTAGATGAAATCGTGACTTGAATGGTCTTAAATGTCCAAGGATTTGTTGATGAAAAAATTGAAGAAATTAGACGTATAGTAAACGATGAAAAAGCGTTAATAGCCGTTTCTGGGGGAGTTGATAGTACTACCTGTGCTGTATTAACTCATAAAGCCATTTATGAAAATCTTCAATGTGTTTTTATCGATACAGGTTTCATGAGGTTGGGCGAACCTGAAAAAGTTAAATCCTTTTTCGAAGAGTTAGACCTGCCGTTCAAGATTATCGATGCAAGAGAACGTTTTATGGAATTGCTGAAGGGGTTGGAGGATGCTGAAGAAAAAAGAAAAGTATTCAGACAAACTTTTTATGATGTTCTGAGTGAATCAGCAAAGGAAGAAGATTGTAAATTCTTGGTGCAAGGCACTATAGCTCCTGACTGGATTGAGACTAAAGGGGGAATTAAAACACAACACAATGTTTTAGAACAAATTGGGATCAATCCTGTGGAAAAATTCGGTTTTCAGGTCATTGAGCCAATAGCATATTTGTACAAAGATCAAGTCAGAGAAGTTGCAAACTTTCTAGGAATAAAGACTGATACGTCGCAAAGGCAACCCTTTCCCGGACCAGGACTGCTAGTCAGAGTTATAGGTGAAGTAACTAAAGAAAAATTAGATATAGAGAAGAAAGCTACTGAAATCGTAGAAAGAAACATAGAAGGAAGTCAATACTTTGCGGCTATAATTGATAACGAAGAAATAGAGAATGAGAATAATATAGAAAAGTTAACCACTGATTTTTTTAACGTGAACCAAGTCGAAGTCAAAGTTCCTAAAAATTTAGTCACTGGCGTTAAAGGAGATTTGAGGGCTTACAAGAAGTTAGCTGCGTTGACCATAAGGTTGAATTCTGGGTTGTTCAAACCAACGATCGAAAAGTTAGTTCAATTGCAAGTTAACATCATATCTGAAAACCCGGATTTTACTAGAGTCGCGTATAACATAACTGAAAAACCAAGAAAGGGGAAGTACATCATACTAGTAAGATCGATAAATACAAGGGATTATATGACTGCTAAGGTGACAGAGATTCCATGGGAGAATTTGGAGAAAACTGCTGAAGAAATAATGAAAAAATGCAAAGAAATTTCTGAAGTTTATTATGATGTTACTCCTAAACCTCCTTCAACCGTTGAATACGAGTGATTGACATGATTATTCCTGTTGTGGATGTAGGAGGACAGTATAACCATATGATAACTAGGGCTTTGACTGAACTTGACGCTGAGAGTAAACTAATTCCTATGTCAATAACCGCAAAAGATTTAGAAGAAATGAAAGCTGATGGTTTAGTAATGGGAGGTGGGCCGCAAAGGATAGGTTTTGAGGCTGAAAAATTAGAAAATGTATCGAAAGTAATAAAAGAAGCCAAAATACCTATGCTCGGTTTATGCGTTACACATCAGCTCATGGCTGTAGTTTTTGGAGGAAAGGCGGAACAAGCTAAACATCCAGAGTACGGACCAGTAAGAGTTTATGTTGATAACAAAGATGAAATCTTAAATGATTTTAACGAGAGTTTTTTGGCCTGGGAAACTCATAACGATGAAGTTACAGCACTGCCAGAAAATTTTGTAGTCCTAGCGCATTCGGAAAAATGTAGAATTCAAGTAATGAGACATGAGACTAAACCTATTTTTGGTGTTCAGTTCCATCCAGAAGCAGTTCAGACAGAAAATGGGGCTTTGATTTTCAAGAATTTTATAGAGATTTGTAAGAAATTTATGTTTACTCGTAAAAAATTATAATGGTGTTAACATCCCCAGATGTTCGATCTGCAGCAAACAAACTGCTGTCCTAAACGTAGTAATAGCTGGGGGCCCATTCGTAGAGGTATGCAATGAATGCCTTAAGTTCGGTAAGAAAGTAGAATTCTGTGAAGTTGACAATAGAATGAGCCATTGTGAATTAATAGAAGTTGTTAATATTAAACCAAAGAAGTAGGCGAGCGTTATCGAGTGCAACATCTGTGGTAAAGTTTCTAAAGAATTGTTCAAAGCGAAAGTGGAAGACACTATTCTAGAAGTTTGTGAAGATTGCTTGAAATATGGGGAGTTGATTGAAAGTAAACCAGTGAGAATCGCAAAAGTTAAGGGAATACCTGTCGTTAAAGAAGAGGAAGAAATAGTTATAATCGATAATTATGGGAAGAAAATAGTAGAAGCTAGGGAAAAGATTAACTTAACCAGAGAAGAATTTGCCAAAAGAATCAATGAAAAGGAATCTGTCATAAAAAGAGTTGAGAACGAAGAAATGGAACCTGATGACAAATTAACAGAAAAAATAGAAAAGTTTTTGGATATAAAATTGAGAGTACCTTATGAAAAGAAGAAACTCGAGACAAAACCCAGTAAAGGTAAATTAACAGTCGGGGATGTAGTGGAAGTAAAATAACTCGAACCAGATAGATTTTTGTTATTGGGGAGACCCTAAATTATCGCTAATTATTTAAGTGTACTGGAAATCAAAATTTAATTATGAAGCAGAAAGAATTTAATTATCTTATCTTAGGTTTACTCATAATTATAATAATATCAATTTTTATTACCAATGTCGACTGGACAATACCCCCTTCAACTACAACTACTATTCCAACTACTACAGTTCCAACATTACCTAGTTTCACTGATTATGATTTAGAACAAGGTTGGTATTATGGAGATATTAACCAGAGAAAACCAGGTACGCCAAAACATTGGTTACATAGTGCCGAAGGAACTAGAAGTGCAAGGTGGTTTAATCCTGTAACAGGAAATGAGGATTATTGCGCTGCAATTTTAAGAGCATCTGAAACTATAGAAGAAACGATCTCAAAATTCTGTGATAACAATGACGAGTGTGAATCGAGGGAATATGTAGGTTCTCTGACCAATGCTGTTAAATGTTTTAGTAAAGAAAACCCAGTTTTAGCAGACTATGATTATGCATTTGAATTGTACAGAGAGTTGGACTGTCCGTTGAGCATGGGTGGTGCCCCATATGCTAATGCGTATTGCGAATGTATTGATGGTATCTGCACGGCTTTACTTGAGACATAATCAACCCAGAATCAGATAGATTTTGTTCTGTGATATAACTCATTTCAATGATAACTAAATGTATCATCAACTACAGTAAAATTTTAAATATTTACATTACGAACTTATGGTGGGTTTCATCACACCAAAATTTTTTGCTTTCGAAAGAAAAAGCTTATTCTTAGATGTTTTAACCCTTCCCGTTTTTTTAATAAGGAGGAAATCGTATGAGTTTGAAAGGTAAAGATATAGTCTCGATTAGGGATTTGAATAAAGAAGAAATAGAATTAATCCATAAGAAAGCTGAAGAAATGGAGCCTTATGCAAGAGGAGAAAACCCTTGTAAACTAATGGAAGGGAAGATACTAGGGACTTTATTCTTCGAACCATCAACAAGAACAAGACTTTCTTTTACATCAGCGATGCAAAGATTAGGGGGGAACGTCATGGGTTTCGAAGGAGTGAACGTCACTTCAGTCGCAAAAGGAGAAAGTTTAACTGATACGATAAAGACTGTTGAAAGATACTGTGATTTGATCGTGATAAGACATCCAATGGAAGGGGCAGCTAGATTAGCAGCGAATGTTTCAACCAAACCAGTAATAAACGGTGGGGATGGAGGAAATCAACATCCGACACAAACCCTGCTAGATTTGTACACGATAAAAAAAATGAAGGGAAAAATAAAAGGATTGAACGTAACTTTGCTTGGAGATTTAAAATATGCGAGAACTATGAGGTCTTTGGCAACAGCATTAGCGATGTTCGATGCAAACTTAACTCTAGTCTCTCCAAAAGGCCTGGAAATGTCAAAAGATATTCTGGGGGAGATAGAGAAGAATTTCAACATAAAACCAAGACAGATATACGATATTGAGACAGGGGTTAAAGATGCCGATGTTATTTACATCTGCAGAATACAGAAAGAAAGGTTTGAAGACAAATTCGAAGCAGAAAAGATACAGAAGGCTTTTAGAATAACTCCAGAAGTTTTGAAATCTTGTAAAGAAGAAGTGGCAATCTTACATCCACTGCCGAAAGTAACAGAGATTGACCCAAGAGTTGATGACATGAGATGCGCTAAATACTTTGACCAGACATTCTATGGAGTACCGATAAGAATGGCTATAATCGGTTTGGTTAGTGGGGTGATTAAATGAGTGAGGAGTTGAAAGTAAAAAAAATTAAGGATGGTACAGTAATAGACCACATAAAAGCTGGGAAAGGAAAAAAAGTGTTGGACATTCTAGGGGTTGAGAACGGTTTTCCCAACGTTACTGCCTTATTAATGAACGTCCCTAGCAAGAGAGTTGGGAAAAAAGACATAGTAAAGATTGAGAATAAAACTCTAAAAAAAGATGAAGTGGACAAGATTGCTTTAGTCGCTCCTCATGCAACATGGAACGTGATAAAAGATTTTAAGGTAATCAACAAGAGCAAGATTGAATTGCCAGATACGCTTGAAGGAGTAATCAAATGCCCAAACCCTAAATGTGTAACTAACATGAATGAGCCAGTTAACAGTAAGTTCAAAGTAGAGGAAAAGGAACCAGTTAAACTGAGATGTATGTACTGTGAAAGACTCTTTGATTTAGAAGATTTGATATAATCGGTCAAAGAGCTTAAATCGTTTAGTGTTTATTCTTTATTTGAAACCATGGCAAGCCTAGAAGTCAAAATAGCTGGGTTAAAATTAAGAAATCCTACTATACTAGCTGCTGGAATTCTAGGGATCTCTAAGAAAGTTTTAGAAAGAGTAGCAAGATCGGGAGCAGGTGCAGTAACGACAAAATCAATTACAGTAAAACCAAGAAAAGGTCACAACAACCCTATTTTTATTCAGACGACAAAAGAAAGCTTTCTCAACGCAGTCGGTTATTCCAACCCAGGATTAGAAGCTGCCAAAAAAGAGTTTGAGAATTTGAATGATTTTCCTGTTCCTGTCATTGGAAGTTTGGTTGCAACTGATGCTGAAGAATATGCTTACTTAACTGAAAACGTGAGAGAAATAGGCTTTAAAGCAATAGAAATTGTTCTATCCTGCCCCCACACTCCTGGTTTTGGTGTTTTGGCTGGCCATAGCACACCTGAAACAACAAAAGAAATAACTTCTGCTGTGAGAAAAAAGACCAAATTACCACTCTTCGTTAAAGTTTCTCCGAATGTTATGGATTTAGGAAAAATTGTTAAAGCTGCTGAAAGAGCTGGTGCAGATGGAATAACAGCAGTTAACACACTCGGTCCTGGTATGGCCATAGATATTGAGACTGGAAAACCTGTTTTAGATTTTAAAGTAGGGGGGTTAAGTGGTCCTGCCTTAAGACCGATAGCGATAAGATGTGTTTATGATATCTACGAATCTGTCAGAATTCCGATAATCGGAGTTGGCGGTATCACGACTGGAAAAGATGCGATTGAAATGATGATGGCTGGAGCTACGGCTGTCGGTATTGGGACTGGTATATATTATCGTGGTATCGATGTTTTCAAGAAAGTTTGTGATGAGATGACTGAATTTTTGGAATCACATGGTTATTCAAGTCTTGACGAAATAATAGGCATAGCCCATCGTGATTAGATGGAAATACCAGAAGTTTTAGAAATAAAGAATGTAGTGAAAGAAAACTGGAAAACTAAGACATTCTTTTTTTACAAAAATATTGAAGCTG
>Ga0172363_10004253_pt1 | contig 11570 bp, 18 predicted proteins | sample LakKivs2_kivu2a2_FD_114541 | JGI IMG/M metagenome (GOLD analysis project Ga0172363, IMG submission 114541) | Sediment microbial communities from Lake Kivu, Rwanda - Sediment s2_kivu2a2 | ecosystem: Environmental > Aquatic > Freshwater > Lake > Sediment | place: Rwanda: Western Province, Lake... | reverse complement strand
GCTGTTTCGAGCAGTGCGGGCCTCACTTCTTTCCCAAAGCGTATCTTCACTATCGGCCAAATCCAACTCCGTTTCCACAAAAAATCTTCCAAATCCGAGGGTTTTTTCTCTTGACATTTCGCCCCAGATGACAGCAGATGGCAGATGGAGGCTATGGTAGGAGGCCCTGTTGGGCCGGAAAATAGGTGTCTCTGTGAAAGGAAGTCAACATGCGGTCATTTCTCGCGGCAATCCTGGTCATGGTAATCCTGTGTGTCCTGTGTTCCACGATCTACGGCGGCGAGGTCCCGCCGCCGGACAACAGCATTTCTCTCGTCGGTCTGGCGAGCGACGATATGGTCTCCGGGCGGCTGCTCTGGGGCGATGGCGGCCGAGTCCAGTTGGGCGGCGACGTGACCTGGATGGATGGCATTGCGGCTGAGGAGGTCGAGGGCTGGCGATTTGCTTTTGTGGGGACCTATGCGTTGATTGACGAGGCTCCACTGGTATTACCCCTGGTCGGTGAGCTACCGGCGACGTGGTACATCGGTGGTCTCGGGGGTGCCCTGGTGCCCACAGAGGGCGAGAGTGATGGCGATTGGGATGCGACTGCGGCCCTGCTCACAGGATTTATCCTGGGGACTGATCGAGCCTGGATCGGCGCGGAATACCAATATGCCCTCACGGATGATCTATGGTCCGAGCTTGCCGACATTCCGGACGAATCAAGGCTGCTGTTCACCATGGGCCTGCGATTCTGAGGAGTAGGGTATGGGTATTCTCGGATCAATCGCGGTCTCGTTGGCCAAGCGGCTTGTTCCGAGCCTGGTCTGTGCCTATTTCACCCGGGAGCGAGGCGAGGCTCACAGAGAGGGGGATCGGCTCAGATGGTGGGGATTCTCCGAGCGGGCGAAGCAAACCAAGACCAAGGCCGACGATTGCATTGCAGTTTATCTCAAGGCCCGCTGCAATTTCCACGACAGCCCCGAGACCAAAGCCAATGCCACGCTCACGGAGCGGGCGAGATTGCACGGCAATCATCCATGAGGGGATCGGAGTATGAGTGCAGAGGGTAGCAAAGCGGTGGAGGAGGCGGCAAGGCATTATGCGGCGGCGATGGCTGGTTGCCCGGTGCCGTCGCAAAGATGCTTGATCGGGCGCGCCGTGAATGGCGGCGGAAGGTGTGAGGGATGAAGACCAAGACCCAACGCAAGCGATCACCCGCAAAGCGTGTTTCGCTACCTCAGCTCTCTGCCGAGTGTCCGAGATATGCCCCGTGTCCGGTGCTGCGTACCGCCCAGCGAGAGCTGGATGAGATCGAGGCTGCGCTCTGTATTACCGTCCGTAGGATCACGGATTTACCCGCCCACGGGTATTTCTCAGAGCAATATGCAGAGTGCCGAGGTATCGCAGAGCGGCTGCAATCTGAGTGCGATGGAGTATTGAGTGAGTTGAGAGGGATGTTATGAGCACTACAGCGAGGCAAAACGGCAAGCATCCAGGCGGACGACCTCGGACAAAGAGCCCTGCGGTCATTACGCCTGAGATGCGCAAGCGGATTGAGGAGATGGCGCGGGACCAATGCAAGGACCTGACGATTTCTGGAGCATTGGGGATTGCTGACGATACGTTCAAGCGTGAGTTTGCAGAGATCACACACAAACAGCGATGTAAGGGCAAGGTCGAGCTGCACAAATTGCAGACCAAACGGGCGCGTAACGGCTCCGACACGATGCTGATCTGGCTGGGTAAGCAGCATTTGGAGCAGAAGGATAAGCAGGATATCGCGCATAACGGCACGGTCAACCTTCATGTGGTCTCGTACCGGGATGCAGAGAGCGCTGGTTTTAACCCTGATGGCAGCGCAAAAAGTAAAACTGATTTAACAAAAGTGCCTGGAAACACGGGGTGATACAGGTTGGGTTTTACATTTTGATGGCGATATCAGGCATCGACATCACGCTGCCCTACAAGTTCACGCCTCGGGACTACCAGATCCCGTTTTTGCGGGCGATGGACAACGGGTGCAAGCGGGCGGTGCTGGTGTGGCACCGGCGGGCCGGTAAAGATAAGACGACTTTGCAGGCCATGATAAAGCGGTCTGCGGAGCGGCCGGGGGGTTATTACTACTACTTTCCAACCGGATCGCTGGGTCGCAAGGTGATTTGGGAGGGCAAGGACAACGAGGGGATGCCGTTCCTGGACCACTTCCCGCCGGGTTCGATCAAGCGGAAGAATGATACCGAGATGCTGGTTGAGACAGTCTGGGGGGCTCATTTCCGCATTCTGGGCACGGATCGATTGGACGTAGTGGGGACGAATCCGGTAGGTTTGGTCTTCTCCGAGTACAGTTTGCAGGACCCTCGGGCCTGGCAGTTGGTGCAGCCGATTCTCCGGGCGAATGACGGCTGGGCGGTTTTCTGCTACACGCCGAGAGGCCGCAACCACGGCTATACTCTGTCGTGCATGGCCAAGTCCAATCCAGCGGAGTGGTTCTGTCAGGCGTTGACGGTCGAGGATACCGGAGCAATACCGGTGAAGGAGATTGAGTCTGACATTGCCCGTGGGATTATCAGCCGGCCCTTGGCTCGGCAAGAGTATTGGTGTGATTTCAGCCTCGGGCAGGAGGGGTGTTACTACGCGACTCAATTACAGTGGCTTGAGGAGCACGGCCGGATCACCACGATAGAGCATGACCCGCGGTATCCGGTGTTCACGACATGGGACCCTGGTTTTACGACGGCAATCTGGTTCTGGCAGCCTGCGCCGGTGGGCTTGTGGCATATGTTGCGGTACTACGAGGCATCCGGGCAGGACATGGGGCAATATGCGGTTCTGCTGGATTCCTACAGGGACGAGTACCGTTACCGCTACGGTCAGCACTTCGCCCCGTTCGACGTGGACAACAACCAGTACAGGCTCGTGGCTGCTGAGGGGCTCAAGGAGATTGCCTGGCGGGCCGGAATTCGGTTCACGGATATGGAGATGGAGCGGAGCGTCGATGCCGGGATTGAGCGGACGCGCGAGTTCATGCGGTCCTGTGTGTTTGATGAGGACGGCTGCCGGGTAGGTCTCTCGCGGCTGTCTGGCTACGAGCAGGCGATCAACAAGGGTATGAGCACGCCGGACCAGAATGTCTACCTGGCTGGACCTGCCAAGAACGGTTGTGAGCATGGTGCCGATGCCTTCCGTTACGTGTCCAAGGCAGTTCGTTTGGTCAATCCGGATCGGTTCCAGGACCAGTACGGGCCACAGAGGATCATTGCAACTTCCCGCCGGCAGAAGTTGCCGGTGATGCACAGGATGGGGTTCTGATATGAGGAGGAAGGAGATGGCGGGGAAATGAAGAGGGTGCCGAAGGATCTGTGCGTGTGCCACAAATGCTGGGGGGGCATCGCACATAGGAAGCGTTCAAGAGCACCCCAGGAGATACATTCTTGGAGTTAAGAACCTACAAGACGATGTCCGAGGGCCAGCAGATCGAGCTGATGGCGCAGCTCTCTGAGTGGCGAGGTGTGGCGGAGAGCGGCTGCAAGGACGCTTTGGAGTCTATGCGGAAGTGCGAGGACTTCAACAACGGGGACCAGTGGGATTCCGCGCTCAAGGCTGATTTGGAGGACCAGGGCAAGCACGTTGCCACGATCCCCCTGATTCGGCCGCAGGTCAACCAACTTGTGGGCAACGTCGTTTCCAATCCCAAGGACATCCATGTCACCAACACGCACGGGGGGGCGAAGAGCATTGCCGATCTCAAGACGGTGGAGCTCAAACATGCGATGGAGTCCAATGACGGGCTGAATCTAATGGCTCACTGGTTCCATCGGGGTGTCATTACGGGCCGGGGCTACCTCTGCTGGATGATGGACTATTCCCAGGACCCTATTCACGGTGATCTGCGGATTCGGCTCTTGCCGGAGATGGACTGTCGGTGGGACCCGACGGCCAAGAGTTACGACTTCAATGGGACTTGTGGGGGCGGGGACGCGGCGGGGTTTTTTTTCTTCGATGAGTGGGTCTCGCAGGAGTGGGCGGAGAAGCGATGGAAGGAGGCGACGGACCGGTTCTCGCTGACCGGGGGCTCGATGGGCACCTTCGGCCGGGTCTACGACAAGGTGACGCAGTTCCTTTATGACGTGATCGGCAAGGGCGGCGAGCGGTTCAGTAGTCGCAGTACGATTACCGAGGCCGATTACTCCGCGACCCGGTATCGGTTGCAGCATTGCTGGTGGATGGAGTACGTGGACTGCTGGTACTGGTACGACGCCCGTCGGAGCGAGATCGAGCCGGTGATCGTGTGGCGGAAGCAGGACATCCGTCGGGCCAAGAGGGCGACGGAGCGGAGCCCCGAGGTCTTCGGGATGATCCGCAGTACGGTCAGGGTCATGCACCACACGCTCAGTATCGGGGACCAGTTCTTGGAGGACTGGGTAGACGAGTTTGACATGGCCAAGGCCAATTTGTCGGCCTACCCGGTGGTTCCGTATTACCCCTCGCATACCTGGGGCCGGACGGCGGGTGTCGTGGAGGACATGATCGGCCCGCAGGAGAGTCTGAACTGGTTCCGCAGCTACGTCATCAACCATCTCAAGCTCTTGCCGAATAGTGGGTGGATCATCGGGCAGGATATCGACGGGTACAGTGAGGTCTTGAAGGCCCAGACCGGGCAGGCGGCCCAGGTGATCGACCGTTCGAAGGCGGGCGGGTACATCGAGAAGGTGATGCCGACTCCGTTTCCCGCGGGTATGGACGTCATATCCGACAAGGCCAAGCTGGAAATCCGGGAGGTTTCGAATGTCCGCACGGAGGCCCCGGAGCAGGACACGGCGGAGATGAGTGGCCGGGCGATCCTGGCGAAGCAGGCGAACGCCCACACGGGCGTGGCGCCGTCGCTGGCGAATTTCGACTGGTCGATGAAGATCTTCGGCAAGGTGGGGGTGGATATTATCACGTGCTCTCAGGTCTACAGTGACGATGAGATCAAGTCGATGGTGGAGGAAAGCCAGCTCCTGGACGATGAGATGTTGCACGAGGCCCGGAGTCTGGTCTGCATGACGTTGGAGCTTCCGTTCCCCGAGGAGCCGCCCTTGCCGAACCCGGAACTGGTACAGCAGACGAGTTCGCAGTCCCGGCAGGCGTTAGAGGGGATGTACGCCTCGGAGCGACAGGCGTATGACGTGCTGATGGCGCAGATCGATGCCCAGGCCAAGCCGCTGGCGATTCAGGCGTTGATCGATGCGAGCCACAATCCGATCGCGGGCAAGTACACCTGCACGGTGTCTCTGAGTCCGTACAGCGTTTCGGCTCGGCTGTCGCAGATGGCGAGCCTGCTGGAAACGAATGAACTGCTGGTCAAGGGCGGGTATCTGCCGTTGCCGGAGCGGGACATCATCGAGGCCAGCGACCTGCCGCACAAGCAGCGATTGTTGCAGGAGAGGGGGTACGCGTGAGACGGTTCCCACAGTTTGATGAAGGGGACTTCCCCAACCCGGAGAAGGAGTAAAACGGATGCCCTGGACAGAATCGAGTTTCAAGAAGCACAACCAGTCGGCGACCCCGGCCCAGTTGAGGGCAGGGGCGAAGGCGGCCAATGCGACTCTCAAGCGGACCGGTGATGAGGGCCGGGCCGTCAGAGCGGGTAACGCGGTGATCCGCAAGATGAGAAAGGGCAAGTGAGATGGAAAATGACATCCGTACCCCACACGTATCGACTGGCCGCCAAGTACGTTCGGAATCGCGAGCGTGCTGCTGAGTGTGCGAAGAAGCAGAACGCGCGGTGCAGGGAATGCTGTATGCGGGCGACGTGTTCTGTTTTGGCTGCTTGGTGGAATGCCGATAGGGTCTTGTCGATTGCTAACAGTGTTAGATGAAGCAGAAGGTTGTCGGGAGATACCGGCTTGGTGATGAGAGGGTCCAGTTGGTCCTGCGGGAAGGCAACGGCGGGGACTTTTATTCGCAGCCGGGGGACATTCCGTATCCACGGATAAAGATCGGGGTGGAAGAAGGAGAATCGATGAACCAACCAGAGTTGTCCCTTTACGAGTTGATCCAGCGGCAGAAAGTGATTGACGACGAGAACGAGATGGCCGCCGAGCAACAGATCTATGACGAGATGAATGCTCGGTTTGATGATGAAAGGATAGGGGATGCTCTTGTGTTGTGTCTGCGGTGAGAAGTTGAGGGCCAAGCAGGTCCGGTTCGTGCAGAGCGCCGAGGGCAAGCGGCCGGTATGCGAGTTGCACGAGGCGCGGGTCAAGGAGATGTTCAAGAAAGGCAGTTCATGGTCACGGCCATCGTGAAGAAATCCTGCCCCTGGAACCGGGACGACCTGTTGAAAATGCAGAACGTGGGCTTCACCGAGGAGTTCAAGCTCAGGGCCCCGATGGAGCAGGTCCGGACCCGCCGGCAGACCGCTGAGGAGCGGGATGAGATACTCAGACGTATGGACATCGTGCTCTGGGACTATCAGGACCGGTGTCCTCAGTGTAATCGTGTTCGCGAGAAAGAGCAGTTGGCGGCCCACGGCGGCCTCTGCGAGATGTGCAGTCAGGAGAATTGACATGGCGATTATGGATGACCGGCCCCCGGCCGACCCGAACAAGCGACGAGAGTGGGATGAGGCGCAGGAGAAACTGGCGAGGACCCGCGCCGACCAGCAGCAGGCCCAGGCCCGCGCCGCAGAGGAGACGAAGCGCAAGGCGGACATCGCCCAGAGAGACGCCCGGCAGATTGCGGCTAAGCACAAGGCCCGCGACCGCGAAGAGCAGCGGACCCTCACCGAGCGTGAGCGTCGGCGCCAGGAATACCTGAACACGCCCCTAACGCCCGAGGAGCAGGCCAAGCTCGAACGGATGGAGGTCGCGGCGAACCAGGCGGGCAACCCGGACCCGGACATGATGCGGGACCTGTCCGACTACCGGATCCGGGCCAAGGTGTCGGAAAAGAAAGACGAGATTTTCCCTGCCGGCGGATAGGTCACGGAAAAATAGGGTATCTACGGGAACCGGCGTCCGGCCCAGGCGGTGACGGTGCCGTGTGCGTCTTCTATCCCACGAAGGGGGGGACGCCTCTTTTATGATCTGGATATGGAGAACGACAATGAAGAAGAAGACAGTGATCGTGATGGTATTGCTGGCGGCGTTGGCCCTGGTTCCGGTCGTGGCGCAGCAGAAGGCGGCCCCCCGGCCCCTGATGGGCTTCCTGCATAAGCCGACGGACGAGTTTCTGGCGACCTACGCGACCGAGCCGACGGGCCAGGTCTACCTGATCTTCACGATTGCCGAGATGGACGTTCAGTTGCGGCAGCAGCGGGCCCAGATTGCAGCCCTCGCCCAGCAGGTGGCGGAGTTGAAGAAGAGCCCTCCGGTGGATGCGGTGACGGCCCCGATTGACGGAGAGCCGAAACCGTGACACCGGAGAACCGCAAAACGCTTTCGCACCTACTGCGGCAGATCGCCCGGCTGTTGGGTATCGACAACGGCCACGTCCGGGTGGATTATCACGAGGGCGAGCCGAAGGTGGTCGAGCCGACGCCGGTGATCCGGCTGGCAGGACCCAAGGAATGAGCCAATACCTATGCATAGGTCACGACGTGAATGGAGGTTACGACTGTGTCCTGACCTCTATGAATGGCGCACGGGAAACGATGCGATCGAAATGGCTTTGCTGCAAGGATAAAATCTACTTGCGGCCGTTCAAGATCACGATTGTGGACCCAGACTTGTTTCGTAGGATCGAATCGGTGATCGCCGAAGTCCTTCAATCGGTTGGAGAACAGTACCCCGATGACGTAAGGAGTTTCTATTATCAGGGTCGGACGATTGAGCATCCAACGCAACAGGACTTGTCGCGGTGGCTGGAAGACGGCATGGAGATCAACGAACTACGCTGGCGCGGGGTGGCCCTGCATGTTGATGGTTCCAGAATAAGATGGTCTGGTGATCCCGGTGATTATATGGAGTTCCCAGCCCCTGTCACGTCGCTCACGAAACACCCCCGAAAGGATGACGTTGTCGTTACGCTTGCGAACGGAAGATCATATTGTCTTGCGGGCACGAACGATCCGATGTGTCCCTTCCGTGCGGAGGAGATGCCCAAGGATGCCTGATCGGAACAACTGAATACTGAGCACCGGACACGCTTACCGAGCCCCGGATGACCTTCTCGCAAGGTCTCCGGGGCTTTTTTCATTTCCGGCGGTCGTGAAGACGTTCACGGACCTCCGGTTTCCGCCTGGGTCACGCGGCAAGGGGCCCGACGCCTTTCCCCGACGGCGTAAAGCCGGGGTTTCCGCCCAGAGGGCGGCGGTCAAAGTCCTCCCCCTCCCGTGGGGGCGCCACGAGGTTTCCGGCTTACGGGGCCGGCAAGGAGTGTTCGTTATGGCAGCGTTTGAAGACAAACCCATAGAAATTGACGTGAATGATTTGACTGAGGAATTGTTCGAAGAGACTGGTGTCGAGCCGGAGGTCGAAGAGACTCCCGTCGAAGAGCCCATTGCACCGACCGAAAAGCCGGCCGAGGAGCAGCAGGAAAAGCCGGCCGAGGAGCAGCAGGAAAAGCCGGCCGAGGAGCAGCAGGAAGAGCCCGCCGAGGAAGCGGAGCCTGTGGAAGAGCCCAAGAACCGGCCCAAGGGCAAGGTCGGGCCGCTGTCAGCCACGATCCGTCTGCAACGGGAGAACCGCCAACTGCGCCGCCGTCTGGTGGAGCTGGAGGCGGCCAGGCAGATCCAGACACAGGCTCCTAAGGAAGAGGATCAGGCCGAACCGAGTCCTCTTGAGAACTGGGCTCAGAAGAACGCCGAGGCTCTCGCTCAGGATCCGGACCTGTCCGTGCCCGCCAAGGTCCAACTGGAAGAGCGGAAGTGGCAGCAGGACCATACCCAGCGCCAGACGGCGCGGGCGACGGTCCGGCAGGAGGCCACGGACCGGGCGACGAGTATCGCTCAGGCCAAGGCCCGCTACGACTCTTCCCAGGTTGGCGACGTGCTGAGCTTCGACAGTATCGTGGCGGCGGGCCTGTCCCTGCTGACCCCGGAGGACGTGCGCGACATCAATGCTGTGCCCGGCCGGGCGGGCGAGAAGTCGTACCGCCTGTGCCTGAACCGGTTGCGCGAGTCCGATCCCCAGGTCCGCAAGGAGATCAACGATGCCCTCCGCGCTCGACGCCAGTCTCCCGGAAAGCCTCAGTCTGTAACCAAACCAATCAAGTCCGTCCAGACGCGCGAGCAGATTCTCAAGAAGCGGCCCAATCGGGACGTGTTCGGACTCTACGCGCGCCCGGCCGGATGACAGACAAGGAGTAACAGAGTATGGCAGATACGAGTTTTGCATTCACAGATCCGCGTGCCCAAACCGTATGGGCCCCAGATACGTTCTACGATGCCTTCATGCTGATGAGATTGCAGCCCCTGATCGGCACCACGGAAGATGATGTCATTCGGATCAACAAGGACCTGAGAGCCAAGGCGGGCGGGACCGTCGTCTTCGAGTGTGACGACGAGTTGGCCGGCGCCGGGGTGGGCGACGATGGCGATACCACCAACAACTCCCAGCAACTGACGATCAAGAACCAGTCCGTGACCGTCCACACGCGGGCGACCCGGACCCAGGCCGCCGGTATGCAGTCCCTGCAACTGACGAGTCTTAAGGGCGTCGAGGCGTTCCGCCAGCGGTCCAAACGGCACCTGTCCAAGTGGCAGGGCCGCGTCATGGACCTGGACCTGCTCGGCAGTTTGACCGGGGAGTACAACGAAAACTACTCCGCCGCCGCCGTTCAGACGATCAACGAAGTCTACCCGTCTTCGACCCGGATTCTCTATCTGGGCCAGAGCGTCGGGAGTACTCCGGACCTGGACAACAGCGGCGTGTCCTACGCGACCGACGCTTTGCTCTCGGCCGCGACCCAGTCGGACAACCTGTTCGGCACGCTGGTCCTGCAACGGGCCCGGCGCATGGCCGTGATGGCCAGTCCGCGGATGCGGCCGGCCAAGTTCCGCCAGACACCCGCCAGTCAGGAGAAGAGCGTCTTCTTCGAGCCCCAGGGCGGCAAGCAGGGCAAGATCATCGGCGACTTCTTCGTCGTCTTGGCCTCGCCCTACCAGATCGAGTCCATGCGTTCGGAGATCGGCGCGGCCGGGTTCAATACGATGATCCAGAACGCGGCGGCTCGGGGCAACGACAACCCGATCTTCACTGGGGCCGCCATCCCGTTCCTCGGCATGATCGTGTGTGAGTGGGAACAGATCCCCTACCGCACCGGTGCGGGCAAGACCACGCTGGCCGAGGGCTTCCTGCTCAACGCCGGCCGTACCGCCACTTCCGACCCGGTTGCCAACACCTACAGCATCGCCCGGGCCCTCCTGCTCGGGGCCAATGCGGGCATCTTCTCTTGGGCCATGCCGTTCGGCTGGTGGGAGGACGTGTACGATTGCAACAAGCCCATCGTGAAGACGGAAGGAATTTACGGCTGCAAGTGCAATTGCTGGAACGCGAGTGGCGGCACTGATGCCGGTGCCGAAGTGTCCAGAATTGCAATAGATACGCACATTGTGATATGATTCATTGCATATCTAACGGATGCTTCTTATGCTCCATAGCATGACAAAGACGGCACAGAGGAATGACATCAAGGGCATGTTCAGGGCTATATCCATTGTGATGGCGCCCGTCAAAGACAGGTCTGCCGCAGGGTTGGCATTTCTGCGTTCTGGCTGGGGGTATCGCACCACGGATCAGAGCAAGATTGAGATCAAGGTGGGCGCGGTAACGTTCTTGGCAGCGTCTTCGATAGAATTCCTCCACCGGCTTTTCCTCGTGACACTTGGAGCAGGTCTTCGTTACGATGATGCTCGACAGGGACAACTCCCATCCAGTTGTTCGCGGGTGAATCGGGGGCCGGGGCACAACCCGGCCTCTGATTCTCATTCTATCGTACCCATCCCATCTATCAATTCTCTTTTCCGGAGATTCTCTTCGGATTCATTCCTTAAAGGAGTTTTTCTATGAAACGCACCCTTCTCTGCACCGCTCTGCTGACCCTGATCTTCGGATCAGTGGGCTACGCACAGCGCGGCTACGTCCGTCACGACCTTCAAGTCAAGAACGAATTGGGCTTGATCGTGACGGACATCACTTCGATTACGATTTGCACCAAGGATACGACCTCGGCACAGACGATCTACCAGAATGTCCTATTGAGCACGGAGGTCACGAACCCGATCACGACCACTTCGACGAACACGACCCTGGCCCAGTCGCTGGGCTCGTGTTACTGGTACGGGATCGACAGCTACGACGTGACACTGATCAGCACCACGTACGGGACCATCCACCTCAAGGGCTATTCGGCGTCCATCAGTACGGTCATCATTCCGACGTACTGGTCGGGCTCGCAGTCTCAAGCGACCACGGACGCTCAGTCTCTCTCGCTCGGCTCGGACGCCGACTGGGTATTGCAAGGCGGGGCCACGGCTGACCGGCTGACGATGACACCGACTACGGACGGCGCTACGCTCTACTTCGGCAGTGCCACGCGGCAGGCCGATCTGACGTGGTTCTCCGGGACGGGGACCACGTACATCGTCTGGGACGAGAGCG
>Ga0172363_10004251_pt1 | contig 11578 bp, 11 predicted proteins | sample LakKivs2_kivu2a2_FD_114541 | JGI IMG/M metagenome (GOLD analysis project Ga0172363, IMG submission 114541) | Sediment microbial communities from Lake Kivu, Rwanda - Sediment s2_kivu2a2 | ecosystem: Environmental > Aquatic > Freshwater > Lake > Sediment | place: Rwanda: Western Province, Lake... | reverse complement strand
CCAAATTCTATTTCTTCCGGAATACTACTAATAAAATTTATTGTATCGTTGTTTGGCTTTATACTGCCTGAGGTTAATACTAATACTAAAGGTATTTTCTTATCCTCTACGATGTTAATTATTTCAAGAAGCGCATCCTTATTTTGAATGTCTCCTTCAAGCGTAAATCCTACGCTGCTTATCCTTATAAAAACACTGCTTTCTGATGAGTTTATGTTATAGTAGTTTATCTTTTTGGTGCATTCCTCCTTTGAAATATGTGGTCTGTCCTTTGTTAATATAATCAGCCTTGCTCCATTCAAATAACCACAATTCAATATATGGTTCCTTGATAACATAACTTCTATCTTCTTTTTAAAGTTCAGTTCGCATATATCATTTCTAGGCGGACATGGATACCCATCAGGGTGGAATATAAACCAATCAGCATTCTCATTCTCTCTGTAAGTTAAGTAAGTATTTCCCAGGTTTGGTCCAGGCATCAATTCGACCTTTGATTTTGAGTAAAGTAGTGGAATGCCATTATTTGTAACAAATGCAGTGCCATTATATTCTTCTATTACCTCTTTCATGAAAGGATCATTCTTTACTGGTTCTTTAAGAATCCCAAGCAGGGATATGGAAATAATTCCTGGAAAAATAAGAAGAATAATAAAAAAAGCAAGATATTTCCTCTTTGACTTAAAAAATTCTGCTGCACCTAAGCCTGCTATAGGTATTATGAATATCACAACAGGAAGTACATAGCGCATATCATAGCGTGGTACCCTGAAAGAAAAATAAGCAAGAAACAAAACCATGCAGGCCAATATAACCGCCATGTTTTCTTTATATTTTTTTATATTCTTAATTACAGCAAAAACCAGTAATAATACTGCTATTGTCTCTGTAATAATTATCTGCCCTAGATAAATCCACAGGCTTGCCTTTGTATAAACCCATGTAGGGTTTTCAATAAGCCTAGAAGCATCAATCAAGGGTTTAAATAAGCGGATTAAAATGCTTCCTTGATAATGAAACATATTAAAAATAAAATAAGGAAGAGAACTTATGGCAACTCCCAGATTAAATCCTATTAGAGGCAATAGTTTCTTTTCTTTTATTAGTATATAAGCCAAGAGAGGGAATATTACAATAAAAACAGGAAACTTGAATAAGAACCCAATTCCAACAGCAATTCCTCCTAAAATATATTTTCTGTCTATTACAAGAGCTGCCCCAAACAATGTAAGCACATATGCAGGGACATCAGGCAGAATATAACTGCCAAACATAATAATTGAAACACTTACAGAAAAAAGAAAAGCAGACCATAAGGCTGCTTTGTTCCCAAAACATTTATTTGTTGAATAATAAACAACAGGGATACAACATAGTGTTAATAACAGCCCAATCAAACGTCCGGTTATCAATGGATTTATGGGAATTACTTGTAGGGGCATAATCAAAAGAGGAAGTGCCAACGGCCTAATTGACTCAAAGTAGCCAATTTTTCCTGTGGATGCAAAATATTTTGCTATGCCTACATAAACCCCCTCATCAAAAAAAACAAGGCCTTTTAGGTATACCATTGATTTAAGAAAAATATAGAGAAAACAAATTGTTAAGATTATGAATACAACTTTTTTTTCTTTTAGTTTACCAAAAAAAGCAGATGTCTTATGCATACCTAGCTTTGTTTTGACCAAAGCAATATAAATCTTTCTAAAAAATTACTTTACACTTACAATTATCTTTCTTTGTTTTCTTGGGCCGTCCAGCTCAAAAAAGGCAATTGACTGCCATGTTCCCAACAAAAGCTTTCCATCCCTTATTGGTATTGTTTCAGACGGTCCTATAATAGCAGCCTTTATATGCGAAGCTGCATTATTGTCAATCCTGTCATGCTTATAATTATTGTGCCATGGGATTATTTTGTTTAATGCATTAATGATATCCTCCCTTAAGTTTGGGTCATGGTTCTCATTTATCAGTATGGCGGCTGTTGCATGTGCTGCAAATACATTGCAGAGGCCATATTTTACCTTTGACTCAGAAACTATTTTTTCAATCTCTTTTGTTATGTCAATCAGCTCATTATGGGCATGTGTTGATATTACTATTTCTTTTTGCATCCTTATCAAGAACATAGTTAATTATTTAAATATTATGTTGTTGTTTAATGTAAAATGAGAAAATACTTATTGTTTTTGGTTTTTGCAATGTTTTTTGTTAGTGGCTGTGCTCCAGATGATGCAGAATGCTCTAAAGACTCAGAATGTGTTCCAGCTGCATGCTGCCATTCTGATAGCTGTGTTCCAGCTTCAGAAGCACCTAGTTGTGAGGGCATTATGTGCACAATGGAATGCATGCCTGATACAATGGACTGCGGCCAGGGCTCATGCAAATGCATTGATAACAAATGCAAGGCTGTATTAAAATGAAAACAATCATTGTAAGCGGCACTCCTGGAACAGGCAAGACAGAGCTTGCAAAAGAATTGGCCAAGAAACTTAATTATAACTATGTTGATGTAAACAAGCTAATCAAGGAAAACTCACTTTCAGACGGCTATGACAATAAAAGAAAGTGCGGGATAGTTGATACAGAAAAACTAGCCAGGTTTCTTGTTGATTTTATTAGAAAATCAAAGTATAACCTTGTTATTGATTCACATTTAGCTCATTACATTCCCCCAAAACACATTGACTTATGTATAATAACCAAGTGCGATTTAAAAGAGCTTAATAAAAGGCTTGGGAAAAAAGGCTATAGCAGTGAAAAAATAAGGGAAAACCTTGACTCTGAAATATTTGAAATCTGCCTTAGTGAGGCTGCTGAGAAAGGCCACACAATCCTGATAATTGACACAACCGGAAAAAAGGCAAATGAACTGCTTGACAAGGAAACAATTTCATTTTTGCAACAGATTTAAATATAAATAAGCTTATTTCTTTTTTATGAAGAAGAATATTACTGCCCTTGAGTTAAGCTATGTTTTAAAAGAATTAAGGGTTTTGCTAGATGCAAAGCTTGACAAAATATATCATCCCAATAAAAAAATGCTTTTGCTGCAGTTCCATATAACTGGCACTGGCAGGAAAATATTAAGGATTTTTGTTCCTGATTATATTTATTTTACTGATTACAAGGAGAAAAGCCCTGAAAAGCCGTCTGGCTTGTGCATGGTCTTAAGAAAGAATTTAGAGCAGTCAAGACTAAGGTCAATAAAACAGCTTAACAGCGAGAGGATTGTTGAGCTTTTGTTTGAGAAAAAAGATAAGCATAAGCTCTTTATTGAGCTTTTCAGCCCTGGAAATATTGTTTTATGCAGTGAAGATAACACAATAATTTCTGCATTGGAAACAAAAAAATGGAAAAACAGGACAATAAGAGGAGGGATTAAATATGTTTTTCCAAAGCATGAACTAAATTTTTTTGATTTAGGAAAAAAAGAACTAAAAGAGCTTTTGAAAGGCACTGAAAAAGACTCAATAGTTACATGCCTTGCAATTGATCTTGGCTTAGGAGGTGTTTATGCAGAGGAATCATGCTTACTTGCAAAAGTAGATAAGAAAATTAGCCCAAAGAAAATAACTGAGGATACCCTAAACAGTTTAGTTAAAGCAATTAAAAGCCTGTGCAACAAGAAAATAAATGCTTGCTCTGTTTATGATAAAAAAGAGCTTGTTGATATTGTTCCTTTTGAGCTCGCATTTTACAAGGATTTTGAAAAAAAGCAGTTCAAAAGCTATAATCCTGCCTTGGACAGCTATTTCACAAAGCAGGTTAAAAAAGAAGAAACTGACGAGTCTGAATCAAGATATAAAAAAGAGCTTGAAAAGCTGAACAAGATAATTGAAGAGCAGAAAAAGCAGGTTGAAAGGATGGAACTTTCAATTAAAACAAATAATGAGAAGGCAGAGTTAATTTATTCTCATTACAAGCTTGTTGATGAAATTCTTAAAGGGATTAAAAAGGCCAGGGAGAAATATTCTTGGAAAGAGATAAAAGAAAAATTGAAAGGCCACAAAATCATAAAAGGCATAGATGAAAAAGAAAGCAAAATAACAATTGAACTCTAAATTAATCTTATTCTTCAAAAGCCTTTTGACTTAAATCTATTCACTAGGGTCATTAACTCTTCCAATAAACAGTATATTTCCTGTTTCTCTTTCTTGAATTATAAAGATAAATGGATGGTCTGCTTTAAATATATAATCTGGCATCTTAATTCCCATGGTCATAACTATTGCTGTTGACGCAGCTGCTTCTGTACCCTCTTCATAGACATCAATGTAAGCTTTGTGCAATATTTTATCTATGTAAAGCATTTTTGTTCCATCCATCCCTGAGAAATCTGCATTACCAAATGCTAAACTCATCCCCATACTTTTTAGGTAATCATTTAATGAGTAGAAAGTTTTAAACTTATATTTAGGCATGTATATGTAAACTGATTGAGGCTTGAGTTTGCTCCTCCATTCCTGAAGTTTTTCCTCACTTAGTATTGATTCTAAATGACTCAAATTACTTAATTTAGGTTCAATTCTTTCCCTTTCAAATTTTACATTAGTCATATAAGGATCTATACCCACTCTTGGCAAAAGGACCAGCATTGATATTTTGTCACCTTGGTATTGCATTTCAAGTATCTGCACCCCATCAGATTCAGCATAATTAAATTCTAAATCTGTATCTGTAAGACTCATCATTTCAACTTTTATCTTTTCACCAGATTCAAGAGTGAAATCCCCTGGTTTTGTATCATCTCTATCAAACTGGTGTTCCCATTTCCCCTTGAAATATATAGCATTGGTAAGCACAGCACGAGTTAAATCATTAAACATATCCGGAGAAACAATATCTTTTATCTTGTTGTTTGTATGTCCTAAAACCCAACTGTTTATTTGAGAACTTGATTGACTAGGGTTGTTCACAAAATCAATATTTTTAACCTCACCTAAATAATATGTGCTTATTGTATCTTTATATTCTTCTAAAAAAGGATAATCTTCCTGTAGCCATATTGCGTTTGCTGTGTGGAGTTTATATTTGCCACCAGCTTTGTTTATTGTGTTCAACATTTTTGCAAAAGAAGCTCTTCTCACATTATCATCTTCTGGAAAGTGAAAAACACTTTGTATTTCATTGGCTGTATCCCCTCGAGCACCCTCATACGCCATTGCTACAGCAGTTGAAATGCTCCATGGAGAAAAAAATATATTATCATTAGAATCTTTGCTTATTTCAGAATAAAGGTCAATAGAGAACTGATTATTTGCTTTAACTACATCTTTAACTCCTTCTATTGTTGCCCCGCTATCATCAGCTTTTGGAATAAAAATATCCCCAAATCCAAGGTTAAATAAACCATAAATTATGAATCCAACAATCATTATAATGCCTAAAACAATAAATTTCTTCGCACCCCATCTTATTGCAGTTAGTTTATTTTTAATGAATATAATAATTTTCATCAAAACACAGGAAACAATGTACAGCCAAAGAATTTCTATCACTAATATCAAAACAAAAAAAATAGATAATCTCATGCCCATAGAGAAAAGCAAAGGAAATCCTAATATCTTTGCTATTAGTACAAACTTATTTGGAAGGCCCGGAAACATTAACCTAATAACCATGAAGCCTGTTAAAACAAAAAGCAGAATAGTTAGAAGTATCTTCATTAAATTCGGCTTAAAAAACTTTTTAACCATGTTGCTTATTATTATTTTAAATTTTTTAGTATATAAATCTGTTGTTTTTGTTCGGCCTTTGCCCAACTAAAAATAGATTTTGGTTTAGGGCATAATCACACTAAATAATGAAAAATCATAATAGAAATATAAGTGGGACAGCTTCCTGAGTTTCCCATTCATAAGAACAGTACAGCCCAGAACGTAGGCCTGCTTGACTTCCGAGTTCGAGATGGGATCGGGTATTACCAAGCCACTATGGCCGTCCACACACAACAGGGATAAGCGCTTATTTATAAATATTTGGGTTTTTAAGCAAATGCCTTAATGCCTGAGTCTAATCTAATTGTCAGCAGTACTTCTTGAGTCTTCCTTTGTATGTATATGAACCTCTTTTTCAGAGCTTAGATGGCCTTCCAAGAGGCCTTTCTCAGCTAATTTTGGGAAGACATCATACTCAAGGCTTTGGCCTCTGTAACTTAAAATCTCTGGCTCTGCAGCAAACATTGATGAAAAGCCAATATAAATATCTGAGTGCTCTGGCTTCTGCTCAAACTTCAGTATCTTTGTCCCTTCCATCTTCACTATGCCCTTGCTTGATGGCTTTGGGGAAGTAGTAAGCATCAAGGTGGCAATTGCATTCTGCCTTACATGCTGGTTCCACAGCTCCTCAATATTTATCTTGTCAAAGATAATATCTCCGAAAACAACAAGAAAGGAAAAATTTAGTTTTCCATTCAAAAGCCTTAATGATTCTGCACTGCCATTTGATTTCTTTTCCTCAACGTAACTTACCTTAACCCCGTATGATGAGCCGTCTTTCAATATCTCAAACACTTTTGTAAGTATATTTGACCTTGCAATGATAAAAATATTCTTAAAGCTGTTCTGCCTGAGCTTTTTAACTGCTTTTTCAACAAGAGTGCTTTTGCCTATCCTTGCTGTTATCCTATACTCATTTTCAGATATTTTCATGCTTTTCTCATCCCCGCCTGATAAAATAACAGCTGCCCTGTTCTCTCCGAGGGCATTATTCACAAGATGCTCTATAGCTTGAGACCTGTTCCTTATAATGACATTGTCAACAACAGAATCTATCCTTTTCAGTATCTCTTTATTGATTGTTATGGAAATTTTCTGCTTCATACCATTACAAAAACACAACATATATATAAACTTATCGCATAAAGTAGGATAAAGGTAAGATATTTAAAGAATCCCTATATTTTATTAAGAAATGGAGTTTAATAAGAAAGTTAATGAAAAAGGCAATTACAAAATTCTTGCTGAGAAGATAAAAGATGTGAATGTAAATTATAATCCTAATGCCTATGATGGCTACAGCCAGGAAAGCATGGCCAAAATAAATGAAATGGGAGAAAAGGCAAGAGATGACCCAAGCTTGTTTGACGGGCCAGGAGTTAGACTATCAGCTTATTCTTTTGATAATGGAACGCTTTCATTAGACCTTCGGCACACAACATATTTCTGCCATGTTGCAACAAGAAAAAATATTGATAATGAAAAGGACTGCGCAAAATGGTTTGGCTGCTCTGGAATAACACTCTCAAGATATGGTAAGGAATATTTAATGTGGGTCGGCGAGAAAAGCCCGTTAAATGAGATTGGCTCTGGACAAATCCAGCTTCTTCCAGCAGGAAACATAAATCCAATAAATGACATTGGCCTTGATTATGCTGTCAAGAGGGAATTATATGAAGAGGCACTGAAAAAAAGACCTTTGTACAAGGCAATTAAAGACAATTTTGAGATAGAATTTTTAGGAACTAGGAAAAGAAACCTTAAACTAGCTGGTAGTGTAAAGAGGCATTTTCTTGACCTTAACTGCAGGATTAAGATTTGCGAGCCATACATGCTTATGGACATGCTTGAAATAAGCTCTTTTAACCTTGCACACATTATATATCTTGACATGAAAAAGCGTGAGATAATAGATTCATTCAACTTCATCAAAGAAAATGAAAGAGAATTTAACAGCATAAAGCCCCTGGAATTTAAAAAGGATTATTTAGATGACTATTTAAAATCTGAATTCAACAAATTAAGGCCCCAGCTCAGGGCTGCAATAGATTCTTCATTAAGGAATTATGATTACCTGCTTGAAAAACTAGAGAAATGAATATTAAAAAAGGGAGACAATGGGCATAAAAAAATTAATCAAAAAACAAAACAAAAGATTCAGAATTTCCATAATAGGCATAGGATATGTCGGCCTTATAACAGGGGCGGGCTTGGCAAGCCTCGGAAATAAGGTAGTATGCGTTGATATTGACAAAGAGAAGGTCGATAAGATAAACAGGAAGGAGCCGCCTATTTATGAAAAAGGGCTTAAGGAACTTCTTGAAAAGGTTGTGCCAAACAATCTCAGGGCAACAACTGAACTTAAGAAGACAGTAAATGACACTTCTATAACATTTATATGCGTTGGAACGCCTTCAAGAAAAAAAGGCGACACTTACTTCAAGCAGCTGGATGACGTTTCAAAAGAGATTGGGCTTGCATTAAAAGAAAAGCAACAAGGACATCTCATTATTGTCAAAAGCACTGTTCTGCCGGGAACCACAGAGGACAAGGTTATAAAGGCAGTTGAGAAATACTCAGGAAAAAAATACGGAATCCATTTTGGGGCTGTGATGAATCCCGAGTTTTTAAGGGAGGGATCTGCCTTGGATGATTTTTTCAATCCTGACAGGATAGTCCTTGGCTCAACCGACCCAAAATCATTGAAGTCAGCAAGAAAAATATACGGGAATTTTAAATGCCCTGTTTTAGAGGCAACATTCAAGGAAGCAGAAATGATAAAATATGCATCAAACTCTTTTTTGGCGACAAAGCTTTCATTCATCAATGAAGTTGGAAATGTATGCAAAAGGCTGGGCATAAACACAAATATCATTGCAAAGGGAATGGGACTTGACTACAGAATATCCCCTCATTTTTTAAGGTCAGGAATTGGCTTCGGGGGATCTTGCTTTCCAAAGGACGTTTCTGCTTTAGTTTTCAAGGCCACAGAAGTGGGCTATAACACAAAATTGTTAAGGACAGTTCTTGATGTCAACCACGACCAGCCGTTAAGGCTTCTTGAGCTGCTGGAAAACACTGGCCCGCTAAAGCAAAGAAAAATCGCAATCCTTGGATTAACTTTCAAGGCAGGAACTGATGACATAAGGGAAAGCCCTGCATTAAGCATAATAAAAGAGCTTTTGCTTGAGGAATCAGAGCTTCATATTTATGACCCTATGGCAATGAGCCATGTCAAAAATCTTTTCCCCCACCTTAAGTATGAGGAGACTGCGCAGGATGCTGTAAACAATTCAGAAATTGTTTTGATACTTACTGAATGGCCAGAATTCAAGAAAGTTGACTACGGCGAAAAATTAGTTATTGACGGCAAAAATCTTTTTGATGGCGACAGGCCAAAAAACTATGAGGGAATTTGCTGGTAGATTAACAAGATTTAAATAATACCATAATAAATCAATAAAAGGTGATTGCATGAAAGTTATTATTCCATTAGCTGGCAAGGGAGCAAGATTAAGGCCACACACATTTTCAAAGCCAAAGCCTTTGCTGAAGGTTGCCGGAAAATCTATTTTGGGCCATATAATTGACAAGCTAAAGCCATTGGATATAGAGGAAATCATATTCATAACAGGGGACATGCAGGAAAAGATAAAAGAATATGTAAGCTCAAACTACAGCTATAAGGCAAAATACATAAAACAAGATAAGCTGTTGGGGGATGGCTATGCAATAAACCTTGCAAAGAATTACGTTAAAGAGGATGTCCTTATTGTGTTTGTTGACACTATCTTTGAGACAGACCTGTTAAACATAAAGGCAATTGAATCAGATGGCGCTGTCTGGGTCCAGGAGGTTGATGATCCAAGGCGTTTTGGTGTTGTTGTTTTGAAGAATGACCATATTGAAAAAATAGTGGAAAAGCCGGATGAGCCAATATCCAACCTTGCTATTATAGGTCTTTATTATATCAAGAACAGCCCTTTGATGTTCCACTGCCTTGATGAGATAATCAAATGCAACCTTAAATCAAAAGGCGAATTCAGGCTTGCTGATGCCCTTGGCCTGATGATTAGGAATGGCGCAAAATTAAATGCCTTAGAGGTTGATAAATGGCTTGACTGCGGAAATCCTGAAACACTCCTAAGCACAAACAGGCACCTGCTAAGCAATGGCTTCAGCAGGGAAATAAAGGCAAAGGACTCTGTCATTATAAGCCCGGTTTACATTGAGGATGATGTTAAAATTGAAAACTCAATCATAGGCCCTTATGCATCAATAGCATCCGGATGTTTAATAAAAAACTCCATTGTAAAGGACTCTATTGTTGGCGAGAATGCTGTTATTGAAAATGCCGCTCTGAACAAATCACTTGTGGGGGGCAGTGCTTTGATTAAAGATACTTTCAGGAAAATCAATGTTGGCGATAACTCAGAAATAGACTTTGGATAAAATGCTTCTGCAATACCACTTTTTTGTTGGTTTAATAGTGTCATTAGCCCTTTACCCGCTTTACGGGCTTAATGTCTTGGTTATATTTTTTGTCAATCTTTTATTGGATTTTGACCATTATGTAGTCTATATTTTCAAATTCAAATCTTTTGATATGATCAAGGCACATAATTATTTTTTTAATGAAGAAAAGCCATTTCTCTTGTTTTTTCACACAGTGGAATTCCTGCTTGTTTTGTTGTTGCTGTCTTTTTATTTTAAGCTAGCTTTTTTTGTCCTAATAGGCGCCTTAGCCCACCTTTTGCTGGATAGTTATGAGGAACTGAGAGAAGACTATATTGGAAGGTTTCCTTCAATGCTTTGGTGGTATTTGAGAAAGAGATGACTTGAAATATTCTATTGTCTTTTTTATGCCCTCTTCAAAGCTTGTTTTAGGCTTCCAGTTGAGCTTTTCTTTTGCCAAGGAGATATCTGGCCTCCTTTGCCTTGGGTCATCTTCTGGCAGTGAATTAAAGATAATTTTTGAGGAGCTATTTGTGTAGCTTATTATTTTTTTTGCAATTTCAATTATTGTTGTTTCATCTGTATTGCCAAGGTTTATTGGGCCTATATAATTCTGGTTCATCATTTTATATAATCCCTCAACCAAATCCTTGACATAGCAGAAGCTTCTTGTCTGAAAGCCATCCCCAAACACAGTAATTTTTTGGTTTTTTATGGCCTGAACAATAAAATTAGATATTACCCTGCCGTCGTTTTCAGCCATTCTAGGGCCATAGGTATTGAATATTCTTGCAATCCTTATGTCAAGCTTGTATTTTCTATGGTAATCCATGAACAATGTTTCAGCAATCCTTTTTCCTTCGTCGTAGCAAGCTCTAGGTCCTAGTGTGTTGGTATTGCCTCTGTATGTTTCAATCTGGGGATGCACTTCAGGGTCTCCGTATATTTCTGATGTTGAGGCTTGTAAAGCCCTTGAGCTGTTAAGCCTTGCAAACTCAAGCACATTTATAACACCAAGGGTGTTTGCCTTAATGGTTTCTATTGGGTCAAACTGGTAATGAATTGGAGAAGCAGGACATGCAAGGTTATATATCTGGTCAATATGCTCTTTGATAACCTTTCTCAATGGCTGTGTTATGTCATGCGAGATTACCTTAAAATTAGGATTATTTTCCAGGTGCTTTATGTTCTTAAGGCTGCCTGTAAAAAAATTATCTAAGCAGATTATCTTATCCCCATTATTCAAAAGAAATTCGCATAAGTGAGACCCTATGAAACCTGCACCCCCTGTTATTAATATATTCATCTTACACCTTAAGAATAAAAAATTTATTAGATTATATAAAAGCTTTTATATTCATAAAAATAGATTTTTCATTTATTATACTCATAAAGTCTGAAAT